>Ga0228701_1000396_pt1 | contig 37655 bp, 30 predicted proteins | sample McNCre117_Aug_MG_2_FD_178017 | JGI IMG/M metagenome (GOLD analysis project Ga0228701, IMG submission 178017) | Freshwater microbial communities from McNutts Creek, Athens, Georgia, United States - 11-17_Aug_MG | ecosystem: Environmental > Aquatic > Freshwater > Creek | place: USA: Georgia... | reverse complement strand
CGGTGACAGAGGCAATGGCGACAAGTACCACGCCACCGATAGTGGCGCTGGCGTCGCACAGGCGCTCTAAGACGCGGTCAACGCCAGACAGTGGCGTTTTGTTTTGATTCATGAATGCTCCTTTTTTTATCTTCTTATGCCGTCAGGCCAATTCTCTCGACAGATGGGGCATCTGAACGAACCGAGGGAATCTAGCAGATATGCAATTTCGTTATGCCTGCTCATCAGAAATAAGAGGTTTTATTCACCAAAGTTCAATGGCAAGCCCACATAGTTTTCAGCCATGGTGCGAGAGCCGGCTTCGCTGTGAATCAAGTAATCCAATTCAGACTCTTGGAACTTCTGAGCAATCTCACCTTGATCAGGGAAGCGGTGCATCAAGCTGGTGAACCACCATGAGAAACGCTCAGCGCGCCAGATGCGTGCAAGGCAACGGGTGGAGTAATGGTCGATGCCGGCATGTGACTTTTCCACACATGCTTCAATCAATGCATCAGACAAATACTTCACATCGGTGGCCGCCAAGTTCAAACCCTTGGCGCCTGTAGGCGGCACGATGTGGGCGGCATCGCCCGCCAGGAACAAGGTGCCAAAGCGCATGGGCTCTGTCACAAAGCTGCGCAACGGTGCAATGCTTTTCTCGATGCTCGGGCCAGTGACCAAGTGATCCCGGGCCTCTGGGTCCAGGCGGTTGCGCAATTCGCCCCAGAAGGCGTCATCGCTCCACTGCTCGACTTTGTCGGTCAGTGGCACTTGCAGGTAATAACGGCTGCGTGTGAGGCTGCGCTGTGAACACAGGGCAAAGCCACGAGGGCTGTTGGCATAAATCAGTTCTTCGTGCACGGGTGGCGTGTCGGACAACACACCCAACCAACCGAAGGGATAGACCTTCTCAAACTCTTGGATGGACTTGGCTGGCACGCTGGCACGGCACACGCCATGAAAGCCATCGCAACCCGCGATGAAGTCGCAAGTGATGGTGTGGCTTTTGCCGTCTTTGCTAAAGCTCACGCTGGGGTGATCACTGTCGAAATCGTGAATCTGCACGTCGTCGGCTTCGTAGATGGTGGTCAAGCCTGCAGCTTGGCGTGCATCCATCAAATCACGGGTCACTTCGGTTTGGCCATAGACCATCACCTTTTGACCGCCAGTGAGACCAGCCAAATCAATGCGGTGGCGCTCGCCTTTGAACAACAAATCAAAGCCGGTATGCACCAGGCCTTCTTTGTTCATGCGTTGGTCGACGCCCGCTTGCGCCAACACGTCCAAAGTGACTTGCTCCAACACACCTGCGCGAATGCGGCCCAAGACATAGTCTGGGCTTTGACGCTCCAAAATAATGGCATCCACACCTGCTTTGTGCAGCAGCTGACCCAACAACAAACCCGAAGGGCCTGCACCAACAATCACCACTTGTGTACGCATGTCTCAAATCCTTGTGTGTTTAGAAGTGCAGCGAGATTAAAGGCCCATTTGATTTATCGCAAATTCGCCCAAGCAAACTTGCACGATGAATAGAACACTTGCACGATAATCGCGCAACCTACCCGCCTGCAAACACAATGAACAAAGCCGACTGGATTGAAGGCATGGCCCGAGGCATGGCCGTGTTAGAAAGTTTTGACACCGAACGCCAACGCCTGAATGCGACCTTGACTGCGCAGCGCACGGGCTTGACGCGTGCTGCCGCGCGCAGGCATTTGCTCACGCTCACACAGCTGGGTTACTTGGAAAGCGATGGTCAGTACTACTGGCTATCGGCCAAAGTACTTGGGTTTGCGGGCAGCTATTTGTCAGGAGCTCGATTGCCACGCGCCGTTCAGCCCACCTTGCATCAGCTGAGTTTGTCAACGCAGCTGTCGTGTTCGGTTGCGGTGCTGCAAAACGATGCGGTGATCATCGTGGCGCGTGGCATTTGGCAAGGGCCAGACTTGCCTGCCAAAGCCAGCCATGCGGTCTTGGCCTACGGACTGCACGTGGGCACGCGTCTGCCTGCGCATGCCACATCCACAGGTCAAGTGCTACTGGCAAATTTGTCTCCAGCGCAAATGAAAGCATGGCTAGAAGCCAACCCCCTGAGCCGCTTAACAGCCCATACCGCAACGCAGGTGAAAGACCTGAAACAAAAGCTCAAACAAATCGCCAAACAAGATTACTGCTTAGCCACACAAGAGCATGAACTGGGGGTGGATGCCTTGGCCGTTCCGCTGCGCAACCAACGTGGAGATACCGTTGCGGCACTCAACTTGGTGCGTTCAGGGGCTGGCCCTCACGCCCCCGACTTGGCCACACGTTGGCTGCCACTGCTGCTGCAAACGGCACAAGCCCTGAGGCCTTTAATTTAAGGGCAAGGCGGCTGCCATGGATTCAGACATGTTCGCGAGGGCCGTCTCAACCACGCGTGCATCCAATTTTCCTTTGCCAACCATCTCCAGCAGAAACACCTGAATTTCTTCAGCCGTCAGACCTTGGCGGTAAGGTCGTGTCTGTGCCATCGCCTGAAAAATATCCGCAACGCGCAAGATGCGGGCTTCCAGCGAGAGATTTTTTTCAGACACATGAAACGGATAGCCCGTCCCTTCGGGCTCTTCATGGTGATAGGCGGCCCACAGTGCAATTTCGCCGAAGCCATCGATTTTTCGCAAAATCTGATAGGTCTCGAAACTGTGCGTGTTCATGATTTGCCGCTCATGGGTGTCCAGTTTTCCGGGTTTGTTCAACACCTCGTCCGGCACACGCAACTTACCCAAATCGTGCAGCAGGCCCGCCACCTCCAGCATGTCGCAATGGTCTTGGCTCACACCCATCTTCTCAGCCAACAAGCGTGCAAGCCTGGCCACGCCCAATGAATGGGTTGCCGTGAATTCACTTTTGGCGTCAACGATGCGAGAAAAAATGGAAGCGAGCACACGCAATTGGCGCATGCCAACACGAGGACGCGCCCCATGCCCCAGCTGGTCCTGAAGATAGGACTGGATCGAGCGCGGCTCCAGCATCAGCCAAAACGCCTCGGACCGCGAAGCAGTCATGAAGGCTTCCACCAGCTCTGGCGAAAAATAACTGCCCGACACAGAACGCACGCGCTCACGAATGGCATCCACATGGTCAAACAAATACGCACCGTAAAACGGCGCCGCAAAAGTGTCTACACGGTCCGTCAAATAAATCAGGTTGGCTTGTATCGCTTGAGGCATCGTCAGCTGGTCTGGGACCTTCTCCAGCAACTGGTCCCACCGCGTGTGGTGGTGACGAATGGGAACCGCCATATGGGCCAAGGGTGGAAACTCGCCCAGCAATTCATAGCCCAGCTCCGCATGTTCGCGTGAGCGAGGCCAGTCAAACTCCTGCAACAAATGTTGGTGCGTTTGCGTCGAAGAAACGCCGATGTCGTGAAGCATTCCTAAATCGAACATTTGCATCTGCTGCTCAACGCTCCAGCCCATCACCGCGGCGCAGTTGGCGGACATGATGCCCACTCGCTTGCCATGAGCCACATCGTCGACCCCAACCAAATCCAAGGCATCGGACAGCGCAAAAATAACTTGGCGCAAATCGAAATCAAATTCTTGGGTTGTCATGGTTTGGCTTTCTGAATGAATTCAATTTGTACTCTAACTGTATGACCTCGTCAGGACAAGGACGCATCGCCCAAACACGCCTCCTACCGACAGGGCTTTATATACTGGGTACCAGCGTGGTGACGCGTCATTTGTACCGCATCATTTTGAATACTATTTTTAGATATCGCCCATGGAAATCAAGGTCAACTTTCTCGACAAACTTCGACTAGAAGCCAAGTTTGATGACTTCACGGTCGTCGCAGACCAGCCCATCCGTTACAAAGGCGATGGCTCAGCCCCTGGACCTTTTGATTACTTCTTGGCCTCCTCGGCTTTGTGTGCAGCCTACTTTGTGAAGCTGTACTGCGTCACACGCAACATCCCCACCGAAAACATCCGCCTGTCGCAAAACAACATTGTTGACCCGGAGAACCGTTACCAGCAAATTTTCAAAATCCAAGTGGAGCTGCCACCGGATATCCAAGAGGTAGACCGTCGCGGCATTTTGAATTCGATTGAGCGCTGCACTGTGAAAAAAGTGGTGCAAGCAGGGCCTGAGTTTGTCATCGAAGAAGTCGAGAACTTGGATGCAGACGCCCAGTCTTTGCTCACGATCAAGCCCACCTCCGACACCAGCACCTACATCGTGGGCAAGGATTTACCACTGGAGCAAACCATCGCCAACATGTCGGGCCTCTTGGCGGGCTTGGGCATCAAGATTGAAATTGCGTCGTGGCGAAACATCATTCCCAATGTCTGGTCATTGCACATCCGCGATGCGCACTCGCCCATGTGTTTTACCAACGGCAAAGGCCCCACCAAAGAAAGCGCATTGGCCTCGGCCTTGGGCGAATACATCGAGCGCCTCAACAACAACCATTTCTACGCCGGCGCATTTTGGGGCGAAGACATAGCCAACGCGCCTTTTGTCCATTACCCGAACGAACGTTGGTTCAAGCCTGGAAAGAAGGATGCATTGCCCGTTGAAATTCTCGACGCGTACTGCCTGCCCATCTACAACCCCGATGGCGAACTGCGTGGCTCGCACCTGATCGACACCAACTCTGGCAATGCGCAGCGCGGCATCTGCGCCCTGCCCTATGTGCGCCAATCGGATGGTGAGGTGGTGTATTTCCCATCGAATCTGGTTGAGAACTTGTTCGTCAGCAACGGCATGAGTGCTGGCAATACGCTGGCCGAAGCACAGGTGCAATGTCTGTCTGAAATTTTTGAACGCGCGGTCAAACGTGAAATCTTAGAAAGCGAAATCTGTTTGCCTGATGTGCCACACAGCGTGTTGGCCAAGTACCCCAGCATCTTGGCAGGCATCCAAGGTTTGGAAGAACAAGGCTTTCCAGTGCTGGTGAAAGATGCGTCACTGGGCGGCGCCTACCCTGTGATGTGCGTCACCTTGATGAACCCACGCACAGGCGGTGTGTTTGCATCATTCGGTGCGCACCCCAGTTTTGAAGTGGCATTGGAACGCAGCCTCACCGAATTGTTGCAAGGCCGTAGCTTTGAAGGCTTGAACGATTTGCCTCAACCCACGTTCGAGAGCAATGCCGTCACCGAGCCCAACAACTTTGTGGAGCACTTCATCGATTCCAGCGGCATTGTGTCGTGGCGCTTTTTCAGCGCCAAAGCAGACTTCGAGTTTGCCGAATGGGATTTCTCGGGTCACGGTGAAAACTCCAACACCCAAGAAGCAGCCACCTTGCTCGCCATTCTTGAAAACATGGGCAAAGAAGTCTACACAGCGGTGTATGACCAATTGGGCGCCATCGCCTGCCGAATTCTGGTGCCCGGTTATTCAGAGATTTACCCTGTCGAAGATTTGATCTGGGACAACACCAACAAGGCGCTGTTGTTCCGCGAAGACATCCTCAACTTGCATCGCTTAGACGATGACAGCTTGTCAGCACTGCTAGAACGCTTAGAGAACAATGAGCTAGACGAGTACTTAGACATCGCCACGCTGATCGGCATCGAATTTGATGAGAACACGGACTGGGGCCAACTGACCGTGCTTGAGCTGAAGCTACTGATCCAACTGGCTTTGAAGCAGTTTGAAGAAGCACAAGAACTGGTGGGTGCCTTCTTGCAATACAACGACAACAGCGTCGAGCGTGGCTTGTTTTACCAAGCCTTGAATGTGGTGCTGGAAGTCCAGCTCGATCCCGATCTAGAGCTGGCCGACTATGAAACCAACTTCCGTCGCATGTTTGGCGATGCGCGCATGGATGCCGTCATGGGCTCGGTGGATGGCAGTGTGCGTTTCTTTGGTTTAACGCCCACGAGCATGCAACTCGAAGGCTTGGAGAGGCACCACCGCTTGATTGACAGTTACAAGAAACTGCATACGGCGCGTGCCTCTCGGGTGTGACGCTACATCAACGCAAAACGCCAGAGAAGAAAGTCGACAACGCGTCAAAGCCATCCAATGGCAAGACGTTCGCCACGTATTGATCGGGACGAACCACCACCAGACAACCTTGGTCACGGTTGATGCCGCGCATGTCGAAGATGTCACCCACGCCTTTGTGATCCACGCAGAACACTTTTTCGTGGTCTTGCAGACCAAGTTTGCCAGTCTTTGGTTTCAGCAAAGACGGCATGTTTTCGTAGGCAAGCTGTTCAAAGGTTTGTTGGAACACGGCACGGAAATCGATCACCGCATCAATGTCTTCGCCCTTGCGGGTGTGCTTGACGATTGGCGAGTTGGGATGGGTTTCCAACCAGTCTGCCAGTGTGTGGATTGCTGAGCCGGTGTCAGAACTGTCTGCCTTGCCCGCAAACGCGTAGATGCGCCAGCGTGCATCTGCTTCGGCCACATGGCCCAGTTGCATTTGTTTGGCATCCGACACACGCACCACAGGGGCCGAGTGGAAACGACGGCCAATCTCTTCACCTGTGGCCAATGCTTGGTGTTCGCTCGCAGCGAACAAATAAGACGTGTCGTATTTCACGGCAGTGCCGCCCGTGAATTCCAAGTTCTCTTTGAACTGGCGAATGATGCGCGGCTCTTCTGTCCCATCTCGCTCGGCCTGAGTGGTCGGTGCTGACATCACACGCGACCATTTGTGGTCGGTTTCCACCAGACGCTTGGCTTCGGTCAATCGCTCCTTGGAGTAGCTGCGCAACAAACTTGCATCAGCGCGTCCTTGAAGCACATGCACCAACTTCCAACCGAGGTTGAATGTGTCTTGCATTGACACGTTCATCCCTTGGCCGGCTTTGGGTGAATGGGTGTGACATGCGTCTCCTGCCGTGAACACGCGAGGGTTGCGGTCTTCGCCCTCAGGCACATCATCGAATCGGTCTGTGATGCTGTGGCCAATGTCGTAGATGGACCACCACACCACCTCTTTCACGTCGATCGAATAGGGTTTGATGATGCGATTCGCGGCAGCAATCATGTCATCTTGGGTGAACTTGCGATGCGCTGCTTTTTCATCCGGGCGCAGTTTATCGAGCTCGACATACATGCGGAATACATACCCACCTTCGCGCGGCAGGATCAACACATTGCCTTCATTCGCAGAAGAAATCAAACACTTCTGACGCACGTCTGGAAAATCAGTGTTCGCCATGATGTCCATCACACCCCAGGCTTGATGTGCGGCATCGCCGTGCAGTTCACCACCAATCGCCTTGCGCACGGCGGAGTGCGCGCCATCGCATCCGACCACATAGTTCGCGCGCACAGTTCGGGTGGCGCCCCAGTTGACGCCACTGGAATCTTTCAATGTCACCGTGACAGGATGGTCATCGGTCGTAGAGTCAATCGTCAGGCTCAGAACCTCCCAGCTGTAGTCGGGCTCGAGTCGTGAGGGTGAGTTCTTCATGACCTCCAAAAACAACTCATGCAGCCGCGCTTGGTTGATCAGGATGTGCGGCATTTCCGAACTGTCATCGGCCACGTCTTGCACACGACCCACGCGTTTGATGTGCTCAGGTTTTTGAGGATCAGGCATCCAAAACGCGGTTTGATTGACCCAATAAGTTTCGCGCTTGACTTTGTCAGCAAAGCCAAAAGCTTGGAACATTTCCATGGTGCGCGTGTTGATGCCATCTGCCTTGCCTTTGATGATGTTGCTTGGCATGCGCTCGGTGATCATTGTCTCGATCTCTGGGAACTGCGCCAATTGCGCAGCAAGACACAGCCCTGCAGGGCCAGTGCCCGCAATCAGCACATCCACTTTTTCGGGCAGTGGCTCGTTGATGCCACGGTTGCGTCGGTTGGGTGCGGCTTGTTTGATGTCTGGGTTACCGCCTCTGAATCCATTTTTATAGAACTGCATGTTTGTCTCCAAAATTTTTGAAAAACACCGAAACATCGGGATGTCCATATAGTAACTGTACTTATCAATATCTGTCAACATGGTATGTATGATTACCATCTAGAGTTTTCACAAGGAGATGCAAGCATGTCTGTTCTCGACATGGCGGGGCACCTAATACGCCGCCTTCACCAGCAATCTACGCAAGTTTTTGTTCAACGCACACAAGCCGCTGGGTTTGACCTGACGCCTGTTCAATATGCAGCGCTAGAGGCCATCTACGAAAACCCCGGGATCGACCAAGCGCGTGTTGCAGAAATGATTGGCTACGATCGAGCCACCATCGGCGGCGTCATAGAACGCCTAGAGAAAAAAGATTGGATACGTCGCCTTGTTAGTGAGCAAGACCGCCGAGCACGTGAGTTGTCACTGACAGCCAAAGGAAAAAAAATTCGAATGGCCTTAGAGCCCATCGTTCAAGACTTGCAAAAAGACATTCTTAAGCCCTTGAGCAAAGCTGATCGAGAGTCATTTATCAACTTAGCCAGACAGGTTGTCTTGCAGAGTGAGTCTTAATCAGACATAGGGACACAAAGAAAAAAGGCCGCTAGGTGGTCATTCCTAGCGGCCTTTAAACTTGCATATGGTGGTGGAGAACAGAAAAACTCACATTTATCTATTTACGTCGTTGCGCGAATCCGGGGTGAAGAGCGGAATTGAGTGAAATAGGCATATGCACCAATCACGTGCGCTCGTGATGGAGGTCAATTTCTAATAAAAGTTCATAGCGGCCAAGACACTCGACTTCTCTTAAAAAGTACGCGTAAATACAACTCCATTTTTCTCAAGGAGTACGCAACGTGAGCTCAACCCTAACCGAAATTGAACTAGCCGCCCGATGGAGCATGAGCCCAAAAACTCTTCAACGCTGGAGAACAACGCGCTTTGGACCAGCGTATTTGAAACTTGGCAAAAAGATTCAATACCAAGTTTCAGCAATTGAAAGTTACGAGAATCAAGTCAGAACAAATGTCGCAAATGAAGGGACCGAAGAAATCATTCTGTAATCGTCACGTTGAGCGACACATGTGAAAAACCTAGCAGGAGCCCTCAATTGAGCTGAACGCTGGCAGCTTCTACCAGCCCCCGGTGTTCCTGCTCAACGCGTTCGGAGCTGACCCCGAGGCGCTCGCCATAGCGGCGGTTCATGCCTGCGAAGACATCATGCACAACCGCACTAAGTGCCTGCTGTGGGAGCAAGCGGGTGAACCGATACAGGTCTGCAGCGAGCGCAGCCTCTGAGCCAGAAACGGGAAACGAAGCGCCGGCTTCGTTGACAGCCACACGCATGGCACAGATGGTCCAGAGGCAGGTGGCCCAGCACTCGAGCACATCCTCGGGAATGCCTTGTCCATCGTCGGGCTCTAGACGCAGGCTCTTGATAAGCGGCGCTCGAGTTCCAACATGGTTTCGGAAAAAGTCATAGAACAGTCGACCCACGAGGCGCCGCCAACTGGCATCCCCGCCGGAGGGCAGAACCTGGCGACGATGAACCTGGGCGTTTAAGTCCCTAGGCCGAAGGTCCGTCTTCTTACTCCCGGCTCCCAACACCACTACCATTAACGCACGAAGCCGTAGCAAGTCGACCACACTCAGTTGCTGACATTCCGTCTGTACGCGTAAGCCTTTGAGAAAGGCCTCAACCCCGTCAACGATGCTGCGTTGCGTATCTTGTACGTAGCGCTGGCGTCGCTTCAGCTGTCGTTTTGCTTCGGCCGTCTGGTTTGCTTCAGCCGGGTCCGGCAAGGGCTGCTGCTGTTCGCCTACCCGTCTTACCAAAACCTATCAATCCAACACGCATATCAAATCTCCTTTTTGCTAGAAAAATTAAAGCAACAACAAAGCTGCCATAGCCACCAACGTAGGAAACAACGATCCCAACAGCAAACCACCCGCGCCAATTGATGCACCGGCAAAGCCATTACGCAGCAGAGCCACCCCTGCGGGGTTTGGAGCGTTAGCAATCACGGTCAGACCACCACCCGCTACTGCACCAGCCACAAGGCTGTATTTAGCTTCGTCAGAAATATCCAAAATCTGCGAGCCCAAATAAGTCAAAGCAGCGTTGTCTGTGAAGGCAGTCAGCACCGTAGTGCCGTAAAACAAAACTTGGTGATCCATGGTCGACACAATCGGTTGCAGCCACCATTGCTGCATGCCTCCCAAGACCACCAAACCCGCCAAGAAAAAACCCACCATCAATGCCTCTTTCAAAATCAGCGGATTCTGGTAGCGCCCATACGCTTGTGTAAAGCCCATGAACATCACAAATAAACCTAGAAACGCCACGGGATGATGTGCCATGGCAATCACCGCAGCCAAGAACGCCAGATGCACTACCACCACAGTTTTAGGAATTGAATCAGCTGAACTTGCACTAGGCACATTGACATTCAGGCCCAAATGTTTACGTAACACAAGCACCGCTACTGTGGCATTGACCATTACGGCTAGCGCGGACTTCCAGCCAAACTGGTTGAACATAAAGGCACTATCCCAACTCCAAACACTAGCCACCATCAGCACAGGGGGGGCCGCATAAGAGGTGAGGGTGCCACCAATCGAAACATTGACAAACAACACACCTAGCGCAAAGTACTTGATCCGTTCAGGCACTTTAGTGTGAAAGACCTGAGGGGCCAGCATCAAGGCCGCAATGGTCATGGCCGCTGGCTCGGTAATGGCAGAACCAAGCAAAGGCACCACACTCAAACCCAACCATGCCTTAGCTAGTGAAACACGCATGGGCATCAGGCGCGATAACGCATCGACGGCAGAAATCACAAACCCCAAAATTGGCTTAGAGGCCGCCACAACCATCACCACAAAAACAAACAGTGGCTCCGTATATTGGCGTGATTCAGCGTATGCCATTGCTCGTGCACTATCTTGCATCCAAGCCATACATGCCACCAATACGATAGCCCAAAAGCCAAAAACTACTTCCACTTCCCCCAATAGGTGAAACAAACCAGCATGCTCGGGATACCGATTGGATAGCCGTTCAAAAAATTTGGCGGAAAAAGTATGAATCAGGGCTACTGCAAATAGAAAAGCAGCCACCATTTCTAAGGAGATAGAGGGCATTTGGCGCACAGGTTTTTGCTGCGTGGCGGCCCGACCGACGCTAAACCTGTTGATTCACCAGCGAATCAACACCCTAGACTATTCTAGATCAAGGCCTAAATCAACACTAATTTTTAGTGAAAAGGACAGTTGAAAATTCGTGACACAGTTACTCTGACCGTGAGTTTAACGCCGTCATCCTACAAGTCACACTAGGCTACAGAAGAATAATCCGCTATATTCAACTTAACTAGAGCAGAGTTAAGGTTAAACGACTTCCTGAAAACCCGCATGAAATCTAGGTTTCTCTTAAGGACGCGTCCTTAAGAAAACAGAGAAAAGAGAGAGAAAAAGGCACAAAAACTCCACTTGTTGAAGAAGTGAAATTGCCGCGTCCTTAAGGTCACACGTCGTAAGCCCGCAAATACAGGGCTTTGGAGCAAAGAAAAAGGGCTCGGAGATTTTCCGAGCCCTTATGTATGGTGGTGAATGGTTGACTAATTGCGAACCAGCTATTTCGACTACTTAGTAATTAAAAGCAAATGGGCGTAAATGCGCGGTAAGAACTTAACAACACAGTTGCACCAAGACTGTGCAGAAAAATTCTGGATTTGAACCGCGGTCCACAACTAACCTGCAGATTAGGCAGCGTGTTACGACATATTAAGAACCGCTGTATTTCAATTCGTCGAGGGGGAAATACCTGCTTAAGGCCGGTAGCAGACTGCCAAGTTAACAAGGCAAGCGACAGCAAACGACCCAAAGCGGCCATTTATATTCGAGAAAGCAGCCCGTCATGTATGGGCAATTGGCGCTTCACGAAGAAGCGCTTGACCAACTCTTGATGAAGAAATTCGGTTCAGCTCGTGATTGATGAATTGGCCTGCCTGAACCAATTGACCAAGATCAATCCCAGTCTCAAAACCCATCGCCTTCATCAGGTAAGCTACCTCTTCGGTTGCTACGTTACCCGAAGCACCCTTGGCATACGGACAGCCTCCCAAGCCAGCAATTGAACTGTCAAACACTCTGATGCCCATCTCCAAGGATTTTGAAATGTTCGCAATGGCCATCCCATAGGTGTCATGAAAATGACCTGCCAAATTTTCAGCGGGGATTGAGCGTAAACAGACTTCAAGAAGTTGTTCCGTTGACTGCGGAGTTCCTTTGCCAATTGTGTCGCCAAGAGAAATTTCATAGCAGCCCATGCCCCTCATCAGCGCCGCTACTTCGGCTACTTTGTCAGGACTGACATAACCTTCGTATGGACAACCCAAAACACATGAGACATAACCTCTAACCTTAATTCCATTGGCTAGGGCCACCTGCATGACGGTACGGAATCTCTCCAGACTTTCGCGAATGCTGCAGTTGATGTTGCGTTGGGAAAACGCCTCGGATGCAGCGCCAAAAACAGCGACCTCCGTCAGCCCCGCACCAATTGCCGCTTCAAGCCCTTGGAGATTGGGTGTTAGTGCGCTGTATTGAACACCATTGCCACGGGGAACACCCGCCATGACCTCGGCTGCTCCTGCCATTTGCGGCACCCATTTTGGGGACACAAAGGAAACTGCTTCGATATTTTTCAGCCCTGCTCTGACAAGCTGCCGAATTAATTCGATCCGAGTCTCGACACTGACAGGCTGCTTTTCATTCTGCAACCCGTCGCGTGGACCAACCTCAACTATCTTTACAACCGGCATAGCTGAGTTCACTTGCCGCGAAGGGTTGCGAGTTCTTTCTCGGCCACATCAATACGAACTGTTCCTTTGCTAACCAAAATCTTGGCCAACTGATCCACTTCATCACCAACAGCACCGGCCATCATGGCGATGTTGTGAGAATGCAGTGACATATGTCCTTTTTGGATGCCCGTTGTTGCAAGTGCTTTCATGGCCGCAAAGTTTTGAGCCAGTCCCACTGCCGCGATGATTTGGGCAAGCTCACTGGCCGACTTGACGTTGAGGATCTTCAGTGCTGCCTTGGCCATCGGATGCAACTTGGTTGCACCACCAATCAGGCCTACCGCCATCGGAATTTCAATCGAACCAGCAAGATCGCCTTCTTTCGTGATTTCCCAACGTGTCAAACTGGAATATCGGCCATTGCGCGAAGCGTAGGCATGTGCGCCTGATTCGACTGCGCGCGTGTCATTGCCTGTTGCCAACACAACAGCACTGATGCCATTCATGATCCCTTTGTTGTGGGTTGCTGCACGGTATGGATCGGCTTCAGCAAAGTGATAAGCCAGCACCATGCCATCTCGTACTTCTGCGCCACCAATGTCTTCTGTACGCCAAACGCAGCGTGCACGGGCCAGACGATGATCAGCCAAGTTCGACAAGATTCGCAGATAGGTACGGCCACCAGTCCATTGAGCAATCGAGGGAGCGAGTTTTTCAGCCATGGTGTTGACGGCATTAGCCCCCATCGCATCCAAGGTATCGACAATGATGTGCGTGATTACCATCGGACCAGACAGGGTATCGATCACACGCACTTCAAGTTCGCGGAAACCACCGCCCAGCTTGATCAGCATCGGGTCGCAGGCATCGCAGATGGTCCGAATGTCTTCCTTGCGCTCCAAGATGGCGATCCGGGCGTTGTAAGGGTCAGATACATTGACCAGTTGAATCTGGGCAATCATGCGGGTCCCTGACATGGAGGTGATGAATCCTCCGTTGTCGTAGGACTGTCGGGCTGCATTACAAACAGCAGCCACCACGGAGGATTCTTCCGTGGCCATAGGAATCAGCACATCACGACCATCGACTTTCATGTTCGTAGCAATACCAACTGGGACCGTCATGGTGCCCACGAAGTTTTCGATCATGTGGTTGCCGATTTCCTGGTCGAGGTTGCCAGAGTTGGCGACCAGTGCGCTTTCTTCAGCCGTCAGACCAGTGATACCGGCGATCAGGGAAATACGCTCATCCACCGATTTCTTGTGGAATCCACTGATGCGGCTTGAGTAGTTGGAATTGCTCATTTCAGTCTTTCTTTCTTGAATTTCAATGCTTACCAAGGTATGCCTCACGAACGGCAGGATCGTTGGCAATGTCTTTCGCTGAGCCTGAAGTAACGATCACTCCGTTCTTCAGGACATATGCTCTGTCGGACACCTTCAAAGCTTGGTTGGCCATTTGCTCCACGAGCAAAATCGTCATGCCCTCGTCGCGAACGCGGCGTATGACTGCAAAGATTTCTTTGACGATCAAAGGAGCCAATCCAAGTGAGGGCTCATCCAGTAGCAACAACTTTGGACGAGACATAAGCGCTCTTGAAATAGCCAACATTTGCTGCTCACCGCCACTCAGCGTTCCGGCTTGTTGGCTTTTCCTCTCGCGAAGTCTCGGGAAAATCTCGTACTGTTTTTCCAGATCTTTAGCGACCTCGGGGTCTCGTGCAGATCGCAAATAGGCACCCAAGAGCAGGTTGTCCTCGACCGATTGATCAGCAAAAACTTGCCTACCTTCGGGAGACTGAGAAATTCCCAGCGCCACCCTTTGGTGCGATGGGGTTGTGGTGATTTCCTGTGTCTGCCATTGAATAGAACCGCTCTTGACAGTTTCTAGCCCAGAGATAGCTTTCATCAAGGTGCTTTTGCCAGCGCCGTTACCTCCAATGATGGAAACAACCTCACCAGCATTCACCTCTAAGCTGACCCCACGCAAGGCCTCGATGGCACCGTAATTCACCACTAGATTTTTGATATTCAGCATCTCAAGCCTCCTCTTCTTCGTCACCAAGGTAGGCTTTGATCACTGCCGGATCGGATTGCACCGCTTTGGGCGCGCCTTCAGCGATCTTCTCGCCGTGATCAAGAACAACAACATGGTCAGAGACAGCCATGACCAAGTCCATGTGGTGCTCGATCAGCATCACAGTAATGCCCAAATCGGAAATCTGACGGATCAACTGGGTCAGTTCCTGGGTTTCCTGTGGGTTTAGACCTGCAGCAGGTTCATCCAACAAAAGCAGTCTTGGATGCGTGGCCAAAGCGCGTGCGATTTCCAAGCGCCGCTGCAATCCATATGGAAGGCTTCCCGCCGGAACGATCGCTCTCTCATGGAGTCCAACAAGGCTCAGCAGAGACATTGCTTCAGATCGTGCAGCAGATTCCTCTGCTCTCGAACCAGAAGTGCGCAACATACTTGCCGAGATGCCAGCTTCAAGATGTGGGTGCAGACCGACCAGTACGTTTTCAAGCACTGACATGTGGGCAAATAATCGCAAGTTCTGGAATGTGCGTCCAATGCCAAGTATGCAAACTTCACTAGCGTTCAGCTTGGTGATGTCTTTGCCGAAAAATTCAACCGATCCACGGTCAGGCTTGACGATGCCAGACAGGATGTTCAAAAGAGTGGTTTTGCCTGCACCGTTAGGGCCAATCAGCGAATGGATATGCCCGGGACGCAGCGTCAAGCTCACCTCATTAGTCGGGATCACACCACCATAGGCCTTGAACAATCCTTTCGCCTCCAAGATGACGGCTTCAGGGTTCCGCTCCATGGAGTATTTGCATTTCCATGTATCTTTGGGCACATCGATTTCGGGATTCTTTTCTGCCACTCCAAATCTGCGTATGGCATTCTGCAGGGCACCGGCCAAACCTTGTGGCATTGCATATAGAGCGAACAGCAAGAGCGCGCCATAGGTGAAATGCTGCAACTCTGGCCAACGAGCCAAAAATGCATCTAACAGCGTCAAGGCAATCGCACCCAATACGGGGCCCCATACAGAGGGGCCGCCAAAGAGGACGATTAGCAACAAGAATATCGACAAACGGAAATTGATGAAGTCCGAATTGATGTACTGATTTTGCTGAGCCATGAAGGCACCAGCGAGTCCGCATGTCACCGCACTGATCACAAAAGCCAGGACTTTGAAGCGATAGACATTGACGCCAACGCTTTCCGCAGCTACTTCTGAAGCTTGCACGGCCATCATGGCGCGCCCGTACTTGCCGTGCAGCAAATTAGTGATCAGATAGTGGGTCAGGAAGGCAAAGGCCAGGATAAGCCACGCCCATTCACGGATGCCCAGCATCTGACCACCAAAGGACGGGGGCACGACGCCATAAATACCAGCTTGACCACCGAACGGCTCTTGCCACTCGGTGACGATCTTTTCAACCACGATGCCAAACCCAATGGTCACCATGGCCAAGGATGGCCCCTTGACACGGAGCGAGGGGAAAGCGATCAAGAGGCCGAACAAAGCGGCAACTACTGCTGAGGCGACAAGGGCAAGCCAGGGGTTCCAGCCAGCCTGAGCAGTCAACAATGCTGCTGTGTAAGCGCCTGCGGCGAAAAGTCCAGCATGACCCAATGATTTTTGACCGCTCCAGCCAACCAAGACGTTCAATCCGGCTGCAGCGATGTAATACATGCCCGCCGTGAAAATAATCTTCAGGTAGAACTCATTGTCCAGAAGTGCTGGAACAACAACTGCCAAGGCGATGGCAGCCACTGACATTAAACGATGGCTGTTCATGGTTAAACCTTCTCCATCGTTTTGCGACCAAACAGGCCTTCGGGTTTAATCATCAGCACCAGAATGATCAACAGGAACAAGGTGATTTCCCGCATTTCTGCTCGCCACAGCCCAATTAAGGCCTCAAGGCAGCCCAGCAATATGCCTCCGGCAATGCAGCCACGAGGGCTAGACAAACCACCCACAATGGCTGCCGAAAAAGCCTTGAGTGCGATGTTCAAGCCCATGAATACTGAGGCCGTCGTTATTGGTGCGATCAGCAAACCTGCCAGGCCTGCAAGCCCAGACGACATGACGAAAGCCAGCACTACGATGGCAGCGACATTGATGCCCATCAAAGCGGCAGCCTGCTGATTAGTGGCGACAGCTCGCACCGCTTTGCCAATCTTGGTCTTGCGCAAGACATAGTCGAGACCAGCCATCACTGTCAGCGTGACCACGATGACCAAAATTTCCTGAGGTCGAACACCGGCACCAGCGATGCGGATAACCTCATCCCCCAATGGCGAAGGCATCGCAATCGAACTACTACCCCAGATTGCCATAGCAGTGTTTTGCAAAATGATGCCGAAGCCGATGGTGCTCATCACCCAGGACATCCCGCCCGAGCCAAAGAATGGTCGAATGGCGGTGAAGTAAAGAAGAACGCCGATCAGGCCGACCACAGCGAGGGTCATGGTCAGCGCTAGAAGGTAGCGTCCGATGGTCACATCGGACGGCTCCAAAACTGCCGTGTATGGTTTACCTGCAAGCAACAGCAGTGAACCTACAGCAGCAAATGCACCCGCTACCAAAACCTCACCCTGTCCGAAGTTCAGAGTTTTGGTTGTGGTGTGGGTGATGCTGAATCCCAGCGCAACGAGGGCATAAATTCCCCCGAGCGCCAGTCCGCTTAACAGTGCTTGCAGGAGAACCATTACCGTTTCAGATCAGAAGATGTCAGAGACTTGGTAACGGCGTCCGAATAGTTCGTGACCTTGCCGTCCTTCCACTTGCCCAGCTGGAAGTCTTCAACGCCCAGGCCTTCGTGATCTGTCTTGGAGAATGGCTTCTTGTAGTTCTTGATGATGCCTTGCACATCCGGCATGCCACTTTCCAGAACGGCAGCAACTTTGGCGCCATCGGTGGTGCCTGCTTGTTTGATAGCAGCAGCGACCAGCATCACTGAGTCATAAGACTGAGCAGCCGATACAAAAGTCACCATGGTCGGATAACGCTCACGCACACGAGCTGCAAGAGCGGCAGAGCGTGCGTTGCTGTCTTCTGCAGTGGATGTAGCGAAAATCAGGTGCTCAGCCAGCTTTTTGCCAGCAGTGTTGACAAGCACAGAGCTCATGTTGCCCCAAGTGCCAATAGCCGTAGGCATGTAATTGATCTTCTCCATGCTGCGCAGCGTGTGAGCATTGCCATCAGCCAGGCCATAGATCAGCACCGTATCAGCACCGGCGTCACGAATCTTGGCCAGTTGGGAAGTCATGTCCGTGTCTTTAGGACCGAATTTTTCAACTGCGACAGGATTGAGACCATGCAAGGCCAGCACTTCCGTTGCGTCTTTCACGCCTTGGGTTCCGAAACCTGTGGAATCAGCAATAAAAGCAATCTTCTTGTTCTTGCTGGACTTCACAGCGTAGGCCAACAGCAGTCCCACCTGCTCCCGATCCACCATGGAAACGCGGAAGATGAAATTCTGGGCTTCATTTTGGTAACGCTTCGTGATGTCCGTCGCAGTAGCCACCGGCACGATCACCGGCACTTTTTTCTGCTGAGGGATGTGCAACCATGCCAATGCATTGCCGGAGTTGGTTGGACCAACCACCACAGCAACTTTTTCGCTGTCGATCAGCTCGGTCATGTTTTGGATGGATTTGGGAGGAGTGCCAGTGTCGTCACGCACCACGGGAATCACTTTTTTACCCAACAGACCGCCGGCTTTATTGATGTCCTCGATGGCCAGCTCAAAACCGTGGCGTGCAGCCATGCCTAGTTCTGCAGCGGCAGTACCCGATTGATCGGCGTTGAAGCCAAATTTGATGTCTTGTGCAAACGCAGAACCGGCAAACGCCAAGAGCGCAGCTGCCAGCACAGCTGATAGACGATGTGTTTTTACTTTGTGATCCATAGATGTCTTATATGGATGCCTCCCGGCGATCAAGCAGAATTTGCGATTTGTTGTGAAGAAGTCGGCTGCAAACTTATATCCGGCCTTGTTCGTGGTTTCACCCAGTTACCTAGATTTAGCCCACTGGCCCCAATGCATATCCGCTGGCAAGCTCCTCATCTCCTAGAACGGACTCTTTATGTCCGAGCATTTATTCAGGTTTAGCTCGCCCCGGTCTGACCTGTTTCACATCTCTTCGCTCTTTGCTGCCTCATCGCCTTCAAAGGCGTAACCACATACCTTTCATTAGTTCGTGTTAATAAATGGGTTCTTGCCTCACGCCGCAAGCGGCCTGACACTCTTAAACCCTCGTTGATATTCCTGCTCTTTGGCCGTCACCGCCCAAATCGTCCGAGCCATCTTGGCCGCTTGTGCCACGATCACTACATTGGCTGGCCTGCGTCCCTTGAGTTGCTCTAACCATGGCCCCGGCTCTTTGGCATGCCTGAGCACACTGCGCGCGCCGTGTATGAGTAATGTCCTCACATAGCTGTCACCTCGCTTGGAAATACTACCTAGACTCACCTTGCCGCCAGTGCCTGTTTGTTTGGGCACCAGTCCAAGCCACGCACAAAACTCCCGCCCAGACTTGAATGCGCTGGCTTGCCCCATCGTGGCAATCGCTGCCGTCGCCGTCAGCACACCAACGCCAGGGATCTGTGCAATGCGCTTCATCTGCTCATCTGTACGCAGTTGCTGTGCCAAGCGTCGCTCAATCGCTTGCATGTCTGCCATGATTGACTTGATCCGAAATACTTGTTCACGCAAGCTGTCGGCCACCATTTGTGGCAATGTTTCTGCCAACCCATCAAGGCTCGCCTCAATCTCACTGAACAGGGCCTTCTTGCCCTTTGCAAAGATGGCGCCAAATTCGTAGAGCAACCCTCGTAGTGCGTTGGTTTGCATGTTGCGCATCTTCATCAACAGTTCTCGCTGACGGTGCAAGGTAAGTGTGGCTTGCTGCGTGACTGACTTGATGCCTACAAACTTCACCCCTGGTTGCTGTACTGCCAACCAGATACCCCTGGCATCTGTGACATCAGTCTTGTTACCACTGACAAATGGACGAACGACCTTGGCGTGCAGCAATCTAACGCTGTGCCCGAGTGCAAGCAGCTCACGTGCCCAGTAATATGCCCCGCCACAAGCCTCCATGGCGATCAGACATTTGGGCTTATTGACGAAATACTCAAGCACTTTGGCACGTTTGATCTGCACATTGATGATCTCGCCTGTCCCCATGTCCACCGTGTGCAACTGAAATACTAATTTGGCAATGTCCAGCCCAACCACTTGCTGGCCGTTCATGGTGCCGATGATTTGTCCCGCATTCATTCCTGTATTGCGATTCATGGTGGATCCTCTATGGTGTTAGTGAGAACTGCTGTTTATCATGCCAGGGGCACTTTGATGCCGTATCCATCAGAGGATCCACCCCGATGACTCGGGCCTTCACTTCCTGATAAACGGCTGTTCAAACTCATTGCGCTCAACAGTCTGTGTTCCTTGCCCGTAGGCAGGGAGGCATCCATAGCATCTCCTTCTTTGAGGTCAGTTAGGGTGATCGAACTGTATTGTGTGTGTACCATTCAATAAAGGTACAGTTATTAAGAACAGTTGGCAGACCATACCCTTCAGACAGAAAAAGTGTCATAGTCAATTCAGCAACAGCATTTACCTGACCATGGCCAGCAAACCGACCCTCGCTCAAAGCCTCGCAGACTCCATCCGACGAGAAATTCAGGAAGGGGCATATCGATCCGGTCAGAAGCTTCCCTCACTGAGGGAGCTTTCTGATCTGCACGGATATTCCAAAAACACAGTTGTGGCAGCCTTTGAACTGCTGGTTGCCGATGGTGTACTGGAGCCTCGCAGGGGCTCGGGGTTTTATGTTTCCAACAACAACAAGATGCCCCATCATGACGAAGAATCGAACTCTTTAGGTCGAGCGATGAATATCGTCTGGATGATGCGAGAGCAATTCAAGACCATCCCAGATGCACATCCTCTAGGGGATGGTTTCCCTCCTACTGAATGGCTATCTGACTTGCGCTTGGATAAATACCATCCCAAGGTTGTACGTAGTGGAATGGGGACGGTGTTTAGGTACGGAAACCGTTTTGGATACATGCCCCTTCGCGAGCACCTCGTGCATCGGCTGGAATCGTTCGGTATCGGTGCTAAAACCAGTCAAATTTTGCTGACACAAGGTGCAAACAGTGCCATGGATTTGGTCATCCGATACTTTGTGCCTCCAGAAGCCACAGTGCTAGTCGATGATCCCGGTTACTACTTGCTCTTTGGTAAATTGAAATTGGCAAATGCCAAAATTATCGGCGTACCCAGGCTAGCAGATGGTCCTGATCTGGAGGCATTGGAACAGTTGATGGCGGTCCACAAGCCCCGACTGTTCTTTACGCAGTCTTCTTGTCACAACCCAACCGGTACAGACATCTCACCAGGTAAAGCCTTTCGAGTTCTGAAACTTGCTCAAGAACACAATGTGATGATTGTTGAAAACGATGCACTTGCGGACTTCAAACCTTTATCCACTCCTCGACTTGCAGCACTTGATCAGCTGGAAAGAACCATCTACATCGGCTCATTTTCCAAGTCATTTTCAGCATCGCTTCGAGTCGGCTATATAGCCTGCAGTGACGATTTAGCCAGCGAATTGGCTGACTTAAAAACCCTGGTCGCTACCAACTCCTCTGAATATTGCGAAAGAACGGTCAACGTGATTCTGCGTGAGGGTCACTATGAGCGGCATATGGTCAATCTGAGAGAACGAGCAACGAAGGCGACGTCTGCTGCAAGGGAGGTTCTCACCCAACTCGGTGCGGAGGTATTGGGCAACAGTCCTCAAGCTCTCTATCTCTGGGCAAGCCTTCCTGGGCATACAGATACCCATGAACTTGCCCATAGACTACAGCAGCAAAACATCCTTCTAGCACCAGGAAGACTCTTTTGTGTGAACTCAGAAGAGCCATGTGCGTGGTCGCGCTTCAATACTGGAGCTCTTGCAGACCCTAAAGTGGCCAAGGCGCTCGTCAATGCACTCAAGAAGATAAGTTAGGCGGTGAGAATTTCTCAAGCAGCGCTCAAAAGCTGACATCCAATGGTTCAGCATCGCAAATCTCTTTGGATAAAGTTGCATCGCCAGTGACCGCTAGGGGAAATGGCTACCCACGACTGCTTTTGGCCGTGAGCTGTCCTGCGTCAAAAATTCTGAACGACCGAAACCGCTGTAAACCTGTCATTTAGATCGTAAGTGCGTGCGACTGCAACGGGTCGGCTGTTGCCACTCCCCTAAACTGCGATGACAGTCTGTTAACAGCCTTTTCCTGACTCCGGTCTCAACCGAAAATGCCGAGTTGCAGAAGTTGCTTAACTCGTTTGAGAGAAGTCTTCATACGAATTGCACTTTGACATTGAAGGTTGTTTAGTGAGTCTATACCCTTGGATATATTTAGCCAACATTCCAGTTGCATCCCGAAAGCACTCTAAAACTTCGATCCAACTTTCTTTTGGAAAGTTCAGATCAGTGTCCTTGATCTCGAAATCTACTGTCCGACTTTCATCATTCAAGCTGGCGATTGAGTCAAAGATATGAGCGCCTGAGAAGTGTATGTAACCAGACAAACGCTCATACACAACTGGTAACCATGGGTAATCGGCAGCCCGAACTTCGACTAGATGTGCATCAGTCAGCCTCTTACCATCAGGGTCCTTCATTCGATCAATTCGATCTCCAGCGAGAATTTTGGTCGCGAAATCATGGGGCTTTTTAACCAGCCAAGCTGCCGAGTACCGCAGAGACGTATCGATGTGTACTCGCAGTAGCGCACGTGAGCACACCATATTTGAGGACTCAACCATGAGACGAATCGCAGCAGTGAGACTTAGGTTCCTTTTGATTGCACCTAGGGTTACGAGGTCAAGTGGAAAAATGGGAGCACCTTTACCTCCAGTCATTTCCATTCCAAATTTCAACATTTCTCTTTTGTCGCTTTCTAATGCAGCGAGAAGCTCAATAATTCGAGAATTTTGCAAATGGGACGAAGAATTCATAGTTAGTCAAAATCTATAAGGTTTTAAGAACTGGTCGTTTTCAGGCTACTCAACACGTTTGCTTTCGTCCATTAGTGGTTCTTGTAGAACTTATCTCAACGAGAAATTCCAAGCCGTAAAAGCTCCTTCACCCGTGCTCCACTAATTTTCCTCGCAAGAAGAAGCTCTTTCACAACATACTGCATTCTCGAAAAATACAGATCGAAAATAGGGGCAACTGAATGTATCGCATGATGCATGAATTCTTCGTCTTCTTCTCTAGTGAAATCATTGTCTTCAGTAACCATGCGCCCTACAAAATCCAGACGATCCCTCCAAGCGTTGTTAAAAACGATTTTGCTAATTTCTTGCGCATCACGCCAATCGACGCAACCGGCATTCAGTAAATAGAACTCAGCGGCAAATCCACCACATGCCACACTGCGTTCCATATGCGGCATAACGTCGAAGCAATGAGCAACCGCAAAACCTCGCGCATCCTCTTCAAGATACTCAATGCTGTGCAAATCACCGCCTAAATGCAAGCAAACGGTCGCATGTCCAACCTCATGCCAAGCCTTGTATTCGTCGCTATCTAAGATAATCTTCACATGAATCGCGTTGCCGCATTTGAGCGTAACACCCTATTAATTTTATATATCATTTCAACTGTGGTGAATTCAGAGTCTGTCATTGAATAGGCCATAACTAGTATGGCGCCAAGATCCTTAGCAAGACGATGCCCGCGTCCGAGCACATCAGGATGCCTACAAGACTGCAATGCAATGCGATGAAACGTCTCAAGGCATGTGAACAGTCACCGATGGCTCAAGAGTACTTGCGATGAGGGACCAGCATGCCACGGATGCTGCATCTTCAGCTTGAGAAAGACAATCTTCGATAGTGTCACGGGCTGCCCAGTTTTGATCAAAAGCGGTTAAATCCAGTCCGCACTCATTAGGCGTTTTGGTGGCGTAGATTTCACCATGCATCCCTCTCTTGGATATAAATTTCCAATAGAACTGGCAAAAAATCTCTGCCAGAACTGGAAAACGTAATAATGATTGCGCTTCAGAGTTGCCATTGTGCAAGCTAGGTATGAGTGGTAGTGAACAGCAAGCAATCGCTAGTCAAGGTCTCTCTGCTACCTTCAGCCATTCATTTACACCATTGACACCCAAAGCCAACAACGTATCCTGTATGGCGACCACGCGTTGCAACATACTTCCGCCATCTAACTCTTCCACCTCTTCAGCTTGCGCAAATAACCGAGTCAACAGTTGCGTAAGATTGTTTTCGTGGTCATACACATAAGGTTTTGTACGCTGAACAAATCCAAGGTACATCTCCGTAGATTCCAGCGCAGTCACTGGATCCTGAAGTGAAGTAGCGTTCAACCATGCATCAAAACCATAAATGTCACCTCTTGCAGATTCTGGCTCGATTTCAAGCAACGCAAAACAGCGTTTAAGTAAATTTATGGGTATAGAAATCAGTGGTGTTGTTTCTCGAAAAAGACTGCGAAATTTACGAGCAATCACTGGTGCGTAATGGTTCTCAACGTTTAGGCCAGCCTCAAGCCCTTCGAGACATTGCTCTCGGAACTGTCGCATGTTGTCTGGATGCGTCCATACGCTCGCCGCACCTCGCCATGCATTAGCTGTTTCAACCGTTTTGATTTTTTGAAGAAAAACGGAGAAATCTAGTTGATTCGTAAGCGCAGCCAGCGCTGAGATACGCCCCCATGTTTCAAAGTCTTTCTCTTGTCCCTCGCTGTAAAGTTGAGTCAGCCATGGAGCAACGAGTTCAAACTTCTTTAAATAAGCATGATAAAGACAAGGCTCTGCAATGGTCCAAAGCCCTTCAACACGGACTTGCATTGCGAGGCCAAACAACTCCCAGCCTAAATCTGGATGATGGTTTTGAAAATATGGCAAACGTCGCAAAAGCATTGCACGAACGGCAGGATCCTTGTCCGATGCAAATAGGCGCAATGCAACTGACAACACATCTGGCCATGACATGCTGTACTTTTCAAGTTGTTCAGCTACGATCATCAAGGATTCAGCAGCTTTACCTCGCGCCATATTGATCCCAATTGTTAGCAAATCAACGGAGTCACCTGAAATAGAGCTTTTTTCCTCAAGCGTCGAAAAAGCCATAGCTAAGGACGTTAGGCGTTCAGCTTCATGCGTATGTTCAATTACGTAAGAGCACCCTTGTATTGCATTAGATGCTGCGTAGTTATGCATCCAGTAGCTCTGATGCCCTTCTAACTCGTCAAGAATTTTTTGAGCAAGCGCTATTGCATTGACTTCCTCATTTGGCTTCCAATCTCCATTGGCTCGCAAGTTGCCATACCTGTGCGCTAGGTAGGTAGCAAGGCCATCCATAATGTAGTCGCGGAAACGACTAGGAATGTCTTCAGACATCATCGATAAAAAATTAATGAACCTTATGGGATTGCGCGAAGCAGCTTCACTCAATTGAGTGCCAACCTCCCCCTCTCCACCCATCAGAAAATCGTCGAATGAATTTCTGGCATAACCGTTGTAATGCTTCAGCAATTGAAGTACGGAAACATCGCTTGAATTAAGAAACACTTCATACGAAAACGGTGCGGCAATAATGCCGCCACGAAGTCCAGCATTTGTCAGAGATACGAGTGGCCACGTTATTTTTTCGCATTCATCTATCACCGTTTGCGCTTCTTTAGAACGTAAATATCGAGGAATCGGCAAAATTAATTGCGCTTGTTTTCTCAATATCCATTCGCTGTACTTTGAGTCAGTAGCAACTTCTTGGTATGTAGCCAAGATGGATTCCAGTATTGAGTCTTGCGTCGTCGAATCAAATTGGTAAAAGACAAGTTGCATCAATGCACCTATTTCATGCGACAAGTCGGACTCGAGGAGTTCCTTGTTACACAGCATACGGCCAATCACATCAAGGTTGGCAGTTGGGGCTGATCTACACGCTAGGATTGCGAAATAACGCAGTGCCCCATCTACGTTGAAGCACAGCCGCTGTCGGTTGATTTGCCACCACTCAGATTGAGTACTTGCATGATGCACAACGGCTAACTCGACAGCATCCATCAGGATGCGCTCACTATCTAAGAATCGATAGTCATTATTTCTTTGAGGGCCATCAAAAGATGTTTCATCTAGGAAACCACTCCAATAAACTTTAGGTGTTTCACCATAGCGCGATGCTTTCAATAAACTCCATCGCTCAATAGCATTAACTGCCAAGTCCAGCAAAGTAGTAGATTGTTGCATTCGATTAGCAAAAAATTTGTCATGACTGTTACCAAATTCATGCGGCTGACAATGCAACTTTTTATCAAATCGATAGCTAATAACATCATCGTCACCGACCTCGCCTGCAACATACTGCCATAGTACGGTATCTTCTACAGCACCGACCCTAATGCATTGCGCCAACACTCGGCCGATAGCGCTGTGAGTTTGCCGCGGAAGATCAAGTAAGGCCAGAACCAGGGGGGCGATTAATGCAGATTGGTTTTCTTTAATACCTGAAAGAGCAATTTCTAATTGCCATGCAATTTGCCTCTTATCTAGCCAATCAATTGCTAGAACATCCATCCAGAACGACAATATTTCGTCAGCAGCATCTTCTTGCCATTGGGATGTTATGTGCACATGAGTAATCAATCCATTCGAATCACGAACATCTTTTAACAAGGGAACTAGATGCTTCATCCAAAAGTAATGCCACTCCAGCCGAACCGCACGGGTGTAGATCACTTGAAACACTTCTGGATGCTGGTTTCGCAAGTCGCGGATCAATGGCCAATCTTCGTCCTGCGGAATTTGCTCCGCCAAGCATTCAGCCACTAATCGACGAACATGAAACGCGTGGGCGCTTGTCAAAACAGTACGTAATTGCTTACGAAATTCGCGAAGATCACCTGAAGCCAATTGAGCGACAAAGCTACGAATGCTGGGTCGCACAAATGGCACGGGCGGTAAACCTTGGATAAATGCATTTAATGTCACGCCTTGACGAAGTGCACCGCTGATCACCAGTACATCCAAAAGAGTCTGATGACCGAACGATAAAAGCCCACCTTGCGTCTCATGCAACACCTTATGGCTAAGCAATGCACGTTGCATATTCGGAGAAGAAGAAAACCTTTGATGAGGCACTGCCAGACTACGCCTATTTAGCATCTCAGCGGCTAGGGCTTCAATAGCTTGCATAGCAGCATCACCTAAGTCGGCATCGGCCTTAACAATCATAGAAAGGTAGCGTTGTGCTAATGCTTGGCTTGTGACTACATTAAAACTACCGTTTTGTTGTGCCAACTCGACAAACATTGCCAATTCGCGAGGGTTACGAATTAACTCACGCGTGGCTACATCAGTGACAGAAGCATCTATGCCATGCTTTAAAAGCAGTGGGGCGATTTCGTTAGCCCAGTCCAATGGCTGGCAAGCAAACTCTTTGTCCCACGATCTTTGGGCAATGCGCCGATCGTAATAACGATCAAAGTCGCGGCATGCAGTGACAATGGTGACGTTCGACATTAGCAACAAACGATCAATTTGCGCCAAAAAATATGCCAGCACTCTGTGCTCACGCGCAATAGAAAGCACATCAAGCGAATCAATAACGACAACTACATACGTATGCTCCGCGAGGAGTTCCACACTTTCAACCCAATCGTCCGGCAACCCTTGAGATTGACGTTCTTGCGGCGTGATCGTGTCAGCGAATTCACGAGATTGGATGAATATAGGCAATACATCACAGGTTTGCGCACGTTGTTCTAGCTGCTCTTGTAACGACAGCATTACACATGTCTTTCCAGCGCCTGGCGACCCGGTGATCAGTATTGAGCGAACTTTATTATTTACTGCCTCAAGTATTCTGTTTACAACTGGTGAAGCGAATTGATGCCCCCCAATGTCCCGACGCCATGATCTACCAATCGATGATGTACGTTTTAAGGACTCACGCAATTGGAGAAGATTGACTTGAGGTTGTTGCACTGGCCTCGCATTTTTATCATGATCTCTCTCTAAAAATTTATTTAAATTATTAGGTACGTCGAGTAACGCTGTAGGGGGCTGTTGTGACGCGTCGAACTCCCAATTTAAGGCTGAACACAATTGGCTTGCACAGTGCCCCCAGCTATAAAGGGCGAGTAAGCGTTCACGTAGTCGATGCGCCTTTGATCTATGTTGATCTTGTTCCTTTGCAATCTGGATTAATGCAGCTGTGAGTGTGTTTAGGTCTTGAGCTTGAAAGTATGGTTCTGTATAGCTGCCTGCAACTTCAATAGAGGTAACCGTTGATGTGTAAATCCCATCGTCAACTTCAGTGATCAAATGATAAGCACCACTTTTTTTAGTTAGGATTAACGGTACACCCGCAGCAATGGCTTCCCAAGCGACCAGCCCAAAACCCTCATGCCACGAAGGCATCATTGCTACGCTGGAAGATCGCAGATCTTTAAAAAGTTCAAAACGGTCCGTTGTAAATGGCAATGTTTGTATATTGACTGCACCATTCGCATAACCTTCAACGAATTTTTTGATCTCTAACTCTGCCTGAGTCTCGGCATCATCACTGACACGCTCGAAATCAACACCACGCAAAATCATCCGAGGTTCTTGATTAAGATTCAATTGACTCGGAAGCCCGGGGTTTTTTGTGCACTGATTTACTGCTGCCCCAAACGCCGCCAAACCCAGCGATGCTTGTTTTATCTTTGCGGCTAGACGACCACTAAGAAAGGCTTTAAAGTTTTTAGGCTCACTGCGTGGTTGTATATTTGGCAAACCTGGAACAAGCATTGAAACATTTGTTTTTTCGATTAAGTCAATCAGCGCATCGCGTAGCAGTGGCCCAATGGCAAGTACGAAGTCAGCCTTTAAAAAAAGTACCCTCTGTTCATTTTCTTTAACTCGAGCGCTTGCACTATCCTCTTCAAACGGTTCATAGTGCACATAACTCATATGGTGAATCAATGCAGATTTACCACCAAATTTTTCCGCCGCAGCCAACGCAATGGCACCAGTTATACGATCATGTCCTAACCACACAGTTTCAGCTGGATCAAGGCGAATGGACGCTTTCTCCAACAAACGAAGAACTGCATCAACTAAATCTGGCGAGAATTTCTCTTGGTGCTGTTTATTCAGTTCTAACAGCACTACCCCGTCATTTAGAGCTTCTTCAATTTGTTCAGAAGTCGCTTCAAGAACTACACAGACAGACTTAACTCGATCAAAAAATGTGCTCGCAACAGCTTTGACTAGATCAATATTAAAACAGTTAATTCCGCCAAATTTAGTACCCCACTGCGTTGCAAAGGCAATTAGTGTTTTTCGTGGAGGAGTCATGAATTTACTTTGAGGACAAGTTAAAAATTAATATCAATAATATTCGACAAAGAAAAACAAACGTTGCAAATTAAGCATTGAGCAAGCACCAACATTGAACTTGGTATTAGTCATAAAAATATCATCGACGTTTTCTTTCTTTATCTTTGTAATTTCATCCACTAAGTCTGAAATTTTTCTTGCAGCGTACTTGATGCACTCCTTGTTAATAGGTGATTCGACTGTTGATTGATCAATCGCTGGCATTATTCGAGTCTCGTTCCCAGCTCGCCCAACTCTGCTCCGACAACTTGGGCTGTAGCTGTCAAAAGCGCACGGATGGAGCCAAGGCCTTTCTCAACTTCAGAAATAGATTCCACCAACGTCTGTAGGTTATTGCGATGAGATGCGAGAAGAAATGGGCTGAAAACAACTCTCTTCGATACAGCGGCGAATCTTCGTGCCATAGCACGACCGAATGTCATCTGAAGAATCAGACCTTCAGGAAAACAAACTGTTGCCGATGACAAAAGAACTTGGATACGAAAAAGCTCCTCAGGAGCGAGAGCATCGTCACTTAACAGTGCCATTGCAGCGCCGAATATTTCACCAATTGACGTCACTATTCGACGGTGAATGACATCGCTAGCGACCTGACGGGGCAACAGCAAACCATGGGACATGCCTGCGAGTGCGGCAACAACCTGACTATCAGCCCCCCAATTGCACAATGCTTCGTCGCGCCAATGAGCAATGATTGACTCAGGGTTATCACTGCAAATTGCTCCCGCTGCAAATACTGAAAACAACCCATCAACATTCAGTTTGAATTCGGTTGGTGGCGTGTCGCCCCCATCGCTCTGCATTGCTTGCTGTCGGTCAGGAAGAGATGCAATTGTGTTGAATGCTCGTTCAAAAGCAACAACTGCACTAAAGAACCCTGAACCAACTCCAGCATTGAACTCGAATGCGAGCATGGCCTTGGCAGCGAAGAACCTGGCTATTGGAAAATTTGAATTTTGGAGTGATTCCAAATGCCTCCGATAAGTTGGAGATATTTCGCCAAGCTGTGATGCCAAAAGTCCTGCTCTTGCAATAGCAAGCTGCGTCCGCATCAATTGGTTAGGCTGAGAAGGGCCAAAACTAAGTCCTGGTTCAGACGCCTTTCCGAAGGGTAGATTAAGAGCTGAAATATCTTCTTTTTTCGCAATGGCCTCAATGAGATTGCACACACTATTAACTACACGAAAAAGTGCCTCCCAATCTTCATGCCCGTCTTCCCAGGCTACCGCTGGCAAGTCAGCCAACATATCTGAAAGCATTCTTGCAGCGCGCTGAGGGTTACCAGCCAAGGCAACAATATGACTTGCATCAACTAGAAGTCCAAACTTCGTGATGGCGAGCTGAAGCTCAATAGGCAATGTGGAGCCAGCAAGAAAGTAGTGCTCAGCCTCTGACCATCGCTCAAGACGACAGGCACAAATACCAGCTCGTCGAAATGCGAATGCATCTATTTTTTTCGTTGCTTCGAGGTCAGAGATCAAAGGGCCCCAAACTGCAAGGGCGTTTTCGTAATCATTGGCTTGAAAAAGCGCGTTAACTTGCTGTTCACGGATAGTGATGGTCTGTCCGAACACAGATGCTGAATTAGCCAAAGTCTGCATTGCTGCCGAATGGTCGTGAAGATGCTCACTCTGGATGATTGATACTGCCTTAGCAGCCTCACTACCGAACTGAATAAGGTCAAACTGCCGCGCAATCTGATCAGCTCGAGACAGCACCACTAAGGTTGGAGCCCAGTCAGTCTCAATGGCATGACGCGAGGACCATGCGCCGTGCACGAAGGCACCACAAGAGTTCACCAGAGGCCAATGAAGCACGGCTTCAAAGGCTTGTCTCTCCTCGAGATCTGAATCAAATTCAATCCAATCGAGCACTTCAATCAAGTCTTTCAAATCGCGTACAGAAGAAGCTTGAATCGAGATGTAAAACTGAGTAGTTGTTGCGCCTGCAGGAATGCCCCGGAGAGAGCCATCAGAATGCGCCATGAATCGACAGGCAAACTCTTCTGCCACATCAGCAGCTTCGCCTCGCAATTTACTGAGGGAGCCAATTGCGGCCAACTTCACCCTCAATGAAACCCTCGGATTTCTATTAATAAGCAACTTAGAACACCGCATGACCTCCAGAGCTGCGCGCGATTCCGGCTTCGGAATCTGCCGAATCTCATCGGCCCAGCGGGCTAGAATCATCGGAAGCGACTCAGAGTTAAGCTGATTCGCCACAGAGAATTGAAGTTGACGCAACATGGCGCTAACAAAAGGCTGGGATTTAAAAAAACGATCCCCTTCTTGTAGTGAGACATACGGGAGCCAAACCAATTGCTGAAATACGGCGGTCGAAATCGTGTCCTCGTTAATTGTCTCCAGAATGCGAGCGCAATGTGAGAGCCGAGACGCATCGTGCGCGATGTAAGCGTGAAACAGAAGAGCAGCAGCATCGGCGACATTAAGAGTCCTGACACCTGCGATTGCGTCATAGATGTGAATATGTGCAAGCTGTCTGCGTTCCAATGACCAGACTTCTTCAGCTGATCCTTTCAACATCGAAGTCACACTTAGACGTCCATCAAAAGTCTGCTCTAGCCACTTTCCTTGTAGCGAGTCGATGACAACACCTCCGTTGACAATACCTCCCACAGCTTGAGTCAAACCCAGTAGCATCACACGTGTCAAAGGAAAAGTTGCCTCTGCGGCGGTAAAAACGAACGCGGCGGTCTCGGGCGTGACTGATTCGTTCAACATCCTTCGCGCTACTTGCTTGGCGTTGGTAATAGCTGAGGATGGCGACGTAATATCAGTCGCCGTGAGCGCAGGCCAGCCCTTCATACTAAGCTCGGAAATTCGGACCTGAATGAGCTTTGGATGACCTCCCGTAGTACTCCAAATAAAGGCAGCCCAAGCTTGTGAAAAACTCTGAGGACAGCCGTTGCTAAGACAGTGTTGCCGCACTTCTTCAACCATTAGCTCAGGCACATCAATGGCTTCAATGCCTGCAAAATCAGAAAGCTGTGCAGTTTCACTCGACTCACCACGCGCTGTCAGGAGCAATCCACGACCAGCTCGAGTGGCACGACTGACAAGCAGTGCCAAGGCTTGCCCGTATACGGCATGTGCACTCGGAGACAGGTCAATGTTGTCAACAACGACAAGCGAAGGAGTTGATTCATCTGCAATGTTGCTGGCTATCGCTCGCAGCAAGTTGTCTGTATCAATCCCGCTGCGAGAAGCGACTGGAAACCACCAAGCCTCTGGGCAAAGTGCATTTGCGACAAGTTGGGCGATAGTCGTTTTGCCCTTGTAGATTGTGCCGGTAAGCATCACTGCCTTTCGTTCCGCCATTCGCAGACGAACGAGCTCGACGAGAAATTCTCGATTCAATAATGGGGCTGGAGCTTGTGGCAATGGCAGTCGCATGGCCCTCAGGAGCGCGGTCTGCGGGTCAAAGACGCCTGCGTGGAGCGCCCGTTGAAATTGCTGATGCTGCAGGGCTGGAACAGAAATATGTCCTATCGCAGCTGCATCAACCTCCCGTAAAAGATCTGCCAAACTCAAACGGCGATTAGCTGACTCAGGTCGCACGAGCACGTCGCAGGCGAAGGCATGGAGTCGGTCACGAACTGTATCTACGTATGAATGCGGAATGTTTTTTTGGTTAAGTCTCACCATCAACCTGTCGTCGACGCTCTGTTTCACCGAATCTAAGCCCGATTGGTCCAGAAACCAACTTACTCGACGGATGAGACGCTCCTGCACTTGTGCCGAAGTCGCCGTTGTAAGGAACGCTCTCAGTGCACTGTTAAGAGCTAGTTTTGGAATCAAGTAAGCGCCAATCCGAGCTGCCATTTCCGCATTGGTTTGAGCAATACGCCACGCCTCAAGTCCCGTAATTCCATCAAACTGCGCATCGCGCTCAAGCGCCGCAGAAGCAGTAGTAATGTAGTGAAAGTCGACGCGACGAGTCATCTCTCGGAGGCTTAGAGCCCAGAAGTTCTCGAGGGCCACGTGGGATCGTTGATTATTGAGCGAAAGGCTGTCTGCTTCGTGTTTAATCTGTCCTGCGATAGCTCCCTTCAAAGATATCTGGTCTAGGTCCTCTGCACCTTCGAGAAAAATAATCTCATCTGGAGAAGTCAACCTTAACCATGCATCAATTGACCACCAAATTTGATACAAGATACCTCGGATAGAGGAAACAGCCTGACGTGCAGGATCGCCTGCCAATTCACTTGAACTTGGTAAGTAGTCTGGTAAGTCGTTCAAGTTGGATGGCATGTGGGCTAGATATGACTCTCGGCACTACAAGATCAAACAGAAGATTGAACGCCACATGGCTGTGTCCGACGAGCGATACGTTTCAACAGAACTTCTCGTACAACAGTCACAAGCGTTCGCCGGTGCGGCAACGATTCTCGGAACGAAGCACTAATTTCCAACTGGACCCCAACACTGCGGCGACCTCTGTTGCAGATGTTGTTTGGATGGGTTCCGGGAAATTTGTGGCCTTCAAGGAAGCAAACTAGGCCCGCTCTGATCATCGCAGCACCAAGTTCGGTAGCTAAATCCTTATCGAGTCCTCCCACTAGAACAACCTCACCGTCGCCCCCGCATCCATGAATCGCAACGACGTCGTCGCAGCCTGCCAATATTTCAAGGCAACGAGGCTCGTCAAAGTAGTGACTAGTCAGGTGCAACGCTGCATAGTTATCTGTTGAGCGAATGCCCTCAAAGAGATACAGAGAAAAGTCTTCGCCTGCGATTTCAGTTGCAAGCTCCACGGTGTGCGCTTCGATAGGACCACCATGTGGCGCTACTATTCCGGTAGCAGATTCTGCTCTTAGCAAACGAGTGATGCGATAGTCGACACCCTCAGCGTAAGTAGCAGCTAGCTCCGCAAATGAGCGAAAATTTTTAGCAAAGGCAAGCAGACGGCTCATAATGTTCAGTTTAAGTCTGTTCGATAGCAAAAACTGCAGGGAATAAGAACTGCTTTGGTAATCTATGTAGTATTGCGTGACTCACATGTCATCTATCCCCGTAGAGACCCTGCCTAGAATTCAATTGAACCGCTGTAAACGAGTCAATTCGACTCCAAGAATCGATCGAATGATAGCCTTAGCCTCGCGGCTACAAAGGCTTCATGCTAGTCATAGTAGCAGTCGAAAGCAGTACAGGCTTCGTCTTGCTAGAGCTAGGATCAAATGTTCTGAGTGGAAATAATTTCTGGAAGTGGACGCCTTGAATCATCTGCAAAATTGTCCACTTTGCTATGCTTCAGCATCTCTGGAGATGCCACTTAAACTCCGGAAAGTCGCTGTCCTATTACAAAAATACCCGCCATTGGAATAGAGTTAACGGGGCCAAGAATCTGCCCATCATCAACGCGAAACCAATGCTCCCCATCAGTTCGCACTGCTCGTAACACAGGGGAAAAATCATACGACTCGTTGCACGTAAGGCTTCCACCACCTCTCAACTGAGCCGCCAATGTTGAGTGATTACCTTGGCTCAGAAGTACTATGGGCCATGGCTCCCATCCAACCCCGTAATGATTGAGGCTTTGTTGCCAGACACCATCACGCCGTCCGGATCCAATTCGCCCTAATGCACGGTGCATTCGCCAACGCTCCCATGGATAAGGAAATACTGCCGAGTCAGCCAACTCCACCTTGATAGATCGTTCGCATTTGATCATTAAATCGTCCATCGATAAACCCTCGGCATTCAATGGCAACTTACGATCCCAAAGAGGTTCATCCGGGTCCAACGGGGATTTAATTGACCAACGAACATCAAAGATAAGTGCCTCAAGCATCTGACCTTGAATGACTCTAGAAAGCGCGATTGTTAAACCTCTTAAAGAGTCGTCGCCAAGGGTTTGCGCAGTGTCAATTGCCCATAAGAGACTTTTCCAACGATCCCCACGATTTAGCTGTCCATTCTCAGGAACTTCAGGCAATGGAATCCTTTTGGGCGGACTCTCGGATTTCCCTGCAGATGCCGCAAGGGCTATACGCCTGAGTTCTTTCAAAGCCTTTTCTTGAGTCATGTGCTTCTCCAACGATGAGCATTTCAGCTTTGAAAGCTGAATTTTCAATCTGCGACTTAATCCACTTAATTACGTATCATTGATTATCTTCGTCGATTGAGATACATCTCAGTCCAATCCGATCATCATGTAATCTTGTAAAAAAACATTGCTTACAGCACTTCAGCATGCAATCAAAAGAAACTAATCGAGAAGTTAAATGACAGATCCAATCAATCTGCTAAGAGCACTCCCACCTGAAGTGGTAAAGGAAATTTATACCGACACGGCCTCGAAAACTCTTCAAGAAGTTAGCAAAATAGGCACTGATGCTGTCAAAACTATTCGACTCGCATTGTTTCCATTGCAATTTACTTCAGCGTTTCAAGATCGATTAGCAGCCTACATTGACAAAGCGATCCGCCAAGTTCCAGAAAATCAAAGAACTTCTCCCCGGGAGTCTCTAACTCTTTCAATTGCAGAAAAATTACGCTTTCAAGAAGAAGTAAATCCAATTACAAATTTATATGTAAATCTATTGTCACGGGGCATGGATCGAGAAAGGCTTGGCGAAGCTCATCCAGCCTTCGTAAACATCATTTCTCAACTGGCACCAGATGAAGCGCTATTGCTTGAACAACTTAGCTCCTTCGAATATCTGATTTACTTTAGGTTTAACAATAAGAAAGTCACAATTCTTAAATCGGACAGTGACTCATTCGTGAACTCAATGTCAGTGAATGACCGTACTAAGAAATTTTTTCTTGAAAGATCTGCTTATCCTGAAGCGCTTGCTCAGCCCGATTTTTTTCTCACGTTTCTTGAGCATCTAGTTTCACTTGGTCTCGTCGAGTATGACAATGAACCTCGTAATTCTGGTGAGCTAAAGTTTGTTCAAATTTCTTTTGAGGAAGCTGAATATTTTTGCATCAAGCTCACTGAGTTTGGCCGATTGTTTCACACTGCGTGCATACAGAATACATAAAACACCCCTAATCTAAACATCTGTATTCCAGTTACAAGACACATATTTAGTTTTTTTCTTCATAGACACGCATATACCAACGTTGAACCTCTAACAATATCAACGTCGTTTGCGAGGCATCTCGGAAAAGTTGTGTGCAACTTATGGCAGAACTCTCATTGATGAAGGTAGCAGGTACAACGTTGGAGGATCTATCAACAACTCCTTCGGAATTTGAGGAAACGGCGGACAAATCACCTGAGCTGATTTCGGGCTTGTCGAGCACCCGTTCAGGCACCACAGGACCACTAGCCAAAAAACTAGACTTCTTACGGTAGTCATCAGAGATCTCCTTGGATATTTGTTTTTGAACACGCGCCACATCGGCGGCTTTTTGCTCTTGCTTTGCTTGTGCGATTTGCACGGTTTGCTTTTCAGCATCCCACTGACGCTGCAGACGGGATTGCCCCATCTGCAGGCCTAATAAAAACGCCATGAGAAGCAACAGTCCCTTGAGAAACAGGGATTTATTCAATTCGAGGAACGCACGAATCCAGCTCATGCATCCTCCCCGTCCAGCGAGGACAAGTTGTAGACACCAATCAAACGGATGAGCTTGTCGGCGTAGCCAGGGTCCGTGGCATATCCAGCTTTCAGAAGAGCTCGCGCAAAGGTCTGTGCCGAGATACACAGAAAGCAATCTTTGTAGCGAGGGTTGCGTTTTAAGAATGCGGCGTGATCATCCACACTAGCCTGCCATGTCGGGTACTTGCGCCACTTAGCGGGAACAACAACCCACTGCCCTCGGATGAACTCCTTGGTGTCAAGCGTCACGGTTTCACCGCGCCACAAACTGTCTGCCTTAATCCCGAACAGGTTATTGGCCGTCTTGGTGAGCCCTGACTCTCCCCAGCCAGACTCGAGTGCCGCTTGGCTCACTGTGATACTGGCTGGAACACCCGCAGCCTTGTGACAAGCCCGTGCGGCAGGCCCAATGAGGGCAATGAAGTCTTGTGGTTTCACAATATCTCCTTCACTTCTTTGGCCACCTCATCAATTGAGGCATCGCGCCGCTCCTCGATGAAGTTAAAAATCCACCGCACTAACGCCCAACCGGGCAAGCCACAGGCAAAGATCAAACCACCCATGGCGCACAACCCCACTGTTGAGAAAGCCCAGTGGTGAAGCTGGAAATACTCGATCGTGGTTGCACCACCACCAATACTTGAGACCACCGTGCTTATCAATCCCACAGTCCACTCACGCTTATCGCGTGGTGGTGTCATGAGCATAACCACGACTGCGGCAAGCGTTGCGCCACTGGCTGCGGCAGCAGCCGTTCCACCAAAGGCTTTGTATGCAGCGGCGGCTCCAGCCACTCCGCTGCTCGTTGGTTCTGGCATTCGATAACTCCCCAAAAAATACCCGCCTGAATCGCTTCAAGGCGGGTTGTAAACAACTCGTTCGTTTATGTTTGATCAGCGGTGTGAACTGCAGGGCTTTCTGCCACGCAGGTCATCTCCACCAAATCAGCCCGTGGTTTGACACTCATTACTCGCGCCATCTGGGCCCAGGTCTGCC
>Ga0228701_1000394_pt1 | contig 37758 bp, 36 predicted proteins | sample McNCre117_Aug_MG_2_FD_178017 | JGI IMG/M metagenome (GOLD analysis project Ga0228701, IMG submission 178017) | Freshwater microbial communities from McNutts Creek, Athens, Georgia, United States - 11-17_Aug_MG | ecosystem: Environmental > Aquatic > Freshwater > Creek | place: USA: Georgia... | reverse complement strand
ACTCGCAGGAGATTGCGCGACCGGCGAGTATTGCCTGACGCAACTGATCCGCACCTGCCTCCACCGAACCTGGAGCAATCGAAATCACCTCGGCCATACCTCGGCTAGAACCGGCCGCAATCTTTTCGATCAAACCTTGAACTTGGGCATTTCCGGCGAATTCTGGGATGGTGGCTAGATAGCTGAGGCCGGCGGAAATCGCTGCTGCCTGACGAGTCGAGAGCCGTGGTACGTCATCGATTACCTCGGCGGTGGTTAGAGAAACGATGCCATCGTCAAGTAGATCGACATCAACGTAGAACGGCCACTCTTCAAATCCACCGACCTGCGCGGTGGCGTCATTGAGGCTACGCAGCGCCTTCACAATGTAGTCGCTTTCGAGTTCGAAGTGTTCGGCAACCTCGCTCAGCGAAACCTCGGTGCGGTGACCTAGGTAGCCGACCAGCGCCAAGAGGAAGTTGTATCGGTCTTCGGAGTTGAAGCCTTTTAGTTTAGGCATGAGCGTTGGCCACCGCCTCGAAGCGAGACCTGATCACCTTGGTGAGTTCCTGAGGCCCCAAAACCTTTAGGTCAAGGGCATACTCGCTAAGTTCCTCGGCCAACAGGTGCAGATCCATGAAGGAAATGGACACGTCGGCGGTGTCGCCAGATTGGTCATCAAGGTGAAAGTGGAACCAGGCCGGGGTGTCGCGTTTTACGCGAAGCGTGGCCACATGCTTTGAGGTGTGCTCATCTAGATCTTTGATGGCCACCGCAACCAGCTCTGGGTCGGGCAAAGCGAATCCAACGAGTTCATTCTCTTTTTCATTGATTTGCTCGGTTCTAAAAACAACCTTTGAGACGATGCGCTTCAGGAGAAAGTTGCGAGCGGATTTCTGATCCTTGTCCCAGCACATGAGCAGCCATTGACCGTCAATATTGCGAAGCAACCAGGGTTGCACGTGTCGCTTGGATAGCTCGCCATCGGGTTTTCGGTAGTCGAACGACACCTCGATACGCTCTTCAATGGCTTGACTCAGTGGAATGAAGGAAGGTTCGTGAGTGCGTAGTCTTGGAGCAAAGCCAACCAAATCGTTGGCTGCCGGCTCTATGCCCAGACCCTTGAGTCGAACCAACCCGCGGTTTGCATCCGCCGATAGGGAGGCCTGCGCCCAAACCTGGGCCGCAAGGTTGAGTAACTGAAGTTGCTGGGCGTCAAACTCGATGTTCTCCGGCCAGGCAAAGGTGTCTGAAGCGATTTGATATCGCATCTCATCAGGGTCGGATTTTGGGTCCGGGCTGGTTACTTGGATGCCCATCTCGCGGAGGTCGCTCTTGTCACGCTCGAATTTTTTGTTGAGCGCGAAATCATCCTCGCCAGCGCTCTGCAGGTCATTTCGGTAGGCATCAACCGCGTGAAAAAGTTCGCGCTTGGTGAGGCCACGTTCCGAATAGAGCAAGACGCAGGTTAGCTGAAAAAGGCGCTCAGACTTGTCGGTCTTGGCGGGCTTCCAAGTCTCTTCCTTAGCCATGGCTCCCCCGGTTTCGAGAATCGAAAGTTAGTTAGCGCCTAGGACGTCGATCACGAACACGAGAGTCGAATTAGCTGGGATGCTGGCGTTAGCCTGTGCCCCATAACCCTCGGCCGGCGGAATAACCGCGACCACCTGAGAGCCGACCTTCTGACCGACAACGGCCTTTAGGAAGCCATCAATCAAAGAACCCTTAGCCAATTTAAATTGAACCGGCTGCCCCTTGTCCCATGATGAATCGAACTTGGTCTTGCCATCCCAGAGGAAGCCTGAGTAGTGCATGGTCACGGTCTGACCCATTTTTACCACGTCACCTCGACCCTCGATTGTGTCGGCAATCTTCAAAGAGGTCGGAGCTGCAGATTTAGCGATGACAACGCCTGGGGTGCCGTCCGCGGCGCGAACCACGTTCACATTTGGGAAGCCGGCAGGCAGTGCCTTTTCGTCGCCCAAAGCCTTAGGTAGGAAAACCTTGAGGATGTCGAACACGAAGACAACCGAATCGGTTGCCTTGACGCCTAGGTCGGGAATTCCCTGGCCATTGTGGGCAAGTTTTGCTGGGAATAGCACTGCTACTCGAGAGCCTTCTCGGATGCCAGCCAATGCGCCACAGAAGTCTGGCTTAGTGCCTGACTTCAAGAACTGCGAAGCAAAGTCGCTGCCGTCAAACTTAGAGGTCTGGAAGGTCTTTCCGGTGCCACCGTTGATTCCCATGTATTCGATGTCGACGAGCTGGTCCCCAGTAATCTTCGGCCCGGTACCCTCCGTCACAACCTTGGTCTCAATTTTGTCTGAGTTGAGCGGGGTCGCGAACTCTACGGTTGGAGCCTGGCCCTTGTCTGCACTGACCTTGATCTGGTCGATGTTTGAGTGCTCGGTAACCGGCGAGCAGACTGCGGTTGCGCCTTCGGTGAGTGCATCGGCAGGGTTCTGGGCAGCACAACCGCTTAGTGCTACGAGGGTTGCTGCAGTGGCCGCAAGGGCTAGAAGTTTACGCACGGGTCTCAATCTCTCGACTTGTCTGATCTTTTCTAAGTTTACCTAGCGATTTACTCTTGTTCGCTGCGCGCGGCAGCCGCGGCTTCGGCACTTCTGATGGTTTTGCGAAGTTTTTTATCGCTAACTTTGCGCTCACCCATGTGCTCGGGATTCCAAACGGCGATGTCCTCGTCGGCGAAGTCTGGCTTTTGGCGGGTTTTGAAATTTGGGACGATGGTTCCCGGAGCCAAACGGCGAGCGGTAACCAAGAAACCGGTGTGGCCGATCATGCGGTGTTCCGGGCGCACTGCAAGTCCCTGTAGGTGCCAACCGCGAACCATCGACTCCCAGGCTTCTGGCTCGGCAAAGTGGCCGCTGTCACGCAATCCTTCGGTGAATCTCGAAAGCTGAGTCACGGTTGCCACGTAGCCAACGATTAGGCCGCCAGGTACAAGTGCAGTGGCGCATTCCTCGATGCACTCCCAAGGCGCAAGCATGTCTAGGACGATTCGGTCTACCGAAGCCTCTTCCTTTTTCAGCGGCAGCTGGTCTTGGAGATCACCGATGTGGATGTCCCAGGTATCTGGAACCACACCGAGGTTTGTCGCCACATTTGCGCGGGCAATGTCGGCAAATTCCTGACGGCGCTCAAATGAATCGAGTTTTCCTTCAGGGCCAATGGCGCGAAGCAAATACATGCTCAAACCGCCAGAACCAACGCCGGCCTCAACTACCCGTGCGCCTGGGAAGATGTCACCCATGGTAACGATCTGCGCAGAATCCTTTGGGTAGATGATTGCTGCACCGCGAGGCATCGAGAGCACGAAGTCGCTCAGTAGTGGCCGGAATGCTAGGTATTCAACGCCGAACTGATTCAAAATCACAGAGCCCTCTGGCTTGCCGATGATGTCATCGTGCATAAGGTCACCTCGATGGGTGCCATATCGCTGGCCAGCCTCAAGCGTGATGGTATTCAGGCGTCCCTTTGGGCCCGTTAGTTGAACACGATCACCGGCGCGGAATGGTCCGGTAGGTAACTTGATCTGCTGGCCGTTGTTTTTCTTAGTCATTGTGTCTCTCTTTAGAAAAGCTTGCGTAGGTCTCTGAGGCGCACGCCCTCGAGGGTTGGCCAAATGATGCGGCCTGGTTTTTCAGGAATTGGAACGATGTTGGTAATGCCGATTGCTTTGGTGCCGGCCGCTTCAGCTGAAGTGAGGCCGGTGTGAGAATCTTCGAATGCCACGCAATCCTCTGGAGATACTCCTAGCAACTGAGCCGCCAATAGATAGGGTTCGGGGTCTGGTTTTCCATGTGTGACCATGTCGCCGGCCACAATGATGTCAAAGGCCTTGAATGGAATCTGATTCGCTACCGATTCGGCCATGCGCTTCATCGACATTGTTACCAAGGCAGTCTTGATTCCGCGTTTCTTGAGTTCTCTCAACAGCTCTTGAGCGCCAGGACGCCAAGGAATTGATTTTTCCAACTGCGCTACAACATCATCCGTGAGGCGATTGATGATTTCTTCGGGTTCAAGTTCGAGGCCCATTTTCGCCTTCATGACCTTGGTTGAGTCGTAGAGACTCATTCCGATAAGGCCAAGACCGTCTTCTGGTTCCCAGGTTCCGTTGAACTCTTGGGCCAGATTTTGCTCACTTGAGAGCCAATATTCTTCGGAGTCGACCAGCGTCCCATCCATGTCCCACAAGACTGCGGCGGGAAGCTTTTTTCCAAACATTATGAGTCGATTTTACCCGCGCGCTTTGGCTTAGAGTTTTATAGACGATATTCAACTTTTGAAAGGCACACGTGAGCGCGCAGATTTTTTCGGGTCGCACCCTGATTGTTGCCTTTGAGGGTTGGAACGACGCAGCCGAATCGGCCAGCGGCGCAGTCAAATTCATCTGTGAACAAATCAAGGCGGATGTTGTTGCTTCGGTGGATCCCGAGGACTACTACGACTTCCAATTCACTCGCCCTACCGTCTCTTATGACGGAGATGGCGGCCGCGTGCTCGACTGGCCTGGCACCGAAATGTGCATTCCTTCGGCCGAGGCCGTAGCCGAGAACCCGACCATTGCCAAGCTCAGTGTTCTGGTCGGTACCGAGCCTGCCCGACGATGGAAGTCATTCGCTGCCGAGATTATGGAAATGGTCGAGGATCGAGAGATTGAAGCCGTGTTGTTTCTGGGGGCTATGCTCGCCGACGTTCCGCACACTCGACCAATTGCCGTGATGTCTACCAGTCAGAACGAACACGCTCGCCAAGAACTTGAGATTGAGCGCAGCCAGTATGAGGGTCCGGTCGGAATTCTCAGCGTCTTGGGTATCGAACTAGAAAAGGCGGGCATTCCAGCCGTTGCGCTTTGGGCATCAGTTCCCCACTACGTTCACAACACTCCTTCGCCTAAGGCCACGCTTTCACTTCTCATCGAGGTTGAGCGAATGCTCGGCGTGCAGTTTGAGCACGGCAAATTGGGTGAAGAAGCCTTCGCCTGGGAGCGTGGCATTGACGAAATAGCAGAGGGCGATGACGAGATGTCGAACTACATCAGCCAGCTCGAAAAGACTCGTGACGAGGTTGAATCGCCTGCCGCCACCGGTGAATCGCTTGCCAAGGAATTTGAAAAGTTCCTGCGATCAGAAACCAAGACCGATCCAGACGCAGAAGGCGTCGATTCAGAGGATTAGGCGACTAGCTGGCCGCTAACCAATCCACCTAGTACGGCCAAGCCGACGATTACTCGCCAGGCCACGAAAGGCATGAAAGAGCCGCGGCTTAGGTAGCGAAGCAAAACCACGATCACCGAGAAGCCGACTCCGAAAGCAACAACCGTGGAAACTCCGGTGGCCACCAGAAGGTCACCTGGCAGGTCTTTGTAGCTCTTAGCAAACTCATACAGGCCACTGGCAAGCACTGCCGGAATGGCCAAGAGGAAGCTATAGCGGGCGGCTGCTTGACGGCTGTAGCCAAGCGCCAATCCAACCGAGATGGTTCCGCCAGAGCGTGACACACCTGGAACAACCGCCAAGGCTTGACCGATTCCAAACAATAGCCCGTGTTTCGTGGTCAGAGATTCGATTCCGCGATTGCGTTTACCAATTCGATCGGTGATCGCCAGGATGATGCCGAACACGATTAGGTTCAGTGCGATTACCCAGAGATTGCGAAGCTGGTTTTCAATCAGGTCTTTGAATGCCAAGCCGATTACGACCACCGGAATGCTACCGATGATGATCAGCCAGCCCATTTTTGAGTCGTTGGATTTCTTACCCTTGAAAATACTGGCTAGGAATGCTTTGGAAATTCGAGCTATATCCTTCCAGAAATAGATCAGGACTGCTGCCTCGGTGCCTAACTGAATGGTTGCGATAAACGCGGTTAGTTGGGGCTTCGGCATGGCAGATAGACCAAGTAGCTGCTGGACGATCTGAACGTGAGCGCTTGAAGAAATTGGGAGGAATTCGGTAAGGCCCTGAACAATTCCCAGGACCACTGCATCGAACAGGTTCATTAGTTATCTTCTTCGGCGAGAGAAATCGGTAGGTACTCTTCGAACTGGTCACCAAGGGCTTCTTCGTAGTTCAAGAAAGCATCCTCGACCTGGTAGTAAGCCTGCTCAACGGTAGGGTCGTCTTCGCCGCGGCGAGCTGAGACCGCCTCGAAGTGACGCTCTAGCGAAGCGATGAATTGTTGTAGCGCGAAGCGCGGATCTTGAGCCATAGAGCAAAACTACCCCGAATTTTTCAATCTGCGAAGCATTTCAGCGAGTAGTCCGGCTGTCTGGTAATGTTGAACCTCGTTGCCCAAGGATCTCAGAGACTTGGCATCCACTCGTCCGGGTGGCGGAATGGCAGACGCGCTAGCTTGAGGTGCTAGTCCTCTTATGAGGGTAGGGGTTCAAGTCCCCTTTCGGACACTAGGCCCCAGCCCTCCACGGCTGGGGTTTTTCACTTAATGCTGTTCACCATTTTTTTCACGGTGGCCTTTTCGCCGGCAATCACCACGTGTTCGATATTGCGCTTTGCGCCAGGAATACCGACGCGCTCTCCGGCTTTGTTGAAGACACCAATTTGCGAACCGACGTAGCGTTTGAAGTCGAAGTCTAAAATTTCTACATGGCCGCGGGTGGCGGCAAGGTCCAAGAGTTCCTCTCGCGAAAGCCAGGATTCGTTGTTGTAACTCAGCATCATTGTGTCGCAGTTCAAATCGCTGACCAGGCTGGTCAAGGCCTTAGCCATGGTTTTCTTCGAGTTGAACGGGCTTTTCATTTCGGCGTCGCGTGCATCGAGTCTCTTATTAGCGATGCCGTAGGTGTCGGGTTTATCCCACCTAACCAGCGACTCCCAAATGTGGTAGTTGCTGAAGTAGCGGTGCTGGTTATACGGCGGGTCAAGATAGGCAAGGTCCACGTGTGGCAGATCCTTGGCGATTTCGAGTGCGTCTCCCCTAACCGAGAAACCCTTCCCCGGCAGCAGCTCTGGGTCACGCAGTGCGAGATCGTTCGCAGATCTACTAGCCCATCCCTTCAAGAACGCCATCTGAACGCCGGTCGTGCTGTCAACCCGATCGGCAGCCAGGATGAGACTGGTTAGCAACGGGTAGTAGAGCCAACTGTCACGGTACTCGAGCTCGATGTGTCGACGCATGGCATCGACTTTTTCACCGTTCTTAGGTTGAAAGTAGCGTGCCTCGATGCAGAATTTCTCGGTGAAGTAGCCGGCCTCTCCTGGCAGCGCGTTCAATTCGGCAATCGCTTCCTCAAGCTTTGCGTGATCGACTTCGGTCGAATCGAGTTCAATCCAGGTTTTACCGAAGCATTCTGAGTAAGAAGCCACATCCGAGGCGGTTACGGTCATGCCTAGTTTCTTGAATGCCTGTGCAACTCGCGTGGTCCCGGTGAATAGGTCGAGCGCGGTTTTAGCCCCCGAAGCCTGGCCCAGCAGGGTTAGGGCGGGAATGAGGGTGCGCTTAGACCCGAGGTACTTGATCATCGGGCCTCCTAGCGCTCAATCACTTATCTTGCCACGGCTCGGCTGGTCAACTCGCGCAAAGTTAGACTTGAAGCAATGGAAAACATCGAGCCGCTAAGCGCAGCAGCGCTCTACACCATCGACTATGCCCGTGAGAAACTCGTTGGCAAGTCGATTGTTGCGCTTACAGGCGCGGGCATAAGCACCGACTCGGGCATTCCCGACTATCGCGGCCAAGGTCGAGTAGCCCGCCATCCAATGACTTTTGATACCTTCATGGGCTCTCAGGCTGCCCAAATTCGATACTGGGCTCGCAGCTACGTCGGCTGGAGTCGCATCGCAGATGCAAAGCCGAATGCCGGCCACTTCGCAATCGCTTCGGCCGAGAGACTTGGTCAGGTTCAGCAGGTGATCACCCAAAACGTCGACGCCCTGCACCAGGCTGCCGGTTCTAAAAATGTGATTGATTTGCATGGAAGACTCGACACCGTTCGCTGCATGAAGTGTGGCGCTCCAATGACTCGCGTGCACATGGATGAGCTGCTTCGAGAACTAAACCCGCAGATTGAAAAAGACGCGAATCATGAATTCACCCCGGATGGTGACGCCGAAATTGAGGCCGCAGCTGACTTCAAGATTCCGTCTTGCCCTGTGTGCGCCGGTGTTCTAAAACCAGATGTGGTCTTTTTCGGCGAATCTGTGCCCCAGTCACGCGTCGAATTCGCCATGGCAAAACTCGATGAAGCAGAGGCACTGGTTGTCGCCGGCACATCTTTGACCGTCAATTCGGGTCTTCGCTTTGCCAGTCGCGCCGCGCGGGCCGGAAAACCAATCATCATCGTCAACATCGGTCAAACCAAGGCCGACGAACTTGCCACCGCAAAGATCGAGGCAAATACCTCGTTGGTGCTCGAAAGGCTTTTCATTGACTAAAACCGTTATCGGTCTGCTTCGTCATGGTCAAACTAACTGGAACATCGACTTTCGCCTTCAGGGTGTCACCGATATTCCTTTGAATGAAACCGGCATCGAGCAGGCGAAAGCTGCCGGAGCGGCCATTGCTGAGCTGTCGGCGGCCGGAGAAACTTGGGAAATGATTCTCAGCTCTCCCCTATCTCGCGCCCGCGACACCGCTGTCATGGTCGGCGAGGCTATCGGCATCGAAGGGATCGAAATCGAGGAGCTTTTGCTCGAGCGATCGTTTGGAGTAGCGGAGGGTCTCTCTCACGAGGAGTGGAAGGCCCAATTCAGCGACACCAACCACGTTCCCGGCGGTGAATCACTCGACGCGCTCGAGGCGAGGTCTTGGGTCTTGCTTCAGCGTCTGCGAGACCATTACGAGGGCAAGCGTGTGCTCACCGTTTCACACGGAGCTTTGATTCGAACCCTGCTTCGTTTGGTAAGTAACGGCGAATTTCCACGCGAAGGCGAACGCCTGGGTAATGCCTGCTTGAGCGTTTTTGAACACACGGATGAGACCGGCTGGCGCGTGGTTCGTTACGAACCGAAGACTCTCGGCTAGATACTAGAAATCATCTCGATTAGATCGCCCGCGGAGCGATCCCAATTGAATTGTTCCGCGTGTTTTCTGGAGGCAATGCTGCGCTGAGTCCACTGAGGATTCGCCTCTAGTTTGCGGACTTGGCCGGCGAAATCTTCAGGTGACTCCTGGTCAAAAAACAGAGCAACCTCGCCACCGATTTCCTTGAAGATTTCGATGTCGGAAACTACCACCGGCACTCCACGAGACATCGATTCAATCAGTGGAATTCCGAAACCCTCATCGCGTGATCCGGTGACTAGCGCAACGGCCTGGTCGAGTTCTCTGTGGTATTCGTCCTCGGATACCCCGTTGTGAAAGACCACTTTGCCGAAGCCGTTTTGAACACGAGCTTCTAATTCGGCTTGGCGTTCCGGCTTAATTCGACTGAGCAGGTGAAGTTCATATTCCGGCAAGAACTTCATGCCGTCGATGAGCACCTCGACGTTTTTGTAATCCATGAATGAACCCATGTACACCAAGCGCTGTGTGCCTCGTGGTCGCAAGTTGGGCGCCTTATTGGCCTGGTCTTCGGTGAAGGTTCCAGCGGCGTTGTAGATGACCGAAATGGGGCGTTTGGTGAGGCGATGCTCAAGCATCAGGCGCTTCGAGGTGTTCGAAACGGTCGCCACCGCATCGGCGCGGTTAAGGAACAGGCGCTGAGGCCAGTAAACCTTGTGAAATAAGCGCCAAGCGCTTCGGATCCACCAGTTGAATTCTGGCGGGGGTGCCGGGTGGCGGTAGTAGATCAGGTCATGCAGGGTCAGGATCAGCTTGTAGCGGCGAAACCAAGAGCCCATGGTTTGCATTGGAGAGAAAACCACGCGTGCTCCAGCCTTATTCAAAGCTCGAGCGACGAACAGTTCTTTTAGCGAGGTCGGGTCGTTTGCCATCACGTAGTCGCATCCACGCGGCAGTTTGATTAGCTGGCGGCGATCGCTGATGATCGCGGTTACCTTTGTGCGACGACTCAGCGCTGCGAATAATCCCGCAGAAAATCGACTGATGCCGTCGTGGTGGTCGTATCGGATGAAGCGGGCATCAAAGAAGATGTGGTCGGTTTTCATTCGCTCACCCCGTTCGCATCCTCTGGAAGCAAATCCAATCGTATGGCGGTTGCAACTTCCTGAGGCTTTTCGTAATGGGTTAGGTGCCCAACACCGGTCAAGTTTGTCAAGGTCCAGTCGGCGGGAATCAGAGCTGCCATTGCTTCCTGCTGCTTTACCGAAGTGATGTCATCCTTGTCGCCAATAATCAGGGTGGTAGGGACAGTGAATTTTGGTGCGTATTCGCCAACGTTGTGCGAAATGGACGCGTTGTAGCCCTCGATCGCCACCCTGCGGTTGGCAAAATCATTGAAGTTTGCGTCGTGCTGCTCGTGAACCCAGTTTCGCAACTCGCGATTGTGACTCTTGGTCATCACGATGCTCATGCCTCGAACCATCGGCCAACTCTTGAGCATTCCAAGACCGGCCTTTAGTGGTAGGGCGCCGCTCAGCCAGAACATTAGTCTGACCAGCTTGGTCAGTGCGGCTTTAGGGCCCTCGAGTGCCGGTGCCGAAACCGGGTTGATCAAGACCAGGTGAGAAATCGCATGGCTTTGGGCGGCAAACGCAGCCGAGATAATGCTGCCGAAACTGTGGCCGACCACAACCGGCTTAGAAGTTAGCTTTTGTTCGGTCGAAACTTGATTGACCATGGCGTTTAGCCAACCTACATAAGCCGCTACTGAATGTTCGCCGGCAAACGGGGCCGAAGTACCAAAGCCTGGCAGGTCGGGAATCACGATGTTGAAATCGGGTAGAGCTCCGGCGATAGCCTCAAGACCATGGTGATTTCCGCGGTAACCATGGATGAAAATCAGTGTTTGGGCTGCAGATTCAGCCGCCGGATAGAACCAGTAGCGGGTTGCGACACCATCGACGATAGCTTCGCGAGCCTCTGACCGCACCAAGGCGGTCTTGGCCAGTTCATCCGAGCGAAGATTCATCTTTAGACCGAGAAGTACTTGGCTTCTGGGTGGTGAAGAACCATTGCGTCGGTGGACTGCTCAGGGTGCAACTGAAGCTCCTCGGATAGGGTCACACCAATCGCTTCAGGCTTGAGTAGTTCAACCAGCTTTACGCGGTCTTCAAGTGCCGGACAGGCCGGGTAGCCGAATGAATAGCGGGCGCCGCGGTAGTCGAGCTTGAAAAGACCCTCAACCTCGTTCGGGTCCTCGGCAGAGAACCCAAGTTCCTCGCGCACTCGGGCGTGCCAGAACTCTGCCAGCGCCTCGGTCAGCTGAACCGAAAGTCCGTGCAGCTCGAGGTAGTCGCGGTATTCGTTGCTTGCGTAAATCGCGTTTGCGACCTCTGACACACGGTTTCCCATGGTCACGAGCTGGAAAGGAACGACGTCGATTTTGCCGCTTTCCTTCGAAGCCACAAAGTCGCTGAGACATAGGTGGCGATCACGTGCCTGGCGAGGGAAGGTGAAGCGCATGCGCTCGGTTCCTGGCACTCCCCCTGAACCGCCGTCGGTTGCGCCTTCTGGTCCGTGGTGCAAAATCACCAGGTCGTCACCGTCAGAGACGGCCGGGAAGTAACCGTAGACCACGGCTGCCTCGAGCAATCCCTCGGTCTGAATTCGGTCCATCCAAGCGCGAAGACGCGGGCGTCCTTCGGTTTCGACCAGTTCCTCGTAGCTGGCGCCGTCCTCGGCACGTGAAGGCTTGAGACCCCACTGTCCCATGAAAGTGGCGCGCTCATCCAAGAAGGATGCGTAGTCTCGCAGCGGAATACCCTTAATGATTCGGGTTCCCCAGAACGGCGGGGTCGGGATGGTGTTGTCGCTCGAAACATCCGAACGCGAAGGCATCATGTCTGGCACGGTGTGGACCAGTTTGCTGACCGGCTTTACTACTCGCTTCTTCAGCGGCGGCAAGGTTACCGATGTGTCGCCACGCTTGATCTTCACGAGCGCGTCCATTAGACGCAAACCTTCGAAGGCATCGCGGGCGTAACGAACCTCGCCCTCATAGATCTCAGCCAGGTCTTGCTCAACGAAGCTGCGAGTCAATGCGGCGCCACCCAGGATGACCGGCCAGCGCTGTGCCACGCCGCGCAGGTTCATCTCCTCGAGGTTTTCCTTCATGATCTGGGTCGACTTCACCAGAAGTCCGCTGAGACCAATCACGTCGACATTGTGCTCTTCGGCGGCTTCAAGGATGGCGTTGATCGGCTGCTTAATGCCGATATTTACGGTCTCGAAGCCGTTATTGCTCAAGATGATGTCGACCAGGTTCTTGCCGATGTCGTGAACGTCACCGCGCACGGTTGCCAGCAGGATGCGACCCTTGCCCTCATCCTCGGTTTTTTCGATGAATGGTTCTAGGTGTGCGACGGCGGTCTTCATAACCTCGGCCGACTGAAGCACGAATGGCAGCTGCATCTCACCCTTGCCGAAAAGCTCACCGACGACCTTCATGCCCTCGAGCAGGTGGTCGTTGATGATTTCCAGAGCCTTCATGCCGTTTGCCATGGCTTCGTCGAGGTCGGCTTCGAGGCCCTTCTTTTCGCCATCGATGATGCGTCGCTGGAGTCGTTCGTTGAGCGGCATCTCGGCGAGTTCATCGGCGCGCGACTGGCGAGCAGCCTTTGAGTCGACGCCCGAGAAGACATCCAAGAAGTGAGTTAGCGGGTCATAGCTGACGTTGCCATCGGCGTCGTATTCACGCTTGTCGTAGATCAGACCCATGGCGGCGTCGAGCTGCTCCTGAGGAATCTGGTTTAGCGGCATGATTCGGGCAGCGTGAACAATCGCGCTGGTGAGTCCGGCCTGAACGCATTCGTGCAAGAACACCGAGTTCAAAACATGGCGAGCCGCTGGGCTCAAACCAAACGAAATGTTCGAGATTCCCAGGGTGCTCTGCACGCCAGGGTAAGCGGCGTTTAGGCGTCGAATCGCCTCGATGGTTTCGATACCGTCGCGGCGGGTTTCATCTTGGCCGGTGGCGATTGGGAAAGTCAGTGTGTCGACGGTGATGTCGACCAGGTTCATGCCCCAGTTCTGGGTTAGGTCCTTGATGAGGCGGTCGGCAATCGCGAACTTGGTGTCTGCGGTTCGAGCCTGGCCCTCTTCATCGATGGTCAGTGCAACAACCGCGGCACCGTGCTCAACCACCAGTGGCATGATTCGGGCGAAGCGCGAAGTTGGGCCATCGCCATCTTCGTAGTTGACCGAGTTGATCATCGCTCGGCCGCCCATGCATTCGAGGCCGGCTTCCAGAACTGCCGGCTCGGTTGAGTCGAGAACCAGCGGAAGTGTGGTTGCGGTTGCAAGTCGACTAACCAGCTCGCGAGCGTCACGAACACCATCGCGGCCGACGTAGTCGACACAGACGTCTAGCAGGTGGGCGCCTTCACGAGTCTGAGAGCGAGCGATTTCGAGGCACTCTTCCCAGTTTTCGGCCAGCATGGCCTCGCGGAAAGCCTTTGAGCCGTTGGCGTTGGTGCGCTCGCCGATCGACAGGTAAGTCATGGTCTGGTCGAAAGGCTGGTGCTGATAAAGGCTGGCTAGCCCAGGCTCGACAATCAGTGCCGGGCGGGCCGGGGTTTTGCCCGCAACAGCTTCGGCTACCGCTTGGATGTGTGCCGGAGTCGTGCCACAGCAGCCACCAACCAAACCGGCTCCGTAGTCGTTCACGAACTGAAGTTGTGCTACCGCGAGCTCGCTAGGAGTAAGCGGGTAGTGAGCGCCATGAGCGCCAAGGATTGGCAAGCCGGCGTTCGGCATGACGGTCACGGGCAGGTTTGAATACTTCGAGAGGTAGCGAAGGTGCTCACTCATCTCGGTAGGTCCGGTTGCACAGTTCAAGCCGATTGAGTCGATTCCCAAAGCGCTTAGAGCGGTCAGAGCAGCGCCGATTTCCGAGCCGAGCAGCATAGTTCCGGTGGTCTCGATGGTCACCGAGACGATGATTGGCACGAAGATGTCTAGCGACTTCATGGCACGCTTGGCGCCGATAACTGCGCTCTTGGCCTGAAGAAGGTCTTGCGCGGTTTCAATCAGAATTGCGTCAACGCCACCGTTGAGAAGACCGACACACTGCTTCTGGTAGGCGTCACGAAGCACCGAAAACTTTTCGTGACCGAGGCTAGGCAACTTGGTGCCCGGGCCAACCGAACCGAGCACGTAGCGCGGTTTTTCATCCGTGCTGAAATCGTCGGCAACCTGACGGGCAACCTGTGCGCCAGCGAGGGCAAGTTCTTCGATTCGGTCTTCGATGCCATACTCGGCGAGATTGGCAAAGTTTGCGCCAAAGGTGTTGGTCTCGATCGCTTCCGCGCCTGCCTTCAAGTACTGGGCGTGGATGCTGCTGATGATGTCTGGACGGGTGACGTTCAGGATCTCATTGCAACCCTCGTAGTTTTGGAAGTCATCCATGCTTGGACTGGCTTCCTGAATCATGGTTCCCATGGCGCCGTCGGCCACGACCACGCGAGATTTGATGGCGTCAAGAAGCTGCTGTGAGCGAGGGGTAAACATAGGCTTCAAGTCTACCCGAGGCGAAAACCGCGTGGGGCTTGGAATATACTTATGTCATGCCTGATTTTCCACTGCTACGCAAGACCGAGGCCGGTCCGTTCGAGACCGTAAATGAAGCCCTTGGCGCGCGTGCTGGCAAACGTGAACCGGCACTGTCTTTTGAATTCTTCCCGCCGCGAAATCAAGAGGAGGCGGCCGATCAGCTTTGGCGCTCGTTTGATGCACTCATGGAGGTCTCTCCTGACTTCGTTTCGGTAACCTATGGAGCCGGCGGCTCGAACCGCGAAACCTCGCTGGCGGTAGTTGAACGCATGGCTAAAGAGGTCATGACTATCGGTCACTTAACCTGTGTTGGCGGGTCACGAGCCAGTACCGCCGAAACCATCAGCCGCTTCGAAGATGCCGGCGTGCACTCGATTCTTGCCCTCCGCGGCGATGCTCCAAAGGATAACCCGGATGCCCTGCTCACCGGTGAGCTCAAGAGCGCACTCGAACTGGTTCACCTGGTGCGTCAAACCTCAAATCTAGAGGTGGGCGTGGCCGCGTTCCCTGAGGTGCACCCAGAGTCTCCGCACATGGAACACGATTCGATGGTTCTCGAAATGAAGCAGTCTGCTGGTGCCTCGTATGCGATGACGCAACTGTTTTTCACCGTTGAGGCCTACACCGATTTGGTTGAAAGCGCTAAAAAGGCTGGTGCAACCATGCCGATCATCCCGGGGCTTATGCCGGTTGGTAATGCTGCGAAGGTTGTGCGCATGGCAGAAATGAGCGGTGCCGCAATCCCGGTTGAACTTCTTCAGAAGCTAGAAAATGCCGGCACCGAGGCCGAAGCTCGAGTCATCGGCATGGATTACTCAATCAAGTTGGCGCGCGATTTGGTAGCTGCCGGCGCCCCAGGGTTGCACATCTTCAGCATGAATTTCTCAAAGGCCGCACTCGAGGTTGCTCGTGGCGCAGGGCTTTGTCAGTAGTTATCAATAGCCTTTAGTTATGACTGATCAGCAACTGAGCTTCGACTTCGCCCCTGCCCTCCCGAAATGGGCCCAAAACGTCGGCGTTTTCGACCTCGAAACCACAGGGTTAGACCTAACCGATGCCCGTATAGTCACGGCCTGTGCAGTTGAACTGGATGCCGAAGGTCACATTATTGGTCAGAATAGCGAGTGGCTTGCCGACCCGGTGATCGAGATCCCTACTCAAGCCAGTGATGTGCACGGGGTCACCACCGAGATAGCGCGCCGGGATGGCCGTCCGGCCACCGAGGTGGTTGCCGAATTGCTCGACACTCTGCGCGGTTTCTTCGATCGCGGCATTCCTGTGGTTGCCTACAACGCACCTTATGACTTCACGATTTTGCACTTCGAGGCGCTCCGTCATGGGCTTGAGCCGATTCGGAACCCTGGGCCAATCATCGACCCATTGGTAATCGATAGGTTCAAGGACAAGTTCCGCAAGGGCAAGCGGCGCCTCGAAAACGCCGCAGAGTTTTATCGGGTGCCCTTGGATGACGCGCACAACGCTACCGCTGATGCCGTAGCCGCGGGACGAGTCGCGCAAGCGATCGCTCGCCGCTGGGCAGCAGAACTGCCTGAAACCGCCGCCGAGCTTCACGATCTTCAGGTCGGTTGGAGTGCGTGGTTAGACGAAGATTTTGAAAAGTTCATGCGCCGAAACAATCCAGACTTCACCAGCAAGCGTGGCTGGCCCCTAAAGCTCTAACCCAGCCGATCTACTTCGCTTAAAAGAAAAACCTCGCCGAAGCGAGGTTTTTCTATCTCAACCTGAGGATGTGTGGACATCCCTGGTCCCGCGGTATGTATTAGATACCGAAGCTTGTTGTTACGCGCCGAAGCCGACGCGCGGTAAGGCTTTGCCTTACGCGCCGAAGCCCTTGTAACGTGCGTTGAAGCGCTCGACACGACCAGCGGTGTCCATGATGCGCTGCTTACCGGTGTAGAACGGGTGCGAAGCTGAAGAGATTTCAACGTCGAAAACTGGGTAGCTGTTGCCGTCTTCCCACTCAATGGTCTTGCTGCTTGAAACGGTTGAGCGAGTAAGGAACGCTACACCCGAGGCCAAGTCGCGGAAAACAACGGTCTCATACTTTGGGTGAATGTCTGCCTTCATGGGTAACTTCCTAGTTGTTCTAACGGATTTCTATAAAAAACTTTGGGGTGGTGGCTAAATAGCACCAAGGGTCAAGCATAACAGAACGTTTGTGCCGGCGAAAGCACTAAAACAAAAGTTTTAGCGACGAGCGCGAGCGCGGTAACGGCCATCCTGGTAGTCAACCTCCACACCGAAGCCGAATGCTTCCGAAATCTTGTCTGAGGTCAGCGTGTGGCCGATTTCACCCGCTGCATAAACCTGTCCCTCGCGAAGAATCAACGCGTGAGTGAATCCGGCTGGAATTTCTTCCAGGTGATGGGTAACCATGACCATTGCTGGTGCGGTTGGCGCCGACGCGTACTGACCAATGATGCTGATGGTCTGCTCACGAGCGGCTAGGTCCAAGCTGGCAACCGGCTCATCCAATAGCAAAAGTTCTGGGTCTGGCATAACCGCGCGAGCGATCTGGGTGCGCTTACGCTCACCATCACTCAGAGTTCCGAACGCACGGTCGGCATAGCTCTCAAGCGCCCACTCGTTCAGCACACGACGCGCACGACGCTCGTCGATGTCGTCATACTTCTCATTCCAACGGCCGGTGACAGCATAACTGGCGGTCATAACGGCGTTGAGCACGGTTTCTGAGTTTGGAATGTGGGATGCCAGCGCGCTCGACGCGAAACCAATGCGGGTGCGGAGCTCGAAAACATTGATTTCGCCTAGGCGCTGGTTCAGGATGGTTGCCTGGCCGCTCGAAGGGTGAATCTGTGCACCGGCAACGCGAAGCAGAGTGGTCTTGCCGGCGCCGTTAGGGCCAACGATTACCCAACGCTGATCTGACTCAACCTGCCAGTCGACATTGTTGAGAATTGGGCGCTGATCGCGCACCACGGTGACATTGTTTAGATCAATAACGCGGGACATGCATTTAGCCTAAAGGTTTCCCGCGATTGCACTCTGATAGACGCGAATAGTTTGTTCGGCGATGCTGTCCCAGCTGAAGTGATCCTCGACTCGCTTGCGCCCAGCCGCACCGAATTCCTTTAGCTGTGGGTGCTCGAGCATTTGGTTTAGCGCGGCTGCGAAGTCGCCAACAAACTTGGCCTCATCCAGCGGCTTTCCGCTGCCATCCTGAACCTGTTCGATAGGAACCAGCAGCCCGGTTTCGCCGTGTGCGACAACCTCTGGGATGCCGCCGGTGGCGGTCGCGACAACCGGGGTGGCACATGCCATCGCCTCAAGGTTTACGATTCCCAGCGGTTCATAGATGGATGGGCAGGCGAAAACGGTGGCTGACGACAGGATCGCAATCAACTCGGCACGGTTAACGTGCTTTTCAACCCAGATGACGTTGTCACGGTACTTGCGCAGTTCGGTGACCAAGTCGGTGACCTCTTGAAGAATCTGCGGGGTGTCGGGTGCTCCCGCGCAGAGCACCAGCTGGACGTCGCTAGGAAGTTCTCTTGCGGCCTTGATCAGGTAAGGCAGACCCTTCTGCATCGTTATGCGGCCGACGAATACCACGCTGCGCTTATCTGGGTCGATGCCGTTGGCGCGCACTAGGTCTGGGTTATCGGCGGCTTGGAAAGCATCCAAGTCGATGCCGTTGTGCACCACGCTCACCTTGTTCGGGTCGAGTTGCGGGTAGGCGCGCAGAATGTCCTTTCGCATGCCGTCCGAGACGGCGATGATTCCGGTGGCGCCTTCGTAGGCAGTGCGTTCAACCCAGGATGACAGGCGGTATCCCCCGCCAAGCTGCTGTTCCTTCCACGGGCGCAATGGCTCAAGGCTGTGCGCGGTGATTAGATGAGGAATGCCGTGCAGGGTGCCGGCAACCTGACCGGCGAAGTTTGCGTACCAGGTGTGTGAGTGCACTAGGTCGGCTCCAGCGATGTCCGAAACCATGCTTAGATCGACAGCCATTGTCTGTAGCGCACCATTGGCACCATCAAATTCGCTGGTGTGACGATATGCGAATGTATCTTTTTCATTACGTTCTTCGCCGAAGCAGCGAACCTGAACATCGATGTGTCTGCGCAAAACTCTCACTAGTTCCGCGACATGTACGCCCGCTCCGCCATAAATGGCAGGTGGATATTCCTTGCTGATCAAGTCGATTCTCATGCCGTTATGTTACTCCGCCGACACATTTGCCCAATAACATTTGAAATATGAGTGCTCTACGCGTTTTTGGAATGGTTCTCGCCGGTGGCGAGGGCAAGCGTCTAATGCCTCTGACCGCGGACCGCGCTAAGCCTGCGGTTCCATTCGGGGGAAGTTACCGTCTAATCGACTTTGCTCTGTCGAACCTGATTAACTCAGGTCTTCGCCGCATCGTTGTCTTGACCCAGTACAAATCACATAGCCTTGACCGCCACATTTCGCAGACCTGGCGCATGTCGCCACTTTTGGGCGCCTACGTGGCTTCTGTGCCAGCACAGCAGCGATTGGGCAAGCGTTGGTTCTCGGGCTCTGCCGACGCAATCTTGCAGAGCATGAATCTTCTCAGCGATGAGCGCCCAGACATCGTGGTTGTCGTCGGTGCCGATCACGTCTACCGCATGGACTTTGATCAAATGATTGAAGCTCACGTGAAATCGGGTCGTGGAGTCACTGTTGCAGCTATCCGTCAGCCGCTCAGCCTGGCAAACCAGTTTGGTGTCATCGAAGTAGACGAACAAGACCACACCAAGATTGCCCAGTTCAGGGAGAAGCCTTCTGACCCAAAGGGCCTACCTGACTCACCAGGTGAAGTTTTGGCCTCGATGGGTAACTACGTATTCACCGCACAGGCTCTGATTGATGCGATTGAGCACGACGGAACCCTCGAAGATTCATCGCACGACATGGGTGGTGACATAGTTCCATACATGGTGAGTCGCGAAGACGCGGGCGTTTACGACTTCACCTACAACGAGATTCCTGGATCAACCGACCGTGACCACTCATACTGGCGCGACGTGGGAACCATGGATTCTTACTACGACGCTCACATGGACCTCATCTCGGTCATGCCGGTGTTCAACCTTTACAACCACGAATGGCCGGTTCACACCCAGCAGATCAACCTGCCTCCGGCTAAGTTCGTGCACGATGGCGAAGGCAACCAGGGGCGAACCACCGATTCGATCGTTTCGCTTGGAACAGTGGTTTCTGGTGGAATCGTAGAGCGAAGCGTGCTGTCACCTAACGTAAGAGTTCACTCTCGCGCCTTGGTAACCGACTCGATTTTGCTAGACAGCGTTCAAATTGGCCGCGATTGCACCGTTCGAAAGGCTATCCTCGACAAGAGCGTCGTAGTAGCCGACGGCGCATCGATCGGTGTCGACAAGCAACGTGATCTTGACCGTGGATTCTTCGTCACCGACTCGGGTATTACCGTGGTTGGAAAGGGCGTTCTGGTTACTCCGTGACCCAGTTTTTAGTTGTCTTCGATGTTGACTCAACCCTCATCGAGGATGAAGTTATTGAATTATTGGCCGATGTTGCTGGCAAGCGCGCCGAAGTTGCTGCCGTTACCGAGAGGGCCATGGCAGGCGAGCTTGATTTTGCCGAAAGCCTCATCGAACGCGTAAAGACGCTTGCCGGCCTGCCTGACTCGGTTTTTGGCGATGTGCAAAAGCGAATCACCATAACCACCGGTGCCAAGCTGCTAATCGATGCGGTGCACGCCGCCGGCGGCAAGGTGGGGGCTGTTTCGGGTGGCTTTAATCAGCTACTTATTCCCTTGGCGCAAATTCTTGAACTCGATTTTGCCCGTGCCAATCAGCTCGAAGTGGTTGACGGCTTCCTAACCGGCAAAGTGTTGGGTGCCATTGTCGACCGCCAGGCCAAGGCGGATGCACTTATCGAATGGGCCGCGGCTACGGGAACACCTATCGAAAACACGGTTGCGGTCGGCGACGGTGCTAATGATTTATCGATGATGGCTGTTGCCGGGCTGGGTGTTGGATTCAACTGCAAGCCGATTGTGCGCGAGCACGCGGACTTCATCCTTGAAGGGCATGACCTTTCAAAGTTAACCGAAAAACTCGGGCTTTAGTGGCCCATTCCTAGGCCGCCGTCAACTGGAATGACCGCACCTGAAATGTAGCTGGCCTCGTCGCTGGCCAACCAGGCAACAACCTTGGCCACCTCTTCAGGCTGAGCAAAGCGGCCTGCCGGAATCTTCTTCTTGTACTCATCCTGCTGAGCTTCTGGAAGCGCTGCGGTCATGTCTGTATCGATGAATCCAGGCGCTACCACGTTGGCGGTAATGCCACGCGCGCCTAGTTCGCGAGTAACCGATCGAGCCATGCCAACTAGGGCTGACTTAGCAGCCGAATAGTTGACCTGGCCGGCTGAGCCGAGCAGACCCACGACTGAACCGATAAGAATGACGCGACCGAAGCGAGCCTTGATCATGCCCTTCGTTGCGCGGCGTAGCACGCGGAAGACGCCGTTCAGGTTGGTGTTGATGACCTCTTCAAACTCTTCGTCGGTCATGCGCATCAACAGAGTGTCGCGGGTTATGCCGGCGTTTGCCACCAGAATCTCAACTGCGCCAAGCTTTTCTTCAACCTCTAAGAAAGCCGCGTCAAGCGAAGCAGCGTCGGTTACGTCGGCCTTGACGCTCAAGGTTCCGGCTGGGCCCTCACCGCTGCGCACGGTTACTGCCACGCGGTGACCCTGACGAACGAATTCTTCGGCGATTGATCGGCCAATGCCGCGGTTTCCGCCGGTGACCAAAACGGTTCTAGGTGTGCTCATCAGGGTTATCTCTCTAGGGAATACAATTTGAAATGTAGCGCTTGGGACAAGAGCAAGTGTACCGTTTTGGGTCGTTTTTCAGCCCTGTCCGCGCGCAATGACTTCATGAAAGGCTCCAAATGAGCAAGCCGCAGAGCGTCACTTCGGTGGGTCAATCCCCCGATGAAGAGCGCCGCGATCGGATGAAGAAATACCTGATTTCTCAGGCCGTTCGAGTTGTCTGCATCATCCTTGCGGTTTTCGTTCAAGGTTGGGCAATGTGGATTTTCTTTGCCGGAGCGATCTTCCTGCCTTACTTCGCCGTGGTCTTGGCAAATGCCAAGGGTGAAGGTCAGGTCAAGGAGAAGGCAACCGCTGTTGTCGCACCGACCCTAAAGATCAGCGCCGACGCATTCACGAGCACTACCAAACCTGCCGAGGAAAACTAAGTTTGTTCGGTCAAGATCTAACCGTAGACAAGTGCTCTCGAGCTGGCTGCACCCAGTTGGCGACCTACAAGTTGAATTGGCGTAATCCTAAGATTCACGGTGAAGATCGCGTTAAAACCTGGTTAGCTTGCGACGAACACCTTAGCTTTCTGATTGACTATTTGGAGACTCGCGGTTTCTTCATCGCGGCCGTTCCCTTTTAGAAAGCAAGCATGAACTACCTTCGAGATTCTTGGCGACGTTGGGTTGCCTGGCTTCTGTTGGCCATTGTTTTTGCCATTGCCTGCGGATTTCTTTCAAACTGGCAGTTCAACCGCCGCACCGAAGCGCTTCAGAAGATGCAGCAGCTGGCGGCGAATTACGACCGTTCGCCTGTGGAGCTCGCCACAACGAAGTTCCGAACCAAGGATGAATGGCTGCCGGTGAAAATGACCGGCCACTTCTTGCCTGAAAACGCGCTGTTGGTTCGTAATCGTCCCCTAGATGGCGACCCAGGCTTTCTAGAGCTGGTTCCATTTCAACGCCAGGATGGTTTGGTTGTTGCCATCGAGACCGGGTGGCTGCCAGCCGATGATCGCCTAAACGCACCCAAGACCTACCCGAAGCCAAGCGGCGAAAATCAAACCATCTGGGGCCGCATTCGTCCTAGCGAACCGACGCTTGACCGCGAGGCACCCGCCGGCCAAATTGCCACGATCAATCTCTCGAATTTCATGCGCAAGACAGGCGTCAAAGACAGCGCGATTACCGAGTTTTATGTCCGTCTCGGCGATAGCAATTTCAGCAAGGATGGACTGCCGAAACTTCTAAACAAGCCGCAAATGGATGAGGGCAACCACCTGAGCTACGCGCTGCAGTGGATCGTTTTTGCGGTTATGGCGTTTATCGCTCTGGTCTGGGCTGTGCGAAAAGAAATCGAATTCAAACGAGCCGCGACAGATCCGAACTATAAACCCAAGGTCCGCAAGAAAGTCGGCGACGAGGACAATGCCGCCGAGGACATCATCTTGCTGTCCTAGTCCAGTGAGACTAGCTCAACGAAATTAGATCGGCGTAGCCATCGTTCCAGTGGTCCTCATCGCCATCAGGCAAAATCAGGACTCGCTCCGGGTTCAGTGCAAGCACCGCACCGACGTCGTGAGAAACCAAGACCACGGCTCCGGTGAAGGTGCTCAAAGCACGCAGAATTTCTTCGCGGCTGGCCGGGTCGAGGTTGTTGGTTGGCTCATCCAAGAGCAAAACGTTTGCCGAAGAAACCACGAGTGAAGCCAGCGCCAACCGAGTCTTTTCGCCACCGCTCAGAACGCCGGCCGGCTTGTTGACGTCGTCGCCGGTGAAGAGGAACGAGCCCAAGACCTTGCGGGCATCCGTGTCGGCCAGCTGAGGCGCCGCACGCTGCATGTTTTCGAGCACCGACTTCGAGACGTCTAGGGTCTCGTGCTCCTGGGCGAAGTAACCAATCTTCAAACCGTGACCAGGCACGATCTTGCCGGTGTCGGGGGTGTCTAGACCCGCGAGCATACGCAACATGGTGGTTTTACCGGCACCGTTCATACCGATGATGACCACCTTAGAACCCTTGTCAATCGCGAGGTCTACCGCGGTGAAGATCTCGAGCGAGCCATAGCTCTTGCTGAGGTTCTCGGCCATGAGCGGGGTGCGACCACAAGGAGCCGGGTCTGGAAACTTGATCTTGGCGACGCGGTCAACTTCGCGAACGTCGTCTAGCTGACTAAGCAGGCTCTCGGCACGGCGAACCATCTGCTTTGCGGCAACCGCCTTGGAAGCCTTAGCGCCGAACTTTGCGGCCTGAATCTGAAGGGTGCTGGCCTTCTTCTCGGCGATCGCGCGATCGCGCTTGCGGCGCTCTTCGTCGGTCTCGCGAGCCTTCTGATACTGGCGCCAGCCCATATTGTAGATGTCGATGACGCAGCGCATAGCGTCGAGATAAAACACGCGGTTCACGGTCTCTTCGACCAGTTCGACGTCGTGACTGATCACGATCAGGCCACCCTGGTAACCCTTGAGGAACTCACGCAACCAGACCACCGAATCGGCATCCAAGTGGTTGGTCGGTTCATCGAGAATCATGGTTTCGGCGTCGGAAAACAAAATGCGCGCCAGCTCGATGCGGCGACGCTGACCACCCGAAAGGGTCTTTAGCGGCTGATCAAGGATGTGGTCTTTGAGGTTTAGGTTGCTCGCGATGGTCGCTGCCTCGGCTTCGGCGGCGTAGCCACCAGCAGCCTGGAAGCGCTCCTCCAGCTCGGAATAACGACGCATGGCGTTGTCGTAGACCGCCTCGTCGATGCTTCCCATGTCTTCGGTGCACTTGGCCATTTCGGCGGCGATGTCACCCAGCCCGCGAGCGTTAAGAATGCGGGTGCGGGCAAGTTCTTCCGGGTCACCACTGCGAGGATCCTGCGGCAAGTAACCGATCTCTCCCCCGCGGTCAACGAAACCCTGGGATGGCTGACCATCGCCGGCAAGAATCTTGGTGAGTGTGGTTTTACCGGCACCGTTACGGCCGACTAGACCGACCTTGTCGCCCTTGTCTACGCGAAAGTTCACTTCTGACATCAGCACGCGTGCACCAATGCGGATCTCGAGATCGCGCACGCTAATCATGAATGTCTCCGTAGTTGATTGAGGGCTGCCAATGGCAGCAAAAAACCCAGTCTACCCTCGAAGCGGTATTTGCTCGAGGCAGACCGGGTTTGCTGTTTAAAAAGTCTAGATCGAGAACCCGATGGCGCGCATTTGCTCTTTGCCATCTTCGGTGATCTTTTCAGGACCCCATGGTGGCATCCAGACCCAGTTGATTCTGAATGCATCCACGACGCCATCCAGGGCCTCTGCGGTCTGCTCTTCGAGCACATCGGTAAGCGGGCAGCCGGCTGAGGTCAAGGTCATGTTGATCAGCAGACTGTCATCCTCGGCCTTGTTTAGGCCGTAGATCAAACCGAGGTCGACGATGTTTACGCCGATCTCCGGGTCTATTACATCCTTGAGCGCCTCGATGACTTCGTCATACTTGGCTGGCTCTAGTTCGAGTTCAGACAAGGATTAGGCCTTTACGTAGCGGTCGTAGCCCTCGGCCTCTAGGCGATCGGCTAGTTCTGGTCCACCCTGCTCGGCAATCTTGCCGGCAACGAAAACGTGCACGAAGTCAGGCTTAATGTACTTGAGGATGCGGGTGTAGTGAGTAATCAATAGCAAGCCAAAGTCGTTGGCTTCCTTGGCGCGGTTTACACCCTCAGAAACGATTTTTAGCGCGTCTACGTCAAGACCAGAGTCGGTCTCGTCTAGAACGGCGAATTTTGGCTTAAGCAGCTCGAGCTGAAGAATCTCGTGACGCTTCTTTTCACCACCCGAGAAACCCTCGTTGACGTTGCGCTCGGTGAAGGTGTTGTCCATCTTTAGTGCGTCCATTGCGCCGCGAACATCCTTGATCCAGGTGCGCAGTGCAGGAGCCTCGCCGGCGATCGCGGTCTTGGCGGTGCGTAGGAAGTTTGAAACCGATACGCCAGGAATCTCAACCGGGTACTGCATGGCTAGGAAGAGGCCGGCGCGAGCACGCTCGTCTACTGACATCTCTAGAACGTCTTCGCCGTCGAGCAGAATCTCGCCCTCGGTTACGGTGTACTTCGGGTGACCCGCAATCGTGTAGGCCAGAGTCGACTTACCCGAACCGTTAGGGCCCATGATTGCGTGTGACTCACCGCTGCGGATGGTTAGGTCAACACCCTTGAGGATCTCTTTGGTGCCCTGCTCGGTCTCTACGGTTACGTGCAGGTTCTTAATCTGAAGAATTGCCATTAATTGCTCTTTTTCTTTAGTGAAAGTCTTGGATTAGTCGGCGTCGATTTCGAGGAATATGTCACCGTTGTCGATGATTACCTCGTACTTCGCCACTGGCTCGTAGGCAGGAAGGGTTAGCGCCTCACCGGTCTCGAGTGAGAACTTGGCACCGTGTGCCCAGCACTCGATGGTCTCGTTGTCGACGAAACCCTCGCTCAGTGAGATTTCACCGTGTGAGCACTTGTCGTCCAGTGCATATACCTGGTCGGCCTTGGTGCGAATGATGGCGATTGCGTCATCACCGATCTTTACACGGATGGCCTTGCCTTTTTTGATGTCTTCTACTGCGCAAATGCGAACTGCCATTAGGAGCCGCTCCTTTCAAGTTCTGCCTCAATCGAAGCCGAAAGGCGGCTTTCGATCTCTTCATTTCCGATCTTTTGAATGATTTCGTTTAGGAAGCCACGAACCACGAGGCGACGTGCCTCACGTTCGTTGATTCCGCGAGCCTGTAAGTAGAAGAGCTGTTCGTCATCGAAGCGACCGCTGGCGCTTGCGTGACCGGCTCCCTCAATCTTTCCGGTTTCGATCTCTAGGTTTGGAACCGAGTCGGCGCGCGCGCCGTCGGTCAAGAGGAGGTTGCGGTTCAGCTCGTAGGTGTCGGTGCCTTCGGCTGCCATACGAATCAAGACGTCGCCGACCCAAACGGTGTGTGCCTTTTCGCCCTGAAGAGCACCCTTGTAAGTAACGCGAGACTTGCAGTTCGGCACCGCGTGGTCAACGTATAGGCGATTTTCGATGTACTGACCGGCATCGGCAAAGTACATACCCAAAAGCTCTACGTCGCCGCCGGTAGCGGTGAACTCGGCTGAGGTCGAGACGCGCAGGGTCTTGCCGCCGAGGCTAACCACCATGTGGCGAAGCTTCGAGTTGCGACCAAGCTTGGCGAACTGTGCAGAGTTGTGAACCGACTCGGTGTCCCAGTCCTGAATCGAAATAACGGTGATTTCGGCCTCGTCGCCAACGATGATCTCGACGTTTTCACCGAGCACCGCCGAACCCTTGTGGTCAAGGATGACTGTTCCGCGTGAGAAAGGCTTGGCATCGATGATGACGTGCAGCGCGCTAGGTGCAGTTGCCTCCGAGTTGATGCCGATCTGGATTTCGCAGTCTGGCTTAGCGTCACCAGGAATGGTGACCAGGTAAGCCTGCTCGGCCGAACCCCAGGCTGCAGCGCTTGGGCGGTCTTCAGGAAGACCCGCTCCCCCGAATGCTGGGTTCTCTGCGCCAACCCAGGCGGTGGTTACGCCCTCTGGGTGCTTGATCGAGATGTCGCCGATGTACTCATCCAAGGCGTCGGCGTCAAGACCGGCTAGGCGATCGCTAGTGATGTAGCGGTACTGCTCTTCGACTCGGCTAACCGGGCCGAAGTCCTCGACGTTAGCCGACCGTGTGCGAGCGCTGCGAATCTGAAGCGGCACTCCCGAGCCATGACTGTGTTCTGCCATTCCGTGCTGGGCCGGAACGGTTGAGTTTGAGGTTGTCACTAGCCGACAGCCCCTTCCATCTGCATTTCGATGAGCTTGTTTAGCTCAAGTGCGTATTCCATTGGAAGTTCCTTGGCGATTGGCTCGATGAAACCGCGAACGATCATGGCCATTGCTTCGTCTTCTGCCATGCCTCGTGACTGTAGGTAGAACAACTGCTCTTCGCTGACGCGTGAAACTGTTGCCTCGTGACCCATAGATACATCGTCTTCACGAACGTCAACATACGGATAGGTGTCTGAGCGCGAAATGGTGTCGACCAAGAGTGCATCGCAGCGAACTGTGTTTGCCGAGTGGTGAGCGCCAGGCATCACACGGATTTCGCCGCGGTATGAGGTGCGGCCACCGCCACGGGCGATTGACTTCGAAACGATAGAAGAACTGGTGTAAGGCGCAAGGTGAATCATCTTGGCGCCGGCATCCTGGTGCTGACCCTCGCCAGCGAAGGCTACAGAAAGAGTCTCTCCGCGAGCGTGCTCACCGGCAAGGATTACCGCCGGGTACTTCATGGTGACCTTTGAACCAATGTTTCCATCGATCCACTCCATGGTTGCGCCTTCGTGACAGATTGCGCGCTTGGTTACCAGGTTGTAGACGTTGTTCGACCAGTTCTGAATGGTCGTGTAGCGAACACGAGCACCCTTCTTGACGATGATCTCAACCACGGCTGAGTGAAGTGAGTCTGAGTTATAGATGGGTGCGGTGCATCCCTCGATGTAGTGAACGTATGAATCCTCATCGGCGATGATCAGGGTGCGTTCGAACTGGCCCATGTTCTCGGTGTTGATGCGGAAGTAGGCCTGAAGTGGAATCTCGACGTGCACGCCCTTGGGAACGTAAACGAATGAGCCACCAGACCACACGGCGGTGTTCAAAGCTGCGAACTTGTTGTCTCCTGCAGGGATCACGGTGCCGAAGTGCTCCTGGAAGATTTCAGGGTGCTCCTTGAGGGCGGTGTCCGTGTCTAGGAAGATGACGCCCTGAGCCTCTAGGTCCTCGCGAATCTGGTGGTAAACAACTTCAGACTCGTACTGTGCTGCAACGCCTGCCACTAGGCGGCTTCGCTCTGCCTCTGGGATACCTAGGCGCTCATAAGTGTTCTTGATGTCGTCTGGCAGGTCTTCCCAGCTGGTGGCCTGCTTCTCGGTCGAACGCACGAAGTACTTGATGTTGTCGAAGTCGATGCCCGAAAGGTCTGAACCCCAGGTCGGCATTGGCTTCTTCAAAAAGTATTCGAAGCCACGCTGGCGACGCTCTAGCATCCAAGCGGGTTCGCTCTTCTTGCCTGAGATGTCGGCAACGACTTCTTCATTGATTCCGCGACGCGCGTTGGTTCCCGCTGCGTCTGAGTCTGACCAACCAAATTCGTAGACGCCGAGGCTGTCTAGTTCTGGGCGATCGATGATGATGTCGGACAAGCCGGCCTCCTCTATATTTTCGGATTCGAGTGGTTATCTCTACCCGGTAAGTCATTGGTTTCAACTTGGTCACCGCTAGGTTCATTCCCTCAGGCATTGCCTATTTTGGTGAAGAATTGCTGTGTCAGACTAGAACTGTCTTAATCCGGCTACATTGCCGAGAAATCGCTGAAACTAGGCATAAGTTTACTTCGTGCTTGGTTGGAATGTAAGACCCCAACGCCTGAAAGGTAAAGATTCGATTGATTAGAAGCTTGTTGTCTCGAGTTCTAAACGGCCCACTGTTCTCAGCGGCGCGAATCCCCCTGTACGTTTGGGCTTCGCTAGTCAGTCAGGTGCTGATCGTGGTCACCGGTGGCGTAGTGCGCTTGACCGGTTCTGGCCTAGGGTGCCCAACTTGGCCTAAGTGTACAGATGGGTCTCTGGTTACCACCCCAGAGATGGGCATTCACGGTGTGATTGAGTTCACCAACCGCCTATTGACCTTCGTGCTCGCTCTGGTGGCGGTGTTCACCTTTGTGGCAGTGGTTCGCCTTGGCAGGGAGCTGCGCAAGGGATTGTTTGCGCCTGCTCTCATACTGGGTTTCGGAATTCCTGCCCAGGCAGTGCTCGGCGGTTTCACCGTGCGTACTCACCTGAACCCTTGGTTTGTCGGTGCCCACTTCGTCTTGAGTGGCTACATGATCGCAGTGGCCTCGGTTCTTGTGTTCCGCGCATTCAAGACTGAACACGTTGCCGTTTCACCCCTGAGCTACAGCTTTGCCAACGGTATTGCAGCCTCGGGCATCTTTGCCGTACTTGTGGGTGTCCTGGTAACCGGAGCAGGGCCGCACTCGGGTGACGCACAGAGCGTGCGCAACGGCCTAGACCTTGAGATTTGGCAGCACTTTCACAGCTACCCGGCCTACCTGATGATTACCTTGGTCATCATGCAGTTGGGTCTAATGATTCGCAGAGATGGCAAGTTCGCCGGAAGCTTCCAATCAAAGGTGATCGCTGGACTGCTTGCCGTGTCGATTTACCAAGCTGTAATCGGTGTCGCACAGGCCAGACTAGGTGTTCCTCCGCTATTGGTCGGACTCCACATGCTCGGTGCAGCCTCATTGTGCTCGCTGCTTACCTTCCAGTGGTTGGTAGTCCGAGCCAAGCCTTCGGTAACTAAGGGATAAGACACCGATGGCAAGAGTCTTCTGGTTTCGCAGGGATCTGCGACTAAACGACAACCCGGCTCTAAATGCCGCGATACATGGCAGCGTTGCCGACGGTGACTCCAAGGTTGCCGCGCTGTACGCAGTCGATCTCGATGCCTTCTATGCGCTGAGCGGGATAAGACAGCACTCGCTGGTCGCTTCTCTGGACGCGCTCGGAGAATCCATGGGAAGAATGTTGACCATTCGCCATGCATCCCAGGACTCTGGCGTCTCGTTTGCCGAAGCCATCCTTGCCGTAGCGAAGAAGGCCGAGGCAAAAGTTGTTCACGCCTCTCGCGCATTCGACCCGGCCGGTGTCGAAGAGCAGAATGCGGTCGGCCTGGCGCTCGCCGCAGCAGGTATCTTTCTCGAGCTAACCGGCAGCTACTACGCCGTGGATCCGGGAGCTGTGGCCAAGCCTGATGGTTCGCCGTACAAGGTTTACACCCCGTTCTTCAAGCGCTGGTTCGAGATCGGTTGGGAAAAGCCTCAGGCGCTCGCCGAAGTAGGACACCGGTGGTTCATCGCTGAGCCTTGCCAGGGTCGACCAGCGCCGAGCAAAGACTCACCTTTTGAGATCAAAGCCGGTGAAGCCTATGCGTTGCGCACCTGGGAGCGATTCAAGAAGCGCGCGCTGTTTAACTACGACGAAATGCGCAATCGTGCGGATGTCAGCGGAACTTCACACCTGAGTCATGCTCTCGCGTTTGGTGAGATTCACCCGCGAACTCTGCTTGCCGAACTAGCCGACTCTCCTGGCCACAACGTGTATCGCAAAGAGATCGCTTGGCGCGAGTTTTATGCCGACGTGCTGTGGCGTAACCCGCATACCACGACCGAGTACTACGAGCCGCGTTTCGCCGAGATGCGATATGACCAAGGCGAACAGGCCGAGGCTCGTTTCGAGGCTTGGAAGCAAGGTAAGACCGGTTATCCGATGGTTGACGCCGGCATGCGCCAGCTGCTGACCACCGGCTGGATGCCCAACCGAGTGCGAATGATCGTGGCCTCGTTTTTGGTGAAAGACCTACACCTCGAATGGCAGCGCGGTGCCGACTGGTTTGAGGAATGCCTAACCGACTTCGACCCGGCTTCAAACGCCCACGGTTGGCAGTGGACCGCCGGTTGTGGCACCGACGCCTCGCCCTACTATCGAGTTTTCAACCCAATTCTGCAGGGGCTCAAGTTCGACCCGCGTGGTGATTACGTGCGCAAGTATGTTCCCGAGTTGGCCCACATCTGGGATGCCACCATCCATGAGCCTTGGAATCGTCTAGATGGGCTCGCCCACGGCTACCCGGCGCCGATTGTCGATCACTCGGTCGAACGCGACGAGTCGCTAGCCAGACTGGCTGAAATCAAGATTGTGAAAGAAGAGTACCCGGGCAAGTAGCCCTCGGATGACTGCTGCTCAGAACGGAAGCAGTGGGTCGATGGCGATGACCACAAAGAGCAGGGTCAAGTATGAATTTGCCATGTGGAACAAACGCATTGGGTTCTTAACCTCGCCTGCGATTCCCTGACGGTAAAGGCGATAAGCCTCGACCACGAACCAGCCGCCCGAAATCACCGAAACGATGGTGTAGGTCCAGCCCATGTGCGCCACCGGGATGAGCAACAGGGTCGAGGCAACCAGGGCCCACGCGTACAGAATGATTTGGATGGCAACGGTAGTGGCGTTGCGCACAACTGGAAGCATCGGAACTCCGGCGCTTGCGTAGTCCTCTTTGTAGCGCATCGATAGCGGCCAGTAGTGCGGCGGGGTCCAGAGGAAAATCACTAGGAACAGGATCCACGCTGCCGGGTCAACGCGACCGGTTACTGCGGCCCAGCCGATAGCAACCGGCATGGCTCCAGCAGCCCCACCCCAAACAATGTTTTGGGGGGTGCGACGCTTCAGCAAAAGGGTGTACACGAAAACGTAGAACAGAATTGCAGCCAGCGACAGCGAAGCGGCTAGCCAGTTGGTGAAAATTCCCAGCCAGAGAATCGAGGCAACTCCGATTACCCAGGAGAAGATGAGCGCTTCACGCTTAGTCAGTTCGCCGGTAACCAGCGGGCGGCCCTTTGTGCGACCCATGATCTTGTCAATGTCTGCATCGATGTAGCAGTTGAAAGCGTTAGCCGAACCGGCGCTTAGCGCTCCACCAACCAGTGTGGCCAAGACGAGCCAAAGGTTTGGAATGCCCTGCTGGGCAAGAATCATGGTTGGAACCGTGGTAATCAAAAGCAGCTCAATCACGCGTGGCTTCGTGAGAGCGATATATGCCTTGACCTTGTTCATTTCATCTAAGTCTAAATGAACCTGTGGCCGGTCTATTCCTGAGGCGGAAACTTCGTTCGGGAATAAAGTCTAGTAAAGATGGGCTTTACAAAACGTTCGGTGCGTGTTCCAGTGCCCCAAAACCCCCATCGGGTATAGACTTTTGAAGGTTGGAACACCGCGAGCAGTTGTGCGTTCCACCATTCCAAATGGCGACGGCGCCAAATCTAATAGACATAGCCTCACCGGCTGACTAATTCGAAGGAGCTGTCTTGTCAGCATTCCAATGGACCGAACTTGATTCACGCGCAGTTGACACCGCCCGAGTCCTAGCAGCAGATGCAGTTGAAAAGGTTGGCAACGGCCACCCTGGAACCGCAATCAGCCTTGCGCCAGTCGCCTACCTACTCTTCAACAAGGTCATGCGCCACGACCCGAAGGATGACCGCTGGCTGGGCCGCGACCGTTTCATTCTTTCGGTCGGACACTCATCTTTGACCATCTACAACCAGCTGTTCCTACACGGCTACGGCCTCGAGCTTGACGACATCAAGGCACTTCGCACCTGGGGTTCAAAGACGCCTGCGCACCCGGAGTTCGGCCACACCAAGGGTGTCGAAATCACCACCGGCCCATTGGGTCAGGGTCTTGCCTCGGCAACCGGTTTTGCCTATGCGGCTCGCTACGAGCGTGGTCTATTCGACCCAGCCGCTCCAGCTGGCACCAGCCCATTCGACCACTTCATCTATGTAATCGCCGGTGACGGTGACATGCAGGAAGGTGTAACCGCAGAGGCAGCTTCTCTTGCCGGTCACCAGAAGCTGGGCAACCTAGTCGTCATCTACGACTCGAACCAGATTTCGATTGAAGATGACACCAACATTGCATTCACCGAAAGCGTTACCGCTCGCTACGAGTCTTACGGATGGCACACCCAGACCGTTGACTGGAAGAAGACCGGCAACTACGTCGAGGACGTCGAGGAGCTTTACAACGCAATCGAAAAGGCAAAGGCTGAGACTGACAAGCCTTCGCTAATTACCTTGCGCACCATCATTGGTTGGCCTTCACCTAAGAAGCAGAACTCGGGCAAGATCCATGGTTCGGCTCTTGGAGCAGAGGAACTTGCCGGCCTAAAGACCGTGCTTGGCTTCGACCCAGAGAAGACCTTCGAGGTCGACCCTGCAGTTCTAGAGCACACTCGAGACGCTTCTCGCTTCAACAAGGAGCGCGCAGCCTGGGAAGCATCATTCGATGCTTGGGCTTCAGAGAACGCCGACAAGAAGGCGCTTCTCGAGCGAATCGTTTCGGGTGAGACTCCTGCCGGGCTAGAGGCTGCACTGCCGGTCTTTGAAGGTGGCAGCTCAATTTCAACCCGTGTCGCCTCGGGCAAGGTAATCAACGCAATCGCAAAGGTTATGCCTGAGCTTTGGGGTGGTTCGGCTGACCTAGCCGACTCAAACATGACCACCATCGAGGGTGGCAAGTCATTCGTGCCGACCGAGTGGTCAACCCACGAGTGGAGCGCAGACCCATACGGTCGCATCCTGCACTTCGGTATCCGTGAGCACGCGATGGGCTCGATCCTGAACGGTATCGTTCTGCACGGAAACACCCGCGCATTCGGTGGAACCTTCTTGATCTTCAGCGACTACATGCGTCCAGCGGTTCGCCTCGCGGCTTTGATGGGCATCCCGTCAATCTTCGTTTGGACCCACGACTCAATCGCCCTGGGTGAAGACGGCCCGACCCACCAGCCAATCGAACAGCTCGCTACCCTGCGTGCGATTCCAAACCTAGTCATGGTTCGCCCAGCCGACGGTAACGAAACCGCTTACGCGTGGAAGACCGTGCTTGAGCGTCGCCAGGGCCCAGCCGGCCTAGCGCTGAGCCGCCAGAACCTTCCGGTTTACACCCGTGGCGCAGCCGACGAGACCGGTGCCGTCTACGCAGGCGCAGAGAACACCTCAAAGGGTGCCTACACCCTGCTCGAGGCTGCCAACGGAAAGCCTGAGGTTATCCTCATTGCCACCGGTTCAGAGGTTGAAATCGCGCTCAAGGCTCGCCTCGAGCTTGAGGCGGCCGGTGTCGCAACCCGTGTGGTTTCTGCTCCTTGCCTCGAATGGTTCGACGAGCAGCCAGCCGCTTACCGCGAGCAGGTACTTCCATCAGCAGTGAAGGCAAAGGTCTCGGTCGAGGCCGGTCTAAACCTTGGCTGGAGCAAGTATGTTGGCCCATTCGGCAAGAGCGTTTCGATCGAGCACTTCGGCGCCTCGGCATCTCCTGCAATCCTCTACCGCGAGTTCGGTATGACCGCAGAAGCTGTTGTTGCAGCCGCTCGCGAGTCAATCGCGGCCCTCTAAACCCCAATCGATTTACAAATTTCTAAGAAATCGGAGAACACAATGTCAAACAGCCCACTAGCTCAGCTAGCAGCAAACGGCGTCAGCATCTGGCTAGACGACCTATCTCGCTCACGAATCGTCTCAGGCGGCCTACGCGACCTAATCACCAACCGTTCGGTTTCAGGTGTGACCACCAACCCAACCATCTTCGCCGGCGCGCTTGCCAAGGGTGAGGGTTACCAGGCTCAGGTTGCCGAGCTAGCAGCTGCCGGTGCAACCGCAGAGCAGGCAATTTTTGAAATCACCACCAAGGATGTTGCCGACGCCTGTGACATCTTCGCCGGTGTTTACGAGCGCACCAACGGTTTCGATGGCCGCGTTTCGATCGAAGTTGAGCCAGGTCTTGCGAATGATGCAGAAGGCACCATCAAGCAGGCCAAGGAGCTATTCGCAAAGGTAAACCGCGAGAACGTGATGATCAAGATTCCTGCAACCAAGCCTGGTCTTGCAGCTATCACCGCGGTTATCGCCGAGGGAATCAGCGTGAACGTGACCTTGATTTTCTCAATCGAGCGCTACCGTGCCGTAATTGCTGCCTACATCGCAGGTATCGAGCAGGCTAAGGCAAACGGCCACGACATCTCAAAAATTCACTCAGTTGCCTCATTCTTCGTTTCACGCGTTGACACCGAGGTTGACAACCGTTTGGTTGCAGCCGGTCACCCAGAGCTAAAGAGTCAGGCCGCACTTGCCAACGCACGCCTTGCCTACGAACTTTTCGAGGCAGAGTTTGCAACCCCACTTTGGGCAAACCTCGCTGCTGCAGGTGCAAACGTTCAGCGTCCACTGATGGCCTCAACCGGCGTCAAGGACCCGAACCTACTAGACACCCTGTACGTAACTGAGTTGGTTGCTCCTCAGTTGGTAAACACGATGCCAGAGAAGACCATGGAAGCTGTTTACGACCACGGAATCGTTCCGGCTGCCTCGATCACTAACAACTTCGAATCAGCTCGCGAGGTTCTTGCGAACGTTGCTGCGGCAGGCGTCTCGCTAGATGACGCAACCGAAGTTCTCGAAAAAGAGGGTGTTGAGAAGTTCATCATCTCTTGGAACGAGCTTGTCGCAACCGTTGACACCGCTCTAAAGGCTGCAAAGTAACGATGACTCTAAAGGTAGTTACCTCGGGCACCGCCACTGGCGCGGTTGCCGAATTCGTTCCAGTGCTAGTAGCCGACAAGGTTGCCAGCCGTATTGCCGCCAAGGACTTCACTCTTTGGGGCAAGGATGCCGAGTCAGAGTCTTCAATTCGTTTGGGTTGGGTCAACTCTGCTAATGACTCTGCTCCCCTAGTCGACTCGATCATCGCGCTTCGTGATGAATTTGCAGCCAAGGGCGTGACGCGATTCGTGCTTTGCGGCATGGGCGGTTCATCTCTGGCTCCAGAGGTAATCACTCGCACCGCTGGTGTCGAACTGGTGGTTCTAGACTCGACCGACGCCGACCAGGTCGGTGCAGCGCTTGCGGGCGACCTGCAAAAGACCGCAATCATCGTTTCTTCGAAGTCTGGTTCAACAGTTGAAACCGACTCGCAGAAGCGTGTTTTCGAGAAGGCGTTTACCGACGCCGGAATCGATAAGGCTGACCGCGTTGTAATCGTCACCGATCCGGGTTCTCCGATGGAAGCCGCGGCTAAGGCCGAGGGTTACCGCATCTTCAATGCCGACCCAAACGTCGGCGGCCGCTACAGCGCGCTTACCGCCTTCGGCATCGTGCCATCTGGTCTAGCGGGTGTTGACATTGCAGCTCTTCTCGCTGAGGCTCGCGAAGTTGCAGCATTGCTCGCAAGCGATACTCCTGAAAACCCGGCCCTAATTCTCGGTGCTGCATTGGCTAAGACCTATGGCGAATACGGATACCGAGACAAGATTGGAATCGTCACCGATGGTACTCCGATCGTTGGCTTTGGTGACTGGGCCGAGCAGCTAATTGCTGAATCAACCGGCAAGATTGGCAAAGGTATTCTTCCGGTAGTTCTCGACCCACAGAGCCAGGAGCTCCACTCTGGTCTAGCTGACTTGCTTGCTGTTCGAGTAGTCGCCGATGCAACCGCAGTTGGCGGCGATGAAGTGGCAGTTTCTGGCCCACTAGGTGCCCAGTTCCTACTTTGGGAGTACGCAACCGTAATCGCTAGCCGACTGATTGGCATCAACCCGTTTGACCAGCCAGACGTTGAGTCGGCCAAGATCGCGGCTCGAGGCATGCTTGAGCAGCGCGATGCAGTCATCCCTGCCCTGTTTGAGAGCTCGGGCATCGAAGTTCGCGCGACCTCGCTTGAACTAGGTTCTGCGAGCACCATCGCCGAGGCGATCAAGGTTCTGTTGGCTCAGGTTTCAGACGACGATGGTTACCTATCGGTTCAGGCTTACCTCGACCGCACCTCGGTACCTGAGGCTGCCGAACTTCGCGATCTTTTCGCTAAGTCAACCCGTCGCCCGGTGACCTTCGGATGGGCTCCACGCTTCTTGCACTCAACCGGTCAGTACCACAAGGGCGGCCCGCGTCAGGGCGTCTACCTTCAGATTGTTGCAAAGGCTACTCAGGACATCCAGGTTCCTGGTCGTGACTTCAGCTTTGGCGAGCTAATCGCCTCACAGGCTGCCGGTGACGCCAAGGTTCTCGGTGCTCTAGATCGCCCAGTGTTGACCCTCACTTTGGGTGAAGCAAAGGCCGGTCTGGCAGCAATTAAGAACGCAATCGCTTAAGGATAAAAATCTCGATGAGTCATATTTCTGCGGGTAGTAACCCGCTTCGAGACCCGGCAGATCGCCGTTTGAACCGAATTGCAGGCCCAAGTAGCCTCGTAATCTTCGGTGTGACCGGTGACCTGTCACGCAAAAAACTAATGCCTGCGGTCTATGACCTGGCCAACCGTGGCCTCTTGCCGCCGGGTTTTGCTTTGGTTGGTTTTGCGCGCCGTGACTGGGCCGATCAAGACTTCGGTGCACAGGTCAAAGAAGCAGTTAAGCAGTATTCCCGCACGCCCTGGTCCGAAGAGGTATGGGAACAGCTTGCTACAGGTATCCGATTTGTCTCGGGAGACTTTGATGATTACGCGGCTTTCAATCGTCTAAGGGAGACCATCGAGACCTTGGACAAAGAACGCGGCACCAATGGGAACCACGCGTTCTACCTGTCAATTCCACCAAAGGCCTTCGCTCAGGTTTGTCAGCAGCTTTCGCGCAGCGGTTTGGCATCGCCAAAGCCAGACGAGTTCCGTCGCGTCGTTATCGAGAAGCCTTTCGGCCACGACCTTCCTTCTTCTCGTGAGCTAAACGACGTGGTCGAGTCGGTCTTCCCTCCTGAGTCTGTG
>Ga0228701_1000390_pt1 | contig 37912 bp, 55 predicted proteins | sample McNCre117_Aug_MG_2_FD_178017 | JGI IMG/M metagenome (GOLD analysis project Ga0228701, IMG submission 178017) | Freshwater microbial communities from McNutts Creek, Athens, Georgia, United States - 11-17_Aug_MG | ecosystem: Environmental > Aquatic > Freshwater > Creek | place: USA: Georgia... | reverse complement strand
AGCGCAGACTGGGCGCTGCATTACTTCATTCGCGGCGCGCAGGCGCTTGACCTGGTGGCTTCGGCCAACGGTCCAGGCTGGTCGACCACGATCACCGCCGCACAGTCCGCAACGCTGACACCTGGCCAGTTCTACTGGCAGGCCAGCGTGACCAAGGGCACCCAGCGCATCACCATCGGCACTGGTCAGATCAAAATCATCGCGGACATGGCGTTCACCGGCACGCCTGGCGCGTTCGATGGCCGCACACCGTCCGAGATCGCGCTGGACGCGATCAATGCCGAGATCACCGCCCGACTGAATGGCGGCATGTCCGAGGAATACACAATCGGCAACCGTTCACTGAAGAAAACGCCCATGCGCGACCTGTTGGAAATGCAGTCGCGCTACAAAACCATCGTGGTGCGTGAACGCCAGGCGCAGAAAATCGCGCAAGGCTTGGGCAATCCGCGCGCGCTTTACGTGCGTTTTTAAGGGGCAACCATGAAATTTTGGCCATTCGGCAAAAAGGGCGACCAGCCCAAGAAGGCTGGCAAACGCATGTTCGGCGGCGCGACGTTCAACCGCTTGACCAACGACTGGAACGCCAGCATCGGCACCAGCCAGGACAGCGAAATTCGCAGCAGCTTGCGCGTGTTGCGCAACCGAACCCGCCAGCTGGCGCGTGACAACGACTGGGTGAAGAACGCACTGCGCGCGATCCAGAACAACGTGATCGGCACTGGCGTGAACATGCAAATGCAGGTCAAGATGACCCGCCAGCGCAACGGCAAGGTGATGAACCAGGCCGTGAACGAAGCCATCGAAAACGCCTGGGCACAGTGGTGCAAGGCGCAGAACTGCCACACCGCTGGCCTGCTGAATTTCAGCGACATCGAGCGCTTGCTGATCACATCGGCTGCCGAAAACGGCGAAGTGCTGGTGCGCATGGTGCGTGGCACTGCGTTCGGCACGTCACCCGTGCCGCTGGCGCTGGAAGTGATCGAATCCGACCAGCTGATGGACGAGCGCAACGGCACTGCCGACAATGGCAACATCATCCGCATGGGTGTCGAGAAGAACGAATGGGGCCGTCCGGTCGCATACTGGTTTTACCCGTACCATCCAGGCGATTACCTTTTCAAAACGGTCGAACTGTCGAAGTACAAGCGCGTCGACGCCGACGAGATCATCCACCTTTACAAGCATGAACGCCCAGGCCAGACCCGTGGCGTGCCGTGGTTCGCGTCTGCGCTGAAGCGCATGCACCAGGTGGCCGGTTTCGAAGAAGCCGAAGTCGTGGCCGCGCGCGCCAGTGCGTCGATCATGGGTTTCATCCAGACGCCCGACGGCGAACTGCAAGACGACGGTGTGCAGGACAACCAGCGCGTTTCGGATTTCAGCCCAGGCAAGATCGAAGCGCTTGGCCCTGGCGAGACATTCAAGGAATTCGTGCCGAACCGTCCTGGCGGCAATTACGACCCGTTCGTGCGCGCCCAGCTGCGTGCCGTGGCCGCTGGCGTGGGTGTTTCGTATGAGACACTGAGCAAGGACTATTCGCAGTCGAACTACAGCAGCAGCCGACTGGCCTTGTTGGACGACCGCGACAACTGGCGTTCACTGCAAGCCTGGATGATCCAGAATTTCCACCAGCGCGTTTTCGAGGAATGGCTGGACATGGCCGTTTTGTCTGGCGCGTTGGACCTGCCAGGCTATGAGATCAACCCCGACGCCTACCGCGCTGTGCGCTGGATGCCGCGCGGCTGGTCGTGGGTGGACCCCGCGAAAGAAGTGGCCGCTTACAAAGACGCGGTGCGCTGCGGTTTTATGACCCAGTCCGAAGTGATCGCCCAGTCTGGCGGCGACATCGAGGAAGTGCTCGAGCAACGTCGGCGCGAAGTCGAAATGGCCGAAGGCATGGGCCTGGTGTTCGACACCGACACGGCGCAGGTCGACGACAAGGGGCAGCTGCAGGCAACTGTGGCGCCTGCTGTCGCAGCCGAAGAAGCTGCGCCTGGTGACGCAACCGACGACGCAGCAGCAGCGCCAGCCGAAGACGAAAGTGCCGACGCATCATCGGATGCCACCTAAGTTCACGGCTTACAATTTGACCAGTTGATTCACTGACCTGATAATCCGCGCCATATGGAAGCTATTGCAAAACTAATCATCACGCTGATGCACGCAGGCACGGCAGCCCATGTGCTGCACCTGCAGTGCCAGGGTGTCGGCAGCTTCGCGCGCCACAAAGCGCTGGATGATTTCTACAAAGGCATCATCGACAAGGCCGACAGCATCGCCGAAACGTGGCAGGGCCGCAATCGACAGATCATCGTCGGCTATCCTGATGGCTATGTGAACCCGCCACAAGACGGCAGCAAAGAAGCGGTGCTGGAATTCCTGGCCGCACTGCTGGCGTTCGTGGACGAAACCCGCACCGAAGTCGACCAGCGTTCTGAAATCCAGAACCTGATCGACGAAGCGACTTCGTTCATCGACGACACGATTTACTTCATCGAACAGCTACAATAAGCCCATGACAAAACAAGCACACGCAATGCCGTGGCAGGCAAAACCTGTCGAAGCCACGCCTGAAGCCAAGCGCGAAGTGGAGTTCACCGAGGTGGACGGCCAGCTGCGCTTTAAGCTGCCGCAGCTGGTGCGCGCGATGTCCGAAGGCGACCTGGCGGTCGACCAGGACACCCGCACGCTGTCGTTCAGCTTCAGCAGCGAATACCCCGTCGAACGCTGGTTCGGCAACGAAGTGCTGTCGCACGCCGCTGGCGCTGCCGACTTGTCGCGCTTGAACGATGGCGCCCCGCTGCTGTTCAACCACAACATGGACGACATCATCGGCGTGATCGAGAAAGCCAGCATCGACACGAAGACGAAGCGCGGCATGTGTACCGTGCGTTTCGCGAACACGCCCCAGGCCGACGAGTGCATGGGCATGGTGAACGACAAGATCATGCGGAACGTGTCGTTCGGCTACCGCGTGAACGAAATGGACATCACCGACGCAAAATCGGACATCCCCACATATACGGCGACCAGTTGGACGCCTTACGAAATTTCGCTGGTTACAGTGCCAGCCGACCCGTCCATCGGTGTCGGTCGGTCTGTGACTGCGGAAGAACGCGACGTACTTGTACGTCGTGATCACCAACCCGCTGCTGCCGCAGCAAATCCTCCAGAGGTCACAATGACGCAAGAAAACACTGCGGCTGCACCAGCCGTTGACATCAAACTCGTGCAGGGCGAGGCTATTGCAGCCGAGCGCGCACGCATCGCAACCATCGACGCCTTGGGCAAAAAGTTCGGCAACGAAGACCTGGCACGCAGCTTGGTCGAAGGTGGCCGTTCTATCGACGAAGCCCGCGCCGCTTTCTTGGACAAGATCGCCGACGCAAAGCGCACCCCTGTCACCGAAGGCGCATCCGATCTGCCTTTGACTGACAAGGAAAAGCAAGAGTACAGCCTGGTTCGCGCCATCCGCGCCCAAGTGACTGGCAACTGGAAAGATGCCGGTTTCGAGCGTGCATGTTCCGAAGCCATCGCCAAGCGCAGCGGCAAAGACACCGCCGGTTTCTTCATGCCAATGAACATCAGCATGCGAAACGCATCGTCTGGCGCCTACGCTGTCGGTACAGCCGGTTCTGGCACTACTGGCGGCACCTTGGTGGCCACCAACTTGTTGGCTTCCGAGTTCATCGAAGTGTTGCGCAACAAGGCCCGCGTGGTTCAGTTGGGCGCCCGCATGTTGTCCGGCTTGGTCGGCAACGTGGACATCCCACGTCAAACCAGCGCCACCACCACCTACTGGGTGTCGGAAGGTGCAGACGTGACTGAAGCCGAAGCAGCCTTCGACAAACTCAGCTTGTCGCCCAAGACTGTTGGCGCACGCAGCCAGATGACCCGCAACATGATGATGCAGTCGACACCGGACATCGAAATGATCGTTCGCAGCGACTTGGCAGCACAGTTGGCCTTGGCCATCGACTTGGCAGCTATCGCAGGCACTGGTTCAAACGGTCAGCCCACTGGCATTTTGAACACCAGCGGCATCGGTTCTGTGGCTGGCGGCACCAACGGTGCAGCCATCACCATTGACCACCTGATCGACTTGGAAACCCAAGTGACCACAGCCAACGCGGACGAAGGCAACCTGGCCTACTTGTCGAACAGCAAAGTCGTCGGCGCCTTGAAGAAACTCAAGTCGACCACCGGCCAGTACCTGTGGACCGACTACCCAGGCGGCCAGCGTTCTGGCACCCCTGGCGAGATCAACGGCTACACCTTCGGTCGTTCGAACCAAGTGTCTAGCACATTGACAAAGGGCACCGCCTCCGGCGTCGCGTCTGCTGTCTTGTTCGGCAACTGGTCTGAATTGATCATCGGCGAGTGGGGCGTTTTGGAAGTCCTGCCTAACCCATACGGTTCTGGCTACAACAACGGCAGCGTGGACATCCGCGCCTTGCAGTCTGTTGACATGGGCTTGCGCCACGCCAAGTCGTTCTCTGCAATGACTGACGCATTGACTGCCTAATCAGCAGGTGAGTGAAGGGGCGGCAGTGCCGCCCCTTTTCCCTAGCCACCCCGAAAGCAAAACATGAAGTTCATCGTTCGCGACCAATTCGCCGTGAAGATCGGCAAAGACGTGTTCCACAGCGGCGACGTTGTCGACTTGGATGAAGACCAGGCCGAAGCCTACGCAAACGCCATCGAACCCGCAGAGAAGCCCAAGAAGGCTGCCAAGCAAACCGAACCAGCAGGCGACGAAGCCAAGTGATTACCGAAAGCCCTGCCGTCTTTTTGAATGATTTCGGTGTCCCTGTTACCGACGGAACGGTGACGGGCAAAGGCGTGCTGGACATGCCTTCGGAAATCATCGCAGGCGGCATGGTGTTGACCACCGACTACACGCTGACCATTTTGGCCAGCGAGTTCGGTTCTAAAAAATACGGCGACGCGCTGACCATCAATGGCGCCGCGTACACCGTGCGCGAATGCCGTCTAATTGACGACGGCCTGTTCGCACAGATTTTCTTGAGTAAGACATGACGACCCGTCGCGAAGCAATCCTGGCGCAGATCGTCACCCAGCTGCAAAGCGTTGACGGTGGCGTGAATGGCCGCGTCTACCGCAGCCGCGTCGAACCCATCGCGCGTGGCGAATCGCCCGCCGTCATTGTCGAACCGCGCCAAGACCAAGCTGCGCAGACAACAATTCCCCGACTGGACTGGACGCTGACCGTCGCCGTCATGGTGCTGGTGCGTTCACCGGTGCCCGACCAGGCGGCTGATCCCATCGTCGCCAGCCTGCACGCGAAGATGATGCAGGACCTGACACTGGGTGGCCTGTCTTACGACATTCACCCGAACGGCGTTTCGTTTGAAATGATCGAGGCAGACCAGGCCGCAGGTGTCGTCACTTGCGAATACAATGTGCTCTACAAAACGAGCCTGACAGATCAGACAACGCTTTGAGGTTTAGAATATGGACGAATTCGAAGGATTTGGTGGCAGCTACAACGTCGACCCGAAAACGGGCGCACGCACGCTGATCGAGCGCACGCAAGAGGCCGCCAGCCAGGACAACGTGGAGCCAGCCCAGGTTCCTGCAGAACAACCCGTAACCGCCGAAGGTGCCTGATATGCTATTAACCAGAAAACGCGTAATTCTCGCGAAGATTGAAACCACCTACGGCGTCGACAGCACCCCGACTGGTGCGACGAACGCGATCCTGATTCGAAACCTGAACGTGCAGCCGCAAGCCACGCAGCTGGTCGGTCGCGAAATCATCCGTCCGTTCTTGGGCAACTTCGAACAACTCGAGGCCAGCACCCACGTCGAACTTGACTTCGAAGTCGAAGCCGCTGGTTCTGGCGCTGCTGGCACTGCGCCTGGATATGGTGTTCTGCTTCGTGCATGCGGCTTGTCCGAAAACATCACGGCCAGCACTAAGGTCGACTACAAACCTGTTTCGTCGGCCTTCGAAAGCGCAACGATTTATTTCAACGTCGACGGCGTCTTGCACAAGATCACCGGTTCGCGCGGCAACGTCGAACTAACGATCAACAGCGCGCAAATCCCCGTGTTCAAATTCAAGTTCGTGGGCATTTACAACGCGCCTACCGACACCGCACTGCCGACCGTGTCTTACAGCAGCTTCCAGACCCCACTGGTGGCCAACAGCACAAACACACCGGCTTTCAGTTTCTTCGGCGCCACCCCCGTGTTGCAAGACCTGTCGTTCCAGTTGGGCAACCAGGTGGACTACCGCACACTGATCGGCACGCAGTACGCCCAGATCACCGACCGCAAGGCCGCTGGCCAGGTCACGTTCGAAGCCAACACCATCGCGACGAAAGACTGGTTCACCACTGCACTGGCGAACGGCCTTGGCGCGTTGTCGATCACACACGGCACGACTGCTGGCAACAAAATCATCCTGTCGTCCAGCACGGTCGATTTGCTGCAGCCTACGTACACCGACAACAACGGCGTTCAAATGCTGCAGATCGGCTACGTGATGACGCCGAGCACTGCAGGAAACGACGAATTTAACTTGTCGATCCAGTAAGCGACAACGAGTTCAACAACGCAGCGGCCACCAGGCCGCTGCTGCTTTTAAGAAGGGGAAAAAATGTTCGTAATTTCACAAAAGACTTCATACACCTGGCCGGTCGCCGTCGAATTCCCAGTCGACGGTGGCAAGAGCGAGAAACAGACGTTCGACGCTGAGTTCAAGCGCGTGCCCCAGTCGCGCATGGCCGAGATCAAAGCGAAGATTGAAAGCGGCGACATCACCGACATTGACCTGGCGCGTGAAGTGCTGACCGGCTGGGCTGGTGTCACCGATGCCAATGGCGACGCTGTGCCGTTCGCTGAAGGCACCCGCGACCAGCTGCTGGACGTGCCACTGGTGGCGTCTGCTGTCGTGATGGCTTGGATGAATTCTCTCACCGGCGCAAAGCGAAAAAACTAGAAGACGCCGCACGCCACTGGGCAGGTGGCGGCGTCAAAGACGAAATGGCCGACGACTTGGCCGTGATGGGTGCATCATCGGACATCGTCGTCGCCGTTCAGGATTCAAGCCCTAGTCGCGACTTCGAAGTCCACGAAGAAAACTGGCCGGTGGTGGCCATGTTCATGCGCCTGCAGACGCAATGGCTGACAAGCATGGGCGGCGTGGTCGGCCTGAATTACCAGTCCATCGAGTTCTTGTTTAAAATCGAAGGTGTCGAGAACCAGCGCGAAATGCTGGCCGACTTGCAGGTCATGGAAGTGACCGCGCTGCAGATCATCAACTCCAAAGACTGACCAACATGGCACTGAACCAAGACGTCGCATTTAAGATTTCAGCCCAGGTCACTGGCCAGTCTGCTGTCGACCAGCTGAAGAATTCACTGGAAGGCGTCAGCGGTTCAGTCAACGGCATGATCGGCAAGTTCACCGCACTGAAAGGTGCGTTCGCTGGCCTGGCTGCCGCAGTTGGCGTGATGAAGTTGGCCGACATGGTCGAAAACGTGATCGACGCTGGCGACAAGATGAACAAGCTGTCGCAGAAAACCGGCGTCAGTGTTGAAACCCTGTCGATGTTTTCCCAGGCTGCCAAGCTGTCCGACGTGGCCATCGAAGACATGGCGAAGGCGTTCGGCAAATACGAAGTGGCCGTCAGCAAGGCCAACACCGGCAGCAAGGAAATCGCTGCGGCGTTCAGCGTCCTGGGCATCAGTGCCAAGGACCTGAAAAGCACGTCGGTCGAAGAACTGCTGCTGCGCACATCCGACGCGTTCAGCAAGATGGCCGACGGCCCGACGAAAGCGCGCCTGGCTGTCGACCTGTTCGGCAAAGCTGGCATCGAGATGATCCCGATGCTGAACATGGGCCGCGACGCCATCGAAGAACTGGGCGTCAAGATGTCCAAGGACTTTGCCGCGCGCGCCGAGAATTTCAACGACACGCTGACAATGATCCGCGCCAAAACGAAGCTGATGACCACGTCGATGGTCAGCGAACTGCTGCCCACGCTGCAGGAAATCGCCAGCGCGTTCTTGGACATGGCGAAAACAAAGCCAGACGTGGCAGGGTTCATGGACTACGTGGGCGAGGCTGCGCGCCTGACTACGGTCGCGGTTTATGACCTGTGGATCGGTTTAAAACAGACGGTCGACACGGTGCTGACCGGCGGCAAGCAAGTCCTTGCGTTCGTGACTGGCGACTTCGACAGGGTTGACCAGCTGGGCAAGGAATGGGTGCAGCGTGCAAAAGAACGCGCCGAAGACATGCGGGCGTTCCACGACAAGCTGCTGAAAAACTCGCTGGTGTTTGGCCAGGGCACCACCGAGGAAATCAAAGCGCGCCAGCGCGCCGACACCGCGCCCGAAATCAAAGTCGGCAAGGTCATCGACGACAGTGCGCTGGATACCGGCAAGGTCGATTTATACAAAAACGCCATCCGCGACCTGAGTGTCGAGGCTGCGAAACTTCAGTTCCAGGCTGAACACGTCAAGGAATTCCAGGACCGCATCACGACTGCCAAAGAAGCGCAGATGCAGTTCGACACCACCGCGAAGCAGGGCAAGTTCGTCGAACTGGCGCAAGGGCAAAAAGACAAGCTGGTCGAACTGGCCAAGCAGGTCGACGACTATTCGCAAAAACTGCGCGTGGCAATGGCCGCGCTGACGTTTGAGAACGCCAACAAGAAGATGGCCGCCGAAACCGAGGCGATGACGCTGTCGGCGCGCGAACGCGACAAGCTGCTGGTGGGCATCGAGTTGGAAAACGCGGGCATCAAAAAGAACACCGAAGAATATGACCGCCTGCTGAAAAAGCGCCAGGAATTGATCGACCAAAAATACGACAAGCAGAACCAGTTCACGACCGGCTGGCAGCAGGCGATGAACGACTACGTCGACAGCGCGGCCAGCGCAGCGAACCAGGCGAAAACGCTGTTCGGGAACGCGTTCAAGGGCATGGAAGACGCGCTGGTGAACTTCGTGAAAACCGGCAAACTGGATTTTGGCAAACTGGCCGACAGCATCATCAGCGACCTGATCCGCATCCAGATTCAGAACAGCATCACCAAGCCACTGGCGGCTGCGATGGGCAGCGGTGACATGGGCGCCAGCATCGCCAAGATGTTCGGCTTCGCAAACGGCGGCATTATGACCAGCAGCGGTTCGCTGCCGCTGAACAAATACGCCAGCGGCGGCATCGCAAGCAGCCCGCAGTTGGCCATGTTCGGCGAAGGCAAGACGCCCGAAGCATACGTGCCACTGCCCGATGGCCGGTCGATCCCTGTCAACATGACCGGCGGTGGTGGCCAGGGTGTCATCGTCAACGTGATGAACAACGGTGGCGGCACAGCGACCACCAAAGAACGCACCGACAACAACGGCAACCGCGTCATCGACGTGATGATCGAACAAGTGAAGTCGGCCATCGCTGCTGACATCACACGCGGCACTGGCGTGGTTACGTCGGCGCTTGAACGAACATACGGCGCAAACCGCGCTGCAGGGGCATATTAATGGCAACTTTTCCATCGACGCTACCGTCGCCCATGACGTCTAGCTATCAGACGTCGGCGCAGGACCAGGTCGTTCGCACAAACATGGAAGTCGGCACGGCGCGCGCGCGTCTGCGTTCGACTGCCAAGATCGACCACGTTTCGCTGCAGTGGCTGTTCACCGACGCTGAGATGGCCACGTTCAAAACCTGGTTCTACGGCGACGGCGCAGCTGGTGCGTCCTGGTTTGCGATCAACCTGGCGGTGGGTCAGACGGGCCTGACAACGGTCACGGCACGGTTCTTGGCGCCCTACAACGCGCAACCGATGCCGAACCTGCTGTGGCAGGTCCAGGCCCAGCTGGAAGTGCGATATGCCTGACAGCACCCTATCCCAAGCCCTGAAAGAAGCCTACGCGTCGGCGCCCACCACGCAGGTGGCGTACCACACGCTGGAACTTTACCACCCAGCATTCACGGCGCCGATCCGCGTCGTGCGCGACTTCGTCGACCTGTCGGCCACGCTGGAAAGCACGGCGCCGCGCGATGCCAGCCAGACGGTTCTGTTTGTCGGCTTCGCGTTCGACATCGTGCCGCCCGAAGTGTCGGCCACCGGTGTGCCCCAGTGCCAGATCACCATCGACAACGTCAGCCGCGAGATCGTTTCGAATCTTGAACTGGCGATTTCGAGCAATCAGCCCATCACGGTGATTTACCGCCTGTTCTTGTCGTCCGACCTGTCGGCGCCACAGAACAACCCACCCATGACGCTGACGGTCATCAGCATGACCGCTGACGTGTTCAAGGTGACGGCCACAGCCACGTTCGGCGACATGGTGAACCGCAAGTTCCCGTCGCAGATGTACACGCTGGACACCTTCCCAGGCTTGCAGCCATGACGCACTGGGCCGTCCAGTACATCGGCGAACCCTGGGTGGCTGGCGAGCACGACTGCTGGGCGTTTGCGCGCCGCGTGTGGCGTGAACAGTTCGGCCAGGACGTGCCCGCTGTCGACGTCGACGCCTGCAACAAGCTGGCGTGCGTGCGCGCGTTCACGGGGCATGAAGAACGGTCGAACTGGTATCATGTGGAAAAGCCGCAGGAAGGCGACGCGGTACTGCTTTCACAGTCAAAACACCCATCCCATGTCGGGGTTTGGATTGACGCCGACGGTGGTGGCGTCCTGCATTGTCTCGAAGGTTCTGGTGTCGTTTTCCAGAACGTCAGCGCAATGCGTGCAGCCGGATGGCATGGCATGGAGTTTTACAAAAAATGCACGTCGTAACGGTCCACGATCCCTTCCATCCATTACGCCACCGCGAAGTGCGCGTGGTGAAAAACCGCCGCCGTATTTGCAACCTGGCGCCCAAGACCGACAAACCGTTCATCGCGATGGTCGATGGCGACATCGTGCTGCGCAAGGACTGGGACCGCAGCGTCGGTGGCGATCAGATCGTCACGTTTATGATGCTGCCGCAAGGCGGTGGTGGCGGTGGATCGAACCCACTGAACACCGTGCTGCTGCTGGCTGTGCTTGTCGCTGCACCGTACCTGGTCGGCCCTGCCATGCTGGGACTGACCGGCATCGCGGCCACCATCGGCACCGCTGCCATTGTCGTCGGAGGTTCCATGCTGGTGAACGCCATCGCGCCACCGGTGACGGCCAGCAGTATGTCGAACGCGGCAACACCTGCCGCCAGCCCGACCTACAACATCCAGGCGCAAGGCAACGCCGCACGGCTTGGCCAGGCCATCCCCGTTCAATACGGTCGCCTGCGCGTGTTCCCTGACTTCGCGGCGCAGCCGTATGTCGAATACGCGAACAACGAGCAATACCTGTATCAGCTGCTGTGCATTGGCCAGGGCGACTACAGCATCGAAGCGATCCAGATCGCTGACAGCGCGATCAGTTCGTTCAACGGCGTGCAATACGAAGTGGTTCTGCCTGGCGCAGTCCCTACCCTGTTCCCTGCGAACGTGGTGCAATCGTCCGAAGTGTCTGGCCAGGAATTCTTGTCCGAGGCTGGCACATACTCGCAGACCGGCACCACGATCACCGTCACCGCCACCGCGCACGGCTACACGACCGGCAGCAACGTCTATTTGAACATCACCAGCGGCGCGGCCACCAGCGGCGTCTACACGGTGGCCACAGCGCCCACGCTGGACACGTTCACCGTCACATCGACATCGAGAACAACCAGCGGCAACGTGATCGTGGCCACGTCCATCGGCCCGTTCACTGTGAACGCACCGACCACAGTCTGCAAATCCATCGGCATCGACGTGGTGTGTCCGCGCGGCCTGTACTACGCGAACGACAACGGCAGCCTGGCCAGCAAGACGGCCCAGTTCAGAGTGGAAGCCAGGCTGGTCGACCAGGCAGGCAGTCCCATTGGTTCGTGGACGACACTAACCGGCGACAACGCGTACACCGACTGGGGCAACTGGAATTTTTATTCATGGGACTGGACGCATGTTCCAGCTAATACTGACACAGCGCAGTATCAGACAGCCAGCAGCGACGACGGCGATTATGTGATCACGCGCACGCGCACGCTGGTCGCATCCAGCTTGATTTCGATCACTGGCGCCACCACGACACCGATCAGGAATTCATACAAGTTCGACGTGTCGGCGATCAGCGGTGGCCAGACTTACCCACGCTTCCAGGTCCGTGCATTCCGCTTGGATGCGAAAGACACCAGCACCCGCGCAGGTCACGACATCGACTGGGCTGGCATGCGTGCGTACATGCCGAACACGGCGAACTATGGCAACATCACGCTGCTGGCGGTGCGTGCGCAGGCCACGAACAACCTGTCGTCGCAGTCTGCCCGTCAGATCAACGTCATCGCCACCCGCAAGCTGAAAACCGTCACAGCGACCGGCCTGTCGTCCACCACCAGCGCCACGCGTTCGGTGGCTGCAGCCCTTGCTGACGCCGCGATGAATACCGTCTACGGCGGCAAGCTGTCGTCGGCAAACATCGACTGGGCCGCCCTGTATGCGCTGGACCAGACGCTGGCCGCGCGTGGTGACTACCTGGACGTTCGGTTCGACACCGCTTCGACGCTGTGGGAAGCGCTGACACAGATCGGCGCCGTGGCCCGCACCAAGCCGTTCATGCAAGGCGGCATCCTGCACGTCTGCCGCGACCAGGCCGCGACCGTTCCTGTGGCGCTGTTTTCGATGCGCAACATCGTGCAAAACAGCATGTCGATTCAGTACATGACGGCGACCAGCATGACCGCTGACAGCGTGAACGTCACGTACTTCGACAAGAACACCTGGCAGCAGACCACGGTGTCGTGCGTCCTGGCCGGTGGCACATCGGACAACCCCGCGAAGATCAGCCTGCTGGGTGTCAGCGAACGCGCCCAGGCATTCCGCGAAGGTCTGTATCAGGCCGCTGCGAACAAGTACCGCCGCAAGGTGATCAAGTTCAGCACCGAGGCTGAAGGCTTCATCCCATCGTTTGGCGACCTGATCGCCATCGCGCACGACATGCCCGCATGGGGCCAAACTGCTGAAGTCACCAGCTGGGTGTCTGGCACGAAAACGCTGACCACCAACGAAACGCTGACCTGGACCGCTGGCGCGACGCACTATGTCGGCATCCGCAAGCGCGACGGTTCAATCGACGGCCCGTTCGTGGCCACCCAAGGCGCCAGCCCGAACGTGCTGGTGCTGGCCACATCGCCCAGCTTTACCCCGTACACTGGCCTGGACGAAGAACGCACGCACATCGCCTTCGGACCTGCCGACACCTGGCGTCAGCCTGCCCGTGTCGTGTCCGTCGTGCCGCGTGGCCCGTACCAGGTCGAAATCACTGCGGTGAACGAAGACCCATCGGTTCACACCGCCGACACCGGCCAGACCGCACCGGCGCTGAAATACTCGCAGCTGCCCATCACGGCGCCGCTGCCCACCGTCACCGGCCTGACGCTGGCCATTGACGTCACTGGCGCGACCCCGCAGTACGTGGCCAGCTGGCAGGCGGCACCAGGCGCCGAGCATTACGCCGTCGAAATCAGCTTCGATGGTGGCACCACCTGGTCGGCTGTGGCCACCGAGTACGGCACGGCACATCGCTGGGCCGCGAACTACAACGCCAGCGCATCGGTGCGCGTGGCCGGCGTGAACATCGGACGCGGCGCCTGGGTGTCTGCGTCGGTGAACTATTCGGCTGCACCCGCATCGCCCACCGGATTCGCGAACACCGTCAGCGGCAACGCTGTGGCGCTGACCTGGTCGGCCAACGTCGAACTGGACGTGGTGGGCTACGAAATCCGCACCAGCGACACAGGCTGGGGCACGGCAGGCGCTGTGTTCAGCGGTTCGGCCACCAGCACACAGGCAGCAGCGCCAGCAGCAGGCACGCCGCAGACGTACTACCTGCGCGCCATCGACTTCTTGGGTAACTACAGCGCAGCTTCGGCCACCACTACGTTCACCCTGGGGGCGCCGAACGCGATTTCCAGCCTGGCCGCTTCGGTGACAGGCACGCAGCTGCAGATCACCTGGTCGAAGCCAGCTTCGCCGATTTCCACCCAGGTGCCCGTCGCCCAGTTCGAAGTCCGCACCGCCGACACCGGCTGGGGCACATCGTCCACCGCTGTGTTCAAGGGTGATGCGTTGACATTCCTGGCAGCGCCACCCGCAGCCGGTTCGTCTGTCACCTACTACGCACGCGCCATCGACGCGCTGGGCAACTACAGCAGCACGTCGGCCAGCGTGACATTCACGTCCAGCGCTGTGACGAATATCGCCAGCTTCGCGACATCGTTCTACGCCACCAGCGCAACCAGTTCGACGGTGACGCTGTCCTGGTCCGATGTGGCGCCGCAGTACGGTCTGGCTGGCTACGTCGTCAGCTATGGCGCAGTCAGCAAGACAGTGAAATCGAACGGCATCATGCTGCCTGCCGACTGGGTGGGCGACCGCACGATCACCGTGAAAACCGTCGACCTGCTTGGCAACATCAGCACGGGCTATTCGCAGACCGTCACAAAGCAGCTGCCGAACAGCCCGACAAACTTCCGCGCCGAAGTCGTCGACAACACCGTGATGCTGTTCTGGGGTCAGCCAGCGAACACCACACTGCCGATCAGCCACTACCTGATCCGCAGGGGCACCAGTTGGGCGTCCTACGACGTCGACTTCGGGCGCAAAGACGGCCTGTTCACGACGATCAACGAAGCCCAGGGCGGCACGTACACGTATTGGATCGCAACGGTCGACACCGACGGCAACCCGTCCACGGCTGTCAGCGTGACGGCCAAGGTGTCCGAACCGCCTGACTTCACGTTTTACGGCCAGTTCAACAGCACGTTTTCAGGCACGAAGTCGTCGGCGTTCTTGGAAAACGGCGCCGTGGTGATGCCGGTCAACACGACCGAGACATTCGCCAGCCACTTCACATCGCACAGCTGGGCAGCACCAGGCGACCAGGTGACAGCGGGCTTCCCCGTGTTCATCCAGCCGTCAAGCAGCCCTGGCTATTACGAAGAAACCTTCGATTTCGGCACACAGCTGGCTTCGTCACGCGTGACCATCGCCTATACCGCCAGCGTCATCGCAGGCACGCCGAACATGGCGGTCACGATCAGCACATCGGCTGACGGTAGCACCTGGGTGACGAACACAGGCAGCGCGCAGATTTATGCGACTTCGTTCCGATACGTGAAGGTGCGGCTTACTGCGACCGACGCGGACGGCAAAGGCATTTTCACGCTGAGTGCAATGTCCGTCACACTGGACGCCAAGCTGAAGAACGACGCCGGTTCGACCGCATGCGCGTCGACCGACGCATCGGGCACGGTGGCGAACTTCGCGCGCGAGTTCATCGACGTGACCAGCATCACGCTGACGCCTGCGGGTACAACACCGGTAACTGCCGTGTATGACTTCTTAGACGCGGTAATTAGCGGGACATACTCGATCACATCCAACGTCTGTACCGTGTCTGCAACAGCGCACGGTTTAGTCGTGGGTCAAAAGGTCCGACTGAGTTTTACGTCTGGCACTGCGCTGTCGGGTGTTTATACTGTGGCCAGCGTCGTGAACGCGAACAGCTACACGGTGGCCCTGACGACCGCAAACACCAGCGGGAACGTGTCGACGTACTCGCAAGGCATGCGGATATACTTATTCAATAGTTCTGGAACGCGCGTAAGCGGCACCGCGTCCTGGTCCATCAAGGGTTACTAAAAATGGCTGATTTCAACAAACCGGCGACGACTGACACTTACGCCAATTTCCTGGCGTACCTGAACGCGAAGATCGCAGACCTGGCGCTGGGCCTGGACCCTGCGAACACGACCGCGACCAACGTGCCCACGAACGCGGTGCGCTGGAATAGCGCGAACAACCGGTTCGAAAAGTACAACGGCACGGTGTGGGCAATCCTGTCGACTTCGTTCGCATTCCAAGATTTAAGCGCATCGGGCAACGTGACGCTGTCTGGTGGTGCTGCGAACGGCGTGCCGTACCTGAACGCAAGCAAACAGCTAACCACTGGCGCGGTACTGGTTTTTGATGGCACAAATTTGGGCCTTGGAACGGCAACACCAAACAATTATGCAGGCTACAAAACACTGACCATCAACGGCACCGCAACGACAGGCGGTGGCGAGATAGATTTTCAAGACGGCGGCACAACTCGCGGCTCGATTTTCTCGACAAGCACTGGGTTTTTTGTTTCCAGCTATAGCAGCATCGCTCTGCAATTTGGCATCAACGGCGCTGAAAAGATGCGCCTGGATAGCGCTGGCAACCTGGGTATTGGTACGAGTTCGCCTTCAAATCCTTTGACAGTATTTGGCGCAAACGGAAGCACCACAAACGGCGCTCAATTCAAAATCGCCAATACGACAGGCACTGCCGGAGCAACTCGTCTATCTCTTGCTGTTGATGATGCGAACCATAAAGTTTGGTTTATCAACGGTGGTTCATCGGTAAATCCATCATTTAACTGGGCAACGAACGACAGCAATACTGCTTTAATGACGCTTGATGCTGTAGGCAACCTAGGCTTGGGACTTACGCCTAGTGCTTGGGGTGGTGGTTATAAAGCGCAGCAGTTTGGCACAACGGGGTCTGTGAGATTTGCTTCAGGCAACTTAGCTTTTGGCGACAATTACTATTTCAACGGTTCTAGTAACTTGTATCTGACAACTGCCGCAGCCAGTAACTACGTTCAAAGCAGCGGGGCACATTACTGGTACAACGCACCTTCCGGCACAGCAGGGACAGCTATCACCTTCACCCAAGCAATGACGCTTGATGCTAGTGGGAAGCTTTACCTTGGTCTTACTACTGGCTTTTCAAAATTTACAATTCAATCTGAAAGCACTTATGGTGCGGGACTTGGATTAGTTAATGACGCAACCTTAAATTACAGTCGTTTAGATTTTCAAGCCACAAACACTGGTGGATACACACGCATCATTGGTGATGGTCGTTCGACTGGCTATATTGCTTTCCAAACTAATGACACAGAACGCGCCCGTATCTTCGCCAGCGGTGGCATGTCAATCGGCAACACCACCGACCCTGGCGCGACGAACTTGTCCGTCAGCGGCACGATCAATGATGGCACGGCAACGCTGCGCCCGCTGGTGTCCGGCACCAGCCAGGCAACCACATCTGGCACGACGAAAGACTTCACAGCCATCCCATCGTGGGTGAAGCGCATCACGATCAACTTCGGTGGCGTGTCGCTGTCCGGCACCAGTAACCTGCTGGTGCAGCTGGGCACTGGTTCGACAACATTCACGACCAGCGGCTACGCGTCGCAAGTCGTCACCGGCTTGGCGTCTGTGGCCGCAAGCAACAGCACCGCAGGTTTTGTCGTGTCGAGCAACTTCGTGGCCAGTGACACAGCCAGCGGCGTGATCACGATCAGCACCATCGGTTCGAACACCTGGGTCGAAGGTGGCACGCTGGCGCGCAACGGCAGCAACGGCGCGTCGTTTTCTGCTGGCGCGGTGTCGCTGGGTGCCGCACTGACCGCTGTGCGCATCACCACCGTGAACGGCACCGACACGTTCGACGCCGGTTCGATTAACATTCTGTACGAATAAGGAAACCACACCATGCAAACCACTTGGACCATCAACGAACTTGAACGTGAAGCCACCGACGGCCTGGTGACTGTCGGCCACTACAGCGTGACCGCAGTGGACGGCGAATTCACCGCCAGCACATACGGCACGGTTAGCTTTGAGCGCGCCGACACGTTCATCGAGTTCGACAAGCTGACCGAACACGACGTCATCAGCTGGGTGCAAGCCAAGCTGGGCAAAGCCGACGTCGAACAGTCGCTGGCCGCACAGATCGAGGCGCAGAAAAACCCGCCCGTGTTGCGCGGCAAGCCTTGGTAATTGTTTTACAACCACAAAGGGGAAACCATGAAAACCATCGAACTCAAACTGGCGCCTGAAGCGATCAACGTGATCCTGGCTGGCCTGGAAGAACTGCCGCACAAGATCAGCCGCCGCGTGCTGGACGAAGTGCTGCAGCAGTGCCAGGCGCAGGCACAGCCCGCACCTGCAGCGCCACCCGCACCGCCTGCGACACCTGAAGCACCGGCGATCCCAACAGAACCGAATGCGGCGGCAATTCCCGCTGTCGACGTCATCCCATCCACTGAAGGCTAAATATGGGCGAAGAAGTTCAGCGCGACCTTGGAAAACATGAAGCGCAAATCGAAGCATTGGAACGTGACGTGCGCGATCTACGTGACGAAATCGCCGAATTACGCCGCGAGTTTTCAGGCATGCGCGCTGACTTCACCACCGCCTTGGCGACCATCAACGCCACACTGTCCGAAGCCAAGGGTGGCTGGCGTGTGCTGATGATGGTCGGTGGCGCATCGGCTGCCGTTGGCGGCCTGGTGGTCAAACTATCAGCCTGGTTCAACACGCTGCCCAAGTGATGTGGACCCGTTCACAGCACTTGCAGCACTGCGGGCCGCTTACAGCGGCATTCAGTATTGTTGCGAATGCCTGGGCGAAGGGACCGTGCAGGTCCAAAAAATCAAAAAGGCTGCAGAGCAAGCACAGCAGATCGTCAAGGATGCCAAGGGTATCTGGTCGATCATCAGAGGGCTGTTCGGCATCAAGCCAGCGCCCGCACCAGCTGCACCAGTGGCCGCTGCAGCCGCGCCAGCCGCGAAGTCACGCAAGCGCGAAGAATACACAACGCACATCCCCACCGAAGACGAAATCGTTCAGCAGTTCATCGGACACCTGGGCGAGTTCTTCACAAACCACGGCACGCTGGCGGCTTACATCGCCAAGCGATACGACGAAGTTTTCGGGAAGGACGTAATCGACCCGAAAGAAGTTCTGGAATTGACAACGCTGCAGGCCGAGGTCGACGGCGCGTATATGAAACTCAGCGAAATGATGCGCGTGCGCGCACCGTCACAGCTGGGGCCGCTGTGGACGCGGTTCAACGCGATGAACGACAAGGTGAAAGCTGGCCAAGAGGCCAGGCAGCTGAAGCAAAAGCGAGAAAAGGCAAAGCGCGACGCGCAACTGTGGAACGAACGGAATGACCGCATCGACCGCAGCATCGCCTGGTCTGTCGGGCTTGGACTGGTTTTCTATTTTTGGGTTTTGATGGGCTGCGTATGGCTAAACACGACAACAATGGGGTGATCATTCTGCTGTGCGTGGTCATCGGCATTTTGTTTGTGTGCTTTGTGATCTTGCTGCTGCGGCTGATGACGGTCGACGCAGTTCTGGTGCACCACAAACGAGAAGTCGACAAGGCCATCGTGCTGCTGCGTGACGAACGGGAACGATTCAAGAAAGGCCAAGATGAATAAACTGAAACTGATCCTGGTGCTGGTGGTGATGATGGGCGCGACAGCGTGCCAAGAACGCTACCGCTACCACTGCCAAGACCCGAAGAACTGGGAAAAAGAAGACTGCAAACCGCCGATCTGCGAGGCCACGCAAACCTGCCCTGAATATTTAAGGAAACGCAACCATGACCCCAAGTGAATTCAAACAGTACATCGACGCCTGGCGTGGCCCAGCCCTGACGCCTGAACAGATCGAAGCGAACAGCAAACGGATGATCCTGCGTGGATTCGTCACCATTCTGGTGATGATCGCGGGTTTGCTGGCATATAGCGTGGTTTTCTCCGAACAGCCCATGCTGGACATGGCGCCAGCGGACAAGCAGAACTACCGCATACTCGAGTTGATCGCCGTGCAGATTTTCTCTGTGCTGGCCATCATTCTGGGCGCGAAGGCGATGTCGACACCTGCACCAGCACCCGAACCAGAACCACAGGTCACGCAGACCGTGGTGATCGACAACGACAACGGTGACGAAAATGTTCGGCCTGCTGCCTAACCCCTGGGTGATCATCGGTGTGATGCTGGCGATCAGCAGCGCGTTCGGCGGTGGCTACTACAAAGGCCACCACGACGCCACGACCGAAATGCAAATCGAAGTCGCCAGGCTGAACGACGAAGCGCGGGTAAAAGAGCGCGAAATGCAAGAGCGCGCCAACAACCACGCGCTGGAATTACGAAAGGCCCAAGACAATGCAAAAACTGAAAACAACCGCGTGGCTGATGGCCTGCTGTCTGGCTCTATGTGGCTGTCAGTCCCCTGTGGTGCCGTTCAACCCGCCCCAAGCGCCCCTGCTGCCGCCCGACCTGGCATCAAAGCGCAGTGCAAACTTGACCCAGCAGCTGCTCGAAAACTTCTCGACATCGCAGCCGAAGGCGACGACGCCATCCGGCAACTGAATGCCCTGATTGATTTTTACAACGACGTGCGCGGCACACTACTTGAAAGGTAAACCATGAAACAAAACTTCGATGCTGCGTTTGCGCAGATCATCAAATCCGAAGGCGGCTATGTAAACGACCCGCACGACCACGGCGGCGAAACGAACCTGGGCGTCACAAAGAAAGCCTGGTCCGAGTACCTGGGCCGCCCCATCGCCGACGGCGAAATGCGCGCGCTGACCGTCGATACGGTGAAGCCGTTCTACAAGAAACTCTACTGGGACAAGGTCCACGGCGACGACCTGCCTGGTGGCCTGGATTATGCTGTGTTCGACTTCGCCGTGAACGCCGGACCTGGCCGCGCTGCCAAGTTCTTGCAGCAGGCTGTGGGCGTGACCGCCGACGGCGCCATCGGTCCTGGCACGATGGGCGCTGTGGCCAAGGCCGACCCGAAGCACGCACTGGACCAGTTCAGCGCTGCGAAAGAATCGTTTTACAAAGGACTGGTCGACCGCGACCCGTCGCAGGTGAAGTTCATCAAAGGCTGGCTGGCGCGTGTCGATCACGTTCAGCAGACAGCCGAAACGATGTTCGCCTGAAGATTTCCCCTTGCTGGGTAAAACCGGCCTTTACAACCGACCTACGGGTCGGTTTTTTTGTGCCCGAAGGCGTTTGTCGTAGTCGTTGCGACAGTCGACGCCAGCGCAGAACACGCGGCCTGGTTCGATGTCTTCCCCGCAGTTATGGCACGACCCGCAGGGCTGCAGCATCATCACCTGGCGCGTGGCCAGGCGCGCTGCGGTTTCTTTTTCGATCAGGTCGTTGGCTTGGTCTGCGATGTCCATGATGGCGTGGGGTGTTGGCTACTCACTGCACCGAAGGACAGGCTGCCATAAGCGAATGCAAGTCGGGTTCGGAATCTGCTTTCACCAACACGGCTGTGGTCTGTGGTGGATTTACCAGAGGCAGCGCAAACCTTACGGCGGCAACCGCGTGAACCATTCAAACCACAGCAGTCTTGGTGTGCGCGAATTCTAACCCCGCACCGTGCGGCGCAGCCACCAGGCCCAGCGTGCCATCGCCTGGCGCAGCTGTGGCCGGTAGTCGGTGTGGTCGTAATGCTTGGACCCCGTGTCGCTGACCTTGGCATGCTGCTGGATCAGATCGCGCGTGAAGCGGTCGACGCCTGCGTCCCCTGCCCGCGATTTCCACGTCCGGCGCAGGTCACGCGTCTGGAACGGTTCGACACCTTCGCGTTCAGCCCACCGACGCAGCGCCCGATTGATCGACGTGTCTTGGATGGTGAACAGCTGGGCACCTTTCCTGGTGGCCATCAGCAGGCGCAGCACACGCACAGCCTGTGGCGGCAGTGGGACTTCGTGTTGCGCCCGCTTCGTTTTCGTCTTTTCAGCAGGCATCACCCAGGCCATCGCAGCCAGGTCGACTTCGCCACGTTCGATGCGCAGGGTTTCGCGCACGCGCTGCCCGCACGACAGCAGCACGCGAATGGCTGCTGCGGTTTCAAGATCAAAGCCTGGGCCATCCAGGTCGCGCCACAGCGCGCGGATTTCAGCCGCCGACAGGTTACGTTCGCGAGGTTTGGACGCGCCGCTGTCCTTGGGCACCACGTCCACGGGGTTCGACTTCAGACCCCAGTCCTGGCGGTCTTTGGCACGATAGTCATGCGTCGCGGCTGCCGCCCAGTTGAACGCTGCCGACAGATAGGCCCGCATGTGGTCGGCCATCGACCTGGCGCCACGGTCGTAAATCCGGCCAAGCAGAACCGAAATTTCGTTCGGCGTGATTGTGGGCACCAGGCGCTGGCGCCCCAGCTTGTCGGCTGCGTTGTTCTTACCCGTCAGCAGCTGCAGTTCGACTTCAGCGGCGCTGCTGCGCCCCTGCTGGCGCATGTGGGCCACGTACCCCTGGAACATCCGTTCGACGGTGGCGTCGGCCTGTTCGATGGCCAGGGCGCGCGGGTCACGACCTTCGGCCAGGGCGTCACGCACCTGGGTTTCGTACAGCCTGCGGGCCTTCACCAGCGGCAGATCGGGACACCGGCCCAGCGACTTTTTGCGCAGCTTCCCGTCGACGTACCAGGCGCCGAACCAGGTGGCCGACGTGCGGCCATCATTGTGACGAACGACCAGCTGCAGGCTGCCAGTGCCGCGACCAGCGGCGCCATCGTTCAGCACAATCTCGGGCTTTTTTGACTTCAGCGCGGCATTGACCTGGCGGGCACTTAGCATGTCGACCCCCTGTTTCCAGGGTATGGTTTAGGGTAGGGTTCAGCCGAAGTCAAAAGCCCAAACCGGCGCTGGCACTTACAGTGGGAATTCATAGGAAATCACGCGTTTACAAAGGCTTGATGGGATATTCTGGGAACCAGCGTGATGCGCGATGATGGCATCAGGGTTGACTTTTAATCAGTAGGTCCAGGGTTCGAGTCCCTGCGCGCTCACCAAGCAAGATCAAGGACTTACGGCTGGTTTCAAGAAACGAGAAAAACGGTTTAGGTAGGGTTCAGGGTAGGGTTTGCAAAAAGTCAAAAAAAGACCGGCCAGGCGAACCCAGCCGGTCACTGCAGATCACGCCGCATCAGTCTTGGTGCGGCTTTTCTCCCAAGTGTTGACGGCTTCGACTGGGTACAGGACGCGCCCGCCGATTTTGGTGAAGCGCGGGCCGTGGCCGGTGCTGCGCCAGTTGGCCAGCGTGCGCACGGTGATCGCGCCTTTGTAGCGGGCGGCGAGTTCGTTTGGTGTGAGATATTCAGACATCGTCGTCCTTCCCTTAGACCCAGTTATCAGTTGTCGGCTGACTGGCAGCGTTCTCGATAGCCTGGTTCAACGCACCCACTGCGGCGGGCACTTCCGGTGCTGCTGGCTGGCGTGCGTCGTCATAGGCGCGCGCGCTGGCCTTCAGCTGTTCCAAGAACGCAGCGCCCAACTTCTTGCGCACTGGGTTCGGTGTGTTCTGCCACGCATCCTGCAGGGCCTGCAGGCCGCCTTCGGTGGCGTTCAGCAGCATGCCGCGATGGTGTTCGATCTTCTGGTCGACCGGCGCAGCGCCATCAACCCAGTGGCGCAGGGCGGTGCCTTCGTCGACGCCGATGTACCCTTCGCCACGACCCAGAACGGTCTGCAGATCGGCTGGGCACTTCAGCACGTCCTGGGCATACCCCTGGTTGTGCATCAGCAGCGACACCGTGGCTTCGAATGAAAAGTTCTTTTCCTGGATCGGTTGGATGCCCAGCGGTCGCGGGTTTTTCGGGTCGCTGAAATCGACCTTCTCGCGCGCACGTGTGCAGGCGATGATGTGCGCCGGTGACTGCAGCATGTGCGTCATAAATCGTTTGTGCATCGCCTTGGCGCGCTTCCAGTCGGGAAACCGCGTCTGGTTGGCGATCCATTCACAGCCGCCTTCGCTTTCCCATTCGTGCGTGACGCTGTCGATGACGATCACTTCGGCGCCAGCATTGCACGCAGCGTCGATGGCTTCGATGTAGCGGTCGGGGCTGAACGGCGCATAAAAGTCGATGATGTTGAACTGGGCACCACCTGGCAGCGCGTTGGCGTAGAGCGAACCGCGTCGGTTTTCGGTGTCGATCATCACCACCTTGCTGGCGTCCTGGTTGGCCAGGCCATAGGCCAGCTGCAGTGCTGTGTAGGTTTTGCCGCTGCCGGACACGCCGGACAGCTGGATCAAGAGGCGCGCGCCTTGGCGCTGCGCTTTGCGGACTTCGAAGGTCATGGTGGTCATTCCTGGTTGTTGTTGTCGTTGGCTGCCTTCAGCACCCAAGCTGGAAGGGACAGGTTCGTGATGGCAGCGGGATAGCCAGGCCACACATTGGACTGCAAACAGTTCGCATAAACCTGCAGGCGTCGTCGATACTCGCGGCGACCGATTTCGATCATGTCGGGGTCGGCGTTGTAAAAGGCTACCGCGTGCGGTGTGTCTTTTTCGAACGCCGCAAAAATGAAAGCGCTTGGTGAACGGTCGTTTGTGCAGGCTTTCACGCCATCAAGGTACCAGGCTGCCTGCACGTGATATTCGAAATTTGCAACGCTGCGTGCGAATCCCGCAGGGCTTGCGTCCTGGGTTGACTTCACGTCAACGATGGCCGTGCTGTGGATAAGCCAGTCGGGTCGGCATTTACACACCACACCGGTTTCGGCGTCTTCCCAGTACATCGACAGTTCCGGTACGCCATCGCGAAACAGCACCTGGGCAGCCGGATGCTGGCGCAGGCGTTCGCTGATCGACATGCACGTCGCCAGGTCGTCGCGGCTGATGACCGTTTTGTCCTTCGTGTCTTCGTCGAACTTCGCCCACCATTCGATGGCGGCCACGGTGTCGTCGCTGGGCTTTTTCGCGTTCAGCTGAACTGACGTCGGACGGCGCGGCGCGCTGTCTGGCACCACCACGTATTCGTCAGCAAACCGCATCGGTTCCAGAACAGCGGTGTGGATCGCCGTGCCCAGCTTCAGGGCTGGCGTTTCGACGCGCGGTTCGCGCTTCGGGTCCAGGTACGCGGCCCAGTAATGCAACGGGCTGCGCCCGATCAGCTTCAGGCCGCTGGCACTTATCCCTTCACTGGCGTGATATTCCGCATTGGTTAAGTTCTCTAGTATTCTCGCCACATCATCCCCTTTCATTGGTTATCAGCAAGGACGCGAATAATACATGCGATTTCGTTTGTTGGATGATCGCAACAGTGGTGAAAATACAACAGGTGAATCGACGCGCTGTCCATAGAATATGCGGTCATAAAAAGGGGAAATCGTGAAGATTAAAGATATTCTGATCACGTTCACATTCGTGCTGGTGAACGTCGTCGCGGGCTTGGCGTCGTTCGGGCTTTTCGCGCACCTGGCCTGGTACGTCGTGAAGTTCGGATGGGAAGCGCTTCCATGATCCGCAACATGACCGACAGCAAACTGCTGGCGGCAATCAGCAGCACCAGGTTCGAACAGCCATCCGATATTTGCAGGCGCGTCGGCATGCGCAGCGTCAACGGCATGCTGGGCCGACTGCACCGGATGGGAATGCTCGAGCGCGTGCCCACGAAGAAAAACTACTTGTACCGGTCACGGCAGCTGGGGCTGAAATGAACCTGCGCCCATATCAAGCCGACGCAGTCACCGAACTGCGCCAGGCATACGCATCGGGCGCCCGCGCGCCGCTGTTTGTGCTGCCAACTGGTGGTGGCAAGACCTTCACATTCGTGTTCGTTGGCCAGTCAGCCGTCGAGCGCGGCAACCGCGTGCTGATCCTGGTGCACCGCCAAGAACTGCTGATGCAGGCCAGCCGCAGTCTGACCGCGATGGGCGTGAAGCACGGCCTGATCGCCGCCGGTCACGTCACCACCGGCGACCCAGTGCAGGTGGCCAGCGTGCAGACGCTGATCCGGCGCCTGGACAAACAGCCGTTTCACTTCGACCTGATCATCGTGGATGAAGCGCACCATGCCATCGCAGGCAGCTGGCGCAAGGTCATCGACGCATTCCCTGCGGCCAAGGTGCTGGGCGTCACGGCCACGCCAGTGCGCAGCGACGGCAAAGGGCTGCGCGACGTGTTCGACCGCATGGTGACAGGCCCGACCGTGCAGCAGCTGATCGACATGGGCCACCTGGTCAAGCCGGTGGTGTACGCGCCACCGACGCAGCTGGACATGACCGGCGTGCGCCGACGAATGGGCGACTATGACAAGCAGCAGCTGAACGAACGCGTGGACAAACCCACCATCACCGGCAGCGCTGTAGAGCATTACCGAAAACTGTGCGACCGACAGCCAGCCATCGCGTTCTGTGTAAGTGTTGTTCACGCGCAACACGTTGCACAACAATTTCGCGCGGCTGGTTATGCGGCGATGGCCATCGACGGCAGCATGGACGACGCGCTACGCAAAAAAGCCATCGACGACCTGGGCAATGGCCGCCTGCACGTTCTGACCAGCTGCGACATTATTTCCGAAGGTACCGACATTCCCGTGGTGGCTGCGGCCATCCTGCTGCGACCCACGCAGTCGATGGGGCTGTTCATCCAGCAGGTGGGCCGTGCGCTGCGACCCGCACCAGGCAAGGACCGCGCGATCATCCTGGACCACGTCGGCAACTGCATGCGCCACGGACTGCCGCAAGAGGATCGCGACTGGACGCTGGACGGACTGCCCGATGCTGGCAAGCGCAAGAAAGACGACGACGTGCCGCCGGTGAAGCAATGCGAAAAGTGCTTCGCGGTGTTCACGCCGCAGCCGGTGTGCCCGCAGTGTGGCCATGTGCCCGAAGTGAAGGCCCGCGAGGTCAAACACGTCGAAGGCGAACTGCAAGAACTTGATGCGGCTATGATCCAAGCCCAACGAAAACGCGAGATCGGCAAGGCGCAGACGCTAGAAGAACTGCAAGAGGTGGCGAAACGCCGCGGCTATAAGCCAGGCTGGGCAAAATATATCTGGGCATCACGACAATCACGCAGGGCAGCATGAAACACAAAGACGAAGCCGCACTGCTGAAGTTCTTGGCCAGGCCAGATCAAACAGCCGACTACGTGCGACGCACAGCCGAGTGGATCAAGAAAAACTACCCAGGCAGCGTGGCGACACTGCTGCCAAAAATGCGAGCGATTTACAAAAACAAAGGACAATGATTGAGGGGCCGACGCCACCCGCAGCTGCAGGTCGGGACAACAGCAGCAGTCACGTGACGGGTTTTACTCTCTCCTGGCCTTGAGATGTGACGGACAGCCTGGAAAGACAGGCAATTCATCAACAACCTTTAAGGGGAAAAAAATTGGCTACAAAACTTTATGACCTGGCGGTCAAAACCGGCGAATACACAGACGGACAAGGGCAACAAAAGGGCCGCTGGCAGAACGTCGGCGCCGTGATGCAAAACAACGACGGCGGCAAATTCATCATGCTGGCGAAGTGGTTCAACCCAGCCGGTGTGCCCGACCTGTCCGGCAAGGGCGCCACCAGCGAAAGCATCCTGTTGTCCATGTTCGAACCCAAGGACAAGAACGGCCAGGCGCCTGCAGCTGCACCACGCCAGGCGGCGCCTGCGCAGCGTCCAGCCGCACCACGCCAGGCGCCAGCACCGCAGCAGCAATACGGCGACGACGATATTCCGTTCTGATGATTTCGGGGGAAAGCGGATGCCGTCCCTGTCCTGGGCCTTGGCCCGTCGGTGCAGCGAGTACCCCACCAACACAAACAAGGGGAATTTATGAATGAACAACATTGTGGAACGTGCGCCAACTTCGGCAACGTAGTGCATGCAAAGACAACATGCGTGCAGTGCATGAAATCCAAGGACCATCGACCACACTGGACGGATCAGACGACTTACAAGTTCGTCAAGCCTGGCGAGATCGTGCAAGTGCCAGAGGGCGCGAATCCTGCAGACATCACCAAGGTGCTGAACGAGCGCGGCGAACGATACGGCAAGTTCATCGACCACGCGGACGTCACCCAAGAACTGAAAAACGTCATTCGTGGCCACATGGGTGAACGGTGGCATCGCCTGGCAGCCGACCAAAAAGAAGCCTTGGAGATGATCGCGCATAAGCTGGGCCGCATCATCAACGGCGACCCAGACTACGCCGACAGCTGGGTCGACATCGCTGGATATGCCAAGCTGATCGCCGACCGTCTGGAAGGCATCGAGCGATGAAAGAAGGCGCCATCCAGCAGCACATCCGGCTGGCACTGTCTGACGCAGGCGCTGTGATGTTTCGCAACCAGGTCGGGGCTACGCACACGCCCGACGGTCGCCTGATCCGATACGGCGTTTGCAATCCTGGCGGCAGCGACCTGATCGGCTTCAAGTCAGTCGAGATCACGCCAGACATGGTGGGCCGCAAGGTCGCCGTGTTCACTGCCGTCGAGGTGAAGACACCGACCGGCAAGCCAACAGCAGACCAGCTGCACTTCATCACCACCGTGCTGCGCGCCGGTGGTTTTGCTGGCATCGCACGCAGCCCAGACGAAGCCGTCGAAATACTCAGCAAGTGAGTTTGTTGCGTGAATACAACGCACCGCAAAAGAATTTTTCAAACCCTGCAAATATTGCAGCAGAATAGAGGCACTGCACAACGACGTGCAGCAACTAGCAAGGGGAAACGAAATGAACGCATACCAAGCAGCAGAACAAATCCAAAGCCGATTTGATTTCAACGACGACGACGAAGCGATCGCCTGCAAAGACCGTTACATGAGCGACATTCTTGGCTCTGACTGGGCATCCGGTCGTGACTTTGACAACTACACCCCTGTGGATGTGTTTTACCGCGCAGTTCGTCAGGCAGCACAACGCAAATACGGCGCACTGCCGTTCTAACTAGGGGAATTTATGAAATCCGACAACATTTTCGAAGTGAACAAGTTGATCTACGTGCTGGCCGTCGTTGCACTGGTGGTCGTGGCCTTGGACATCAACGTGTGGCGGGTGGCAGCATGAACGAGCGCGACACATTCCTGTCAGCCGCACTGACCGGCATCGCCGAAGCGGTCGTCAAATCCGAAGGTCTGGCCGTTGCGCTGAACCTGGCGCCTGAGATCGCAGCAGCTGCACGACGCATCGCCGACGCGGTGATGGAAGAACGCACATTACTGCCTGGGGGTGCAGCATGACACCAGAACAAAAAGCCTATTCAGAGCGCGAACTGGCACGCATCCGTCGCGGTGGCGATGGTGTTGAAACCTGGGTGCATGACTGGATCGGCGGCCTGGGTTCGGCAAAGCTGCTGGCAGTCAACCCACCCGTGGTCGGCCTGGGCGTCGGCAGTGACATTTACGCCAACTACTTTCAAAGCCGTGACGAACTCGAAGCGTTCATCGACCAGCTGCGCGGCGAGGCCGACAAAGCATGGGGCAAGGTGGTCGGCGACCAGGCTGCGTCGAACGTGATCTACACCAAGGCCCTGGAACTGGTGCAGCAAGCCAAGCGCGAAGGCGTGGTGCTGACCATCGAGACAGAACCCAAGCAGCCGCTGGCGATGGGCAACTACCGCATGGTCGTGGCTGTGCGTCCTGCACGGGGTGCGGCATGACCGAAGACTTCATCCCACAAACCAAACCGCGCTGCTTTCCCACGCACAAGCACTTCGCGATCTGGATGCAGGCCGCAAAGCATACCGGCGGCTGCTTCGACGTAGGGCACTGCACAGACTGCACGCCCGAGTACAAAAACCGCATGATGGCCCAGCGCCGCTGCGATCATCCTGAAATTCAATTTGCGCCGGACGAACACGGCTTCATTCAAGGGGTTATTCATGGCCAAGCCAACACTGCACCTAACGCATCCAGACTTTAAATATCGCAACAGCGCACAGACCGACGTCACCACCACCTGGCGGCGATTTGGATGGGTGCCACTGTCGCCGCGTCCTGAGTACGTCGAACCGCCAAGCACCGAGCAAAGCAAGAGCGTGAAGAAACTGCTGGGGGCCAAGGCGAAATGACAACAGCACACACACCTGGGCCGTGGCGCTGGGAATTTAACGCCGCACACAAAACCGTGGACTTGGTCGGCGGTCGTCCAATATTTGATTTGACGGTGATGGATTTTGCCCGCTGGGGCATGGGTAATGCAGTTCCACGATTCCGTGATACATCAGTGGATGGAATGAACCTGATGGACCGGCTGTGCGACAAGCCGGAATGGATCGCGCCAGAACCTGGTCGAGAGCATCACAAAAGTTGGCACCAGCTTGTCACGCACCCAGACGCACGCCTGATGGCCGCAGCGCCTGAGTTGCTGGACGCTTTGCAGTTCATGTTGAAAGCCATCAATTTCAACGGCGAAGATGCTGGCGATTTTGTATTTGACGCTGAATACAAAGCAATTCAGGCGATCAAGAAAGCCACAGGCGGTGCAGCATGACGCGCACCCAGAAAACGCACACAGTCGACAGCCTGAAACAGCACTGCGTCGAGATCGGCGACTGCTGGGAATGGCAGCGCTACATCGCCAACAATACGCCGCAGGTGTTTCACGACGGCAAGATGCAGCCGGTGCGCCGCGTCTTCACCACGCTGCTGGGCCGCGACATGAAGCCGAACAGCTACGCCGTGCCCAAGTGCGACAACTTTCGATGCGTGAACCCAGCGCACACAGTCATTCACAGCCACGCCCAGCACATGAAAGCCATGAGCAAGGCAGGCAACAGCAACCCGATGCGCAACGCGAAAATCCAGGCATACGCCAGGACACACCGCGCCAAGCTGACCGAAGAACAGGTGCAAGACATCCGCGCGTCGACGCTGCCATCACGCGAGATCGGCGCAATGTACGGCGTCAGCCACGGCCTGGTCGGTAAGATCAGAAACGGCACGGCCTGGCGCATGATGACGTCGCACCCATTCGCGGGGCTGATGCGATGACCACGACCACCGACTTCGTGCGCCTGGTGCGCAATGCTGACGGCGTGATCATCGAAAGCCACGACGCAAACCCGCAATTTGAAGCCATGCAAATGGAAATCAGACTGCAGGCCAACATCATCAACGACCTGCGCGAACTGCTGAAGAACACACGCAGCATCGCGCTGGACGCGGCGGTGCAGACTTTTAAGGACACCATGAAATGAAAGCATATTACTGGAAGCGCCCGTATCTTTGGGCCGCACGATTCGAAGACGTCAATTCAATTAAAGACCTGCAGAACGTGGCGCGCATAGAGCAGTTCAACTGCAAATGCGATGGCGAGGGAACTATGACCATCGTGTTTCATGCTGGCGATAAATACGCCGTGGTCAAACAAGGCGAATGGCTGACTCGAAACCAAGACGGCGAACTGGCTGTAATGACTGCAACCGATTTTTTCAATCAATGCGAGGAAGCTAAATGACACACGGCGACGGCGGCAAAGGCGACAAGCAACGCCCAACAAACCACAGCGCATTCGCGCACAACTTCGACCGCATATTCGGACGCAAGCCACCCGTGGTCGCGCCGACACCCTGCGAAGTCATCGAAGAACTGGAAACCGAACACCGCCTGCTTAAAGCGCGCACCGACCGGCTGCAGCGCGAAGTGGAAGAACTGCGTGCGAAGGGGCTGATGTGATCAACGCATTCGACCCACGGTTCAAACCGAACATCGACACCACAGACATGGAGCGCAACGCACGCCGCAGCCGCAGCGTGTCGCGCATCGTCGAGAAAGCCCGCGCCAAAGGCATCGAGCCTGCACGCATCGACATCAACAGCAACGCGCACAAAAACAGGAAACAGAACAATGCCCGAGGAACTTAAATCGCTGCTGACGCTGCTGGCGCTGATCTTCGGTTCGGTGCTTGCGTTCGTCGTGGTGCTGCTGTGCTGGGTTCGTCACGAGATCGGCGGCCAGGAATGACCGGCGAACAACTGCGCCAGGCACAGCGCGACATGAAACTGACCAATGCCCAGCTGTGCACCAGGCTTGGCGTGGCAGAAACGACGCTGTGCGGGTGGAAGGCTGGCCGGTGGCCAGTGCCAGTCGCTGTGGGCCTGGCCATGAAATATCTGTCGCAAAAAAACAACAGTCGGTGATCGGGTATAGTTTGCATCCGAGGGGCTGTGACGCGCGGCCCTTCACCAATACAAGTGCGCGTCATTCGAAAGGTCCGTATGTCACACGACATTTCCCCGTCATCCCTACCATTCAAAACGAGAATGCGCGAACTGCTTGACAGTTCTGCAAGTGTCATCAGCTTTGAGGCTGCCTACACAGTTCACGAATACGTCGACATCGCAAAACGCATCCTGCTAGAGCATAGGGTGCGCGAATTTACTGCGTCCGATGTAGTCGCGCTGGCTGGCATCCTAGAAGCGCGTGACCGCGCCCAACGTCTTGCTGGTCGGGGTGACGAATGACCAACCACATCGAGCAATTCCGCGACGCAATGATCGCGGCGGGCCTGAACACCGACGAACAAATCATCGACGACGGTGTTCGCCACAGAATTCACATCGACGGCGATAAGCGAACAGCGAAGAACGGCTGGTACATCCTGCACGGCGACGGCATACCCGCTGGCGCCTTCGGCAGTTGGAAGCACGACGTGAAGGCATCGTGGTCGGCCAAGTCCGAACACGAATTCACACCGGACGAACGCAAGGCATACGCCAAGCGCATGGACGATGTGCGCAAACAGAACGAAGCCGAACAGCAGCGCGTGCGCGCCGAAGCCAGGGCCAAGGCTGCCGAAATCTGGGCACAGTCCACACCGGCCAACGACAACCACCCGTATTTGGTGCGCAAACAGATCAAAGCCCACGGACTGCGCGAAAGCCGTGGCAAGCTGGTGCTGCCGATGTATTCGTCAGACGGCACGCTGCAGTCGCTGCAGTTCATCGACGACGAAGGCAACAAGCGGTTTCTATCCGGTGGCCAGAAACGCGGCTGCTATTTCGGCATCGGCACCAAGCCCGTTGACCGCTTGATCGTGGTGGAAGGCTTCGCCACCGGCGCCAGCGTCTGCCAGGCAACCGGCACGCCCGTGGCCATCGCGTTCGACGCTGGCAACCTGGAACCAGTCTGTGAAGCCCTGCGCCTGAAGCTGCCCAGCAACATCGCCATCGAACTGTGGGCCGACAACGACGTGAACACACCAGGCAACCCAGGCATGACCAAGGCGACCAAAGCAGCAGAGAAAATCGGCGCCACCGTGGTCGCACCCGAAGCCGGTGGCGACTTCAACGACCTGGCGGTCAGCCAAGGACTGGAAGCCGTGGCCGCACTGGTGCCAGCCAACGACAACCACCACCTGGTGGACTACTTCACGCCCCTGGCGCATGCAAACCCGAAGGGCAAGCCGCTGGGCATCATCGCGAACCTGTACGAGATCATCGACCGCATGGGCGCGCGCGTTCGCTACAACGTCATCAAGAAAGAAGACGAAATCCTGATCCCTGGCCAGGCGTTCAGCGTCGACAACCAGGCCAACGCATCACTGGCGTGGCTGCGCAGCGAATGCGTGCGATTTCAGTACCCCACCGACGCGCTGGGCGATTACGTGACCTATATCGCCGACCAGAACCTGTACAACCCAGTCGCCGAGTGGATCAAATCCAAGCCCTGGGACGGCCAGTCGCGTCTGCAGGACCTATTCGACACAATCGACGCAGTCGACAACGAACTGAAGTGCGTGCTGATGAAGCGCTGGATGATCAGCGCGGTGGCCGCCGCATTCAGGCCGGACGGCGTCAGTGCGCATGGTGTGCTGACGCTGCAGGGCGACCAGTACCTGGGAAAGACCAAGTGGTTCAAAACCCTTGTGCCCGAACACTTGAACCTGCTGAAAGACGGCATGCTGCTGCAGCCGCACGACAAGGACAGCGTGAAACAGGTCTGTAGCTTTTGGCTGGTCGAACTTGGCGAACTGGATGCGACGTTCAGGAAATCGGACATCGCAGCCCTGAAGTCGTTCATCACGAACCAGTCAGACGTTCTGCGCCGACCTTACGCACGCAAAGAAAGCCACTTCGCACGTCGCACCGTGTTCTTCGCATCGGTCAACCCGAAGCAATTCCTGCACGACGCAACCGGCAACCGGCGATACTGGACCATCGAGGCCAAGTGGATCGACCACAGCCACTGCCTGGACATGCAGCAGGTGTGGGCTGAAGTGTTGTTTTTATACAACAAAGGCGAAACATATTATTTGCAGCCGGATGAAATGGATCGACTGAACCAGTCGAACGAGGATTTCACGGTCATCGACCCGATCCACGAACGCATTCAAAGCCGACTGTTGTGGAACGTGCCCATGACCGAATGGACCTGGCGATCAGCCACCGACATCATGTACGAGGTCGGCTTAGAGAAGCCAAACAGCAGCGACGTGAACAAGGCGTCGGCGTTCATTCGCCAGAAGAACGGCAACCAAGGCAAGCGCACGCACAACGGTCGAATGCTGCTGGCACCACCGAAAGTGGGCAATCAGTGGTGACCTGTACACACCCGTCACGGGGGCGTCACGCCGCAAACCCGCATAAACACTGGGTTCGTGACACCGTGTACAGGTGTGACACCCTTTTATATATATATAGGAAAAAAGGGGGAGTAAGGGGAAAACGCGAAAACGCCCGCGTATATGGAAATCAGTGTCACGGTGTACACGCCCGTCACGCTTATGGCGTCATCCCTTTATAAATCAACGACTTACAGCGTGACACCCCGTGTCACCCCCTTTCGGAGAAAATACCATCATGCTGACCTTCCAAGTAACTGCCGATCTTTCCAAGATGAAAGCCATGCTGTCTGGCTTCACATCCAGCCAGGCGCCCTTTGCCATCGCCAAGGCGCTGACACAGACGGCCAAGGATGTGCAAGACGCTGTGCGTGCAGACATGCCCAACAGGTTCACGCTGCGACGTGAGTGGATCGTGAAGGGCATCGTGATCACACCGGCCAAGAAGACAAACCTGGAATCGGTGGTGTTCAGTCGTGATGCCAAATTCATGTACCGACAAGAAGAAGGCGCAGACAAACTGCCGATGTATGGCAGCAACGTGGCCATCCCATTGGATGCAGTGCGGCGTACCAAGCGCGGCATGATCGCCACCAAGGACCTGCCAAAGAACATCAAAAACACATTGACCCCGAAGGGTGGCCACAAGGGTGGAACGCTGACGGCAGTGCTGACGACCCAGTCGTCCAAGAAGTACCTGGTGCGCGTGAAGCCTGGCTACAAAGGACGCAAGAACCGCCTGGATTTCCTGTACGCGTTGCGACCCCGTGCGTTCGTGAAGGCCAGGCTGGGCCTGCACACCACTGGCGTTGACGTTGCGACCAAGAAGTTCGACCGCAATCTGAAGGACGCGGTGTTCTATGCCATGCAAACTGCAAAGTAATACCAAGGGTTTCAGATTGAAACTTTTGGGTCCCTCCAGGGGCAGGGCCAATGAGGGTAACGCGCGACCGCGATAAAACGCTAGTGAGTGCGTACTAACTTGCTTTTCACCGATGGGTCACTGGGTATCATTTTTAATCCCGATTTAAACAACGACACGCCTTCGCTATTTGGTGCAAAATCGCATTCCAGCTTCATAAATTAAACAAACAAGCACATGGGGAACTTCATTTCGGCTGCCAAGTACGCCACACACCGTGGCGTCAGCAAGCCTGCCGTGCTGCAAGCAATCCGCGACGGTCGACTGACGAAGTCGGTCACGCGTGACGGCAAGGCTTTCAAGATCGACGTGGACCTGGCCGACCAGGAATGGGCAGCCACGACCAGCATCGACCGTGGCGAACACAACAACCGCATGATGCTTGGCGACGCTGGCATCGAAGGCGAGGCCGCGACCTACGCCGCAAGCAGGGCGAAGAAAGAGCAATATCAGGCTGAACTTTCGCGTCTCGAGTACGAACAGAAAGCTGGCACCCTGGTCGACGCCGAAGCTGTGAAGAAAGAGGCGTTCAAGGTCGCGCGCATGATCCGCGACGGCATGCTGAACATCCCCGACCGCGTGGCTGCAGAACTAACCGGCCAGACCGACAACTTCGTGATCCACCGGCGTCTGACCGAGGAAATCCGCAAGGCATTGGAAAGCGCGCTGGGGGCTGAAGATGGTGCAGCCTGACGGTTCGTTTTTATACCGCCAGGCGTTTCGCGCTGGACTGACACCCGACCCCGACTTCACCGTCAGCGAGTGGTCGGACGAATTCCGCATGCTGTCGCAAAAGGCGTCGGCTGAACCTGGCCGCTGGCGCACCGAGCGCACGCCGTACCTGCGCGAGATCATGGACGAACTGTCGCCGAACAGCCCTGTCGAACAGGTGGTGTTCATGGCTGGCGCCCAGGTGGGCAAGTCCGAAACCGGCAACAACTGGCTGGGCTTCGTGATCAGCCACGCACCAGGCCCCATGATGCTGGTGCAGCCGACGGTCGACACGGCAAAGCGATTTTCCAAGCAGCGCCTGGCGCCGATGATGGAAGAAACCCCGATGCTGAAAGAACGCATCGCGGACCAGCGTTCACGCGATGGCGGCAACACGCAGCTGGTGAAGGAATTCCAGGGCGGTGTTCTGGTTGTCACCGGCGCGAACAGCGCGGTCGGCCTGCGTTCGATGCCGGTGCGTTACCTGTTCCTGGACGAAATCGACGGTTTCCCTGTCGACGTCGATGGCGAAGGCGACCCCGTCATCCTGGCGATCCGACGGACCACCACGTTCGCGCGGCGCAAGATTTTCATGTGCAGCACGCCGACGGTGAAGGACGTCAGCCGCATCGAGCGCGAATTTAACGTGTCCGACCAGCGGCGCTATTTCGTCCCCTGCCCGCACTGCGACCACATGCAGTGGCTGCGCTGGGCGCAGATCAAGTGGCAGGACGACGACCCGACGACGGCAGCCTACGCCTGCGAAGACTGCGGCACGCTGATCGAGGAACGCCACAAGACCAGCATGCTGGCCAAGGGCGAATGGCGCGCTACGGCCGAAGGCAATGGCCGCATCGCAGGCTTCCACCTGTCGTCGCTGTATTCACCGCTGGGCTGGAAGTCCTGGCGTTCCATCGTCGAAGAATTCATCGCGGCCAAGGGCGACGCACCGCTGCTGAAGGGCTGGGTGAACACGGTCCTAGGCGAAACCTGGGAAGAAGAATATTCGGCGAAGGTCGGGGCCGACAGCCTGCAGGCGCGCGCCGAGTTCTACGACCCGAAGGTGCTGCCAGCCCGCGTGCTGGCCGTCACCGCTGGCGTGGACGTGCAGGACAACCGCCTGGCCGTGTCACTGTACGGGTGGGGCCGCGATGAAGAATGCTGGGCCGTGGCGCACCAGGAAATCTACGGCGACCCAGCGCGGCCCGAAGTCTGGCGCCAGCTGGACGACATGCTGGGCACGCCCATCGAGCACGAACTGGCCGAACCGCTGACCGTGATGGCGGCCTGCATCGACAGTGGTGGCCACCACACCCATGACGTCTATGCCTACGCGCGCGAACGCCGGTCGAAGCACTACTACGCGATCAAAGGCCAGTCGCAGCGCGGCAAACCGGCCATCGGAAAGCCCAGCCGCGTCGACCTGAACTGGAAGGGCAAGGTGATGAAGGGCAGCGCCGAAGTCTGGCCGGTGGGCGTCGACACCGTGAAGTCGGTGATTTATTCGCGCCTGAAGCACAACGAACCAGGCGCTGGGTACGTTCACTTTCACGCTGAACTGACCGCCGAGTATTTCGCGCAGCTGACGGCTGAAAAGCAGATCACCAAGTACGTGAAGGGCTTCCCCGTGCGCGAGTGGGTGAAGAAACCAGGCGCGCGCAACGAAGCGCTGGACACGGCGGTGTATGCCTATGCCGCGATGCAGTCGCTTTACATGCGGTTCAACCGGCGCACGATCTGGGAACAGTTCGAACGGGCATTAAAATTGAAACCCGTGAAAGACGGTGAAAATGCCGCTGAATTGGCGGTCAAACCTGCGAAGCCTATAATCCCGAAAAAGCGCAATTCATTCGTCACGAACTGGTAAAGCATGCGAATCCCCGAACAAATATCTGCTGGCGACAGTTTCACCTGGTTGGACGACCAGACGAAAGACAACCTGGGCAACGTGTTGTCCAGCGCAGACTGGGCGCTGCATTACTTCATTCGCGGCGCGCAGGCGCTTGACCTGGTGGCTTCGGCCAACGGTCCAGGCTGGTCGACCACGATCACCGCCGCACAGTCCGCAACGCTGACAC
>Ga0228701_1000389_pt1 | contig 37920 bp, 29 predicted proteins | sample McNCre117_Aug_MG_2_FD_178017 | JGI IMG/M metagenome (GOLD analysis project Ga0228701, IMG submission 178017) | Freshwater microbial communities from McNutts Creek, Athens, Georgia, United States - 11-17_Aug_MG | ecosystem: Environmental > Aquatic > Freshwater > Creek | place: USA: Georgia... | reverse complement strand
GAAGAAAATGCGTATATGGAAACAAAACTGGTAACAGTAATTTCTGAAACCCATTTTTACCTAACAAAAAACCCCTTCTAAATAAATAGAAAGGGTTCTTGTTTTCATTGAAGTGGTAGATCCCGGACTCGAACCGGGGACACACGGATTTTCAATCCGATGCTCTACCAACTGAGCTAATCCACCTCAATTGCCCGCGTTAATCGGGAGTGCAAAAATAAGTATAATTTTATTTAATCCCAATGTTGGGCTAAAAAAAACGAAGAATTCTCGCGAAGCAGGGAATTATTCGCCAAAAAGTCCGCTCGATAAATAGCGATCTCCGCGATCGCAAATGATGCAGACAATGATACCCTCCTCTAATTCAGTCGCTAAGCGGAGGCTGGCTAAAACGCTGCCGCCGCTACTCATGCCACCGAAGACGCCTTCGACTTTGGCAAGTGCTTGTGTCATCGCTGTCGCATTGGCTTCAGAAATGTCCATGACGCGGTCCACACGGGAAGGATCGTAGATTTTGGGACGGTATTCGATGGGCCAGCGGCGGATGCCGGGGATCTTAGAACCATCAGTGGGCTGGCAACCGATGATTTGAATGGAAGGATTTTGTTCCTTTAAATACATCGAGGTACCCATAATCGTGCCGGTCGTTCCCATAGAGCTGACGAAGTGAGTCACGGCGCCCTTCGTGTCGCGGTAGATTTCAGGACCTGTGGTTTTGTAGTGGGCTAAATAATTGTCTGGATTCTCGAACTGATTCAGCATAAAGAATTCGCCGCTCGCGGCCTTTTCTACCGCATAATCGCGGGCAGATTCGATGCTTTCCGTTAAGGTAACCGTAGCGCCAAAAGCCTCCATCGTCAGCACGCGTTCGCGCGTAGAGTTTGCTGGCATGGCTAATTCAATTTCGATGTCATACAAGCGCGCGATCATGGCTAAAGCGATGCCGGTATTTCCGGAAGTCGCTTCGATGAGCTTCATGCCAGGCTTTAATTCACCGCGGGCGATGGCGCCTTCAATCATGTTTTTAGCGGCGCGGTCTTTCACAGATCCGCCTGGATTATTCCCCTCTAATTTGCCAAAGATCTTCACCTTCGGATTCGGGTTCAAGCGAGATAATTCAACTAAGGGCGTGTTGCCCACTAATTCTAAGAGCTGGCTCATATTAATCTTGAATGACTTTGACGTTTTCTTGGTGGTAAATCTTCGTATTCGCCGGCACGCTGCGCGTTAACCAGACGTTTCCGCCTATGATGGAATCTTTTCCCACCACGGTGTCTCCGCCTAAAATGGTGGCTCCAGAATAGATCACAACTCCGTCTTCGATGGTGGGATGGCGCTTCGTGGATGCCATCGATTTATCGACTGAAAGTGCTCCTAAAGTTACCCCTTGGTATATTTTCACGCGTTCCCCTATCACGGTAGTTTCCCCAATCACGATTCCGGTGCCGTGGTCCATAAAGAAATAGCGACCGATGCGGGCGCCAGGGTGGATATCGATTCCGGTTTTGGAATGCGCATATTCTGTTAAAATTCGCGGAATCAAAGGCACTTTTTCTTCCTGCAAACCATGCGCTAAGCGATAGAAGGCGAGGGCATAAAAACCCGGATACGTCCGAATCACCTCATACGAAGTCGTCGCCGCCGGATCGCCAGCCACCATCGCCTCTACATCCGTTTGTAACAACTCATAAATGGCTGGAATGCGGTCTAAAAAGCAATGGGCGATGACCGATGGGTCTTCTGAAAGCTGGTCCTTCATCGAATGCAATAGACTTTCTAGCCCATTTTCGATGCTTTCCCAAACCGCCTTCAACTCAGAGGCTTGGCTAAAATGCCGGCGCGTTTGTTCCGGGAAAAGGGTCAAAACGATTTTCGTAAACAACTTCTTGATATCAGACGTCGCCGGGAAAGGGGGCGTCTGCTGGTGTTGTTCGAGTATTTTAGCTAAAAATTCCTTAGGTAGCATGGGCTAATAGTAATTCGGTTTGTTCGATCGGGTCTAATGTCCGGACCTCGATGCGCGTAATTTTCGATTCGTCTCGTTGTTCCAGGCCATACATATAGGCCTTGTCGTAGTAATGTAGGGTGATTTCGGCGACTAAACTGAAATCCCCGGCTTCCAGTGCTTCCATCGCGGTGGCGTAGCGGTCTAAGCCTAGGCGTTTTTTTATTTTGCCCAAAGCTTTGGCCAAATCCTCCTTCGGATAAGACGCATACACGTTCACTAAATGAGGCAAACGGTACACGGGCTCAATGTCTAAAAACACCACAGGGGCCTCGCGAAGCTGATTATATAGTGGAGCTCCCATAAAAACCTGGCCTATGTGGCGACTTTCATCCTCCACCCAGATCTCTTTACTATAATCTAAACCGCTTAAAACGCGGTGCACTTCATTCTCAAAATGCTCACTCGTAGGCTGCTCCGCCAGGCCTAAATGCCCAAAAGCCGATCCTCTATGGTGCGCCAAACCTTCTAAATCCAATACTTGGTGACCTCTTTTCACTAACTCTGGCAAGATTTCTGTCTTTCCTGAACCCGTCTTTCCGCCTAACACCCGGAAGGGAATAGGTCGGTCGAAAATCGCTAAGACTTCGTTTCGATAGGCCTTATAGCCACCTACTAAAATTTTCACTTTCAATCCAGCGGTCTCAAAAAGCCAGGCCATACTGCCACTTCGCATTCCGCCGCGCCAGCAATGCACTAAAACGGTGTTGTCAACGGCCAGTTTTTTCGCCTTCTTCACCCACTTCGCCAGTTGCGGCCCCACATGTTCTAAGCCTAATTCAATCGCCTGGTCTTTTCCCTTTTGCTTGTAACAGGTTCCCACCGCGGCGCGTTGGGCATCATCAAAAATGGGAAAGGAAATGGCCCCTGGAATTCTTGCCCGCGTGTATTCGCCAGGCGATCGTACATCGAGCACCGGGTATATTTTCGCGGCTTCGAGGAAGTCTAACGGACTTAGTTTTTCGGGCATTATAGGTTTATTTCGTAGAATTCGAAATTTAATGGATCGAATGTCTGTAGTAAATCGGGAATAAAATGAGGATGATCGCTCGCGAATTCCAGGAAGTTCGTGTGGCGTTCTTGCCACTCGCCAGCTGGGAATAGCGCCTCTTTTAAGGCCAAAACCTGTCTCACTTCATCTCCCTGATTTCGTTCCTCCGCACGTTTCATTTTCTTCGCTAATCGCTCTAGACCTTTTGTCCAGCGCGCTTGCTCGGCTTTAACGCTAGCTTCTAAAGTAGAATCGATGGCTTTTGCGCGTGTCGCTAAAGCATCCAATATGGGTTGCAGGGCATCCACCTCAGCAGAGGTATCCAGCTGATGCACCGTCCGACCCGCCACAAACGAGCGACGAAGCTTTAGTTCATCTTGGAATAAATCTGCTAGACTCAAGCCTAATTTCTCTGCTCTTTCCGCCTGTTTCTGCGTTTTCACGATCGCAAAATTGCGGGGCAATAAGATAGGGAACGGAATTTGGTGTAAATCGAATATGCCTTTTAGCTGCAACCAATAAGCGACCTCCGCCGGCCCACCGATGTAGGCCAGGTTAGGCAAAATGACTTCCTGGTACAATGGACGTAAAATGACATTAGGGCTAGCATTCGCCATCTCTACTTGATCGCCTTTTTCTAATCGGATCCGATCGTTCTCCGTCAAACGGAAAAGATTCACCTCACGCGCAGCCACTTGTGTTTTATAACCAAGCGCCTCTAATTTCTCTGTGGTCGCCCGCACAATCGGTTCGTGTACCTGTTGATTCAAATCCGCCTCCATGATTGGGGCGAAAAGTGATTTCAAACGGGCATCATCCGCATCAAGACAAACTAAACCTTCAGCGCCAAAAAGTGCGTGCATATAGATTCTCACCGCTTCAGAAAGGGTTTTCCCTTCTGAATAGGCTTTCTCAAAAATGGCATTTTTAAATGGAATGCGTGGGAAGTCACTTAGGTTAAATCGACCTACGGCGCCTTTTTGGGACGTATTCCACTCGTATTTTGTCTTGAAAGCAAAGAAGTGATTGATCTCCTCAAAATCGTGGTCCTCCGTCGCCATCCAATAGACTGGCACAAAACGCTGAGCGGGATAAGCTTTTTGGAGTGTACGCGCTAGATTGATGGTAGAAACCAATTTATAAATCACATACAGCGGCCCTGTGTAGATGTTCAGTTGATGACCCGTGGTCACCGTAAACGTATTTTCATCCCGCAAATCCACAGATGGCATTTCCGCGCCTATCGCCGCGTATTGCTCTTCCAATACCGTTTGAAGAATCGCGCGTGAAGCACGAGGAAATCCTTTTTTCTCTGAAATTTGGTCTTTGAACTTTGAGATCTGAGGCCCATTCCCATAAAACTCTTTCAATGCCGGCTTCTCCGCCAGGTAATCCAGCAGTAGCTTTGAAAAAGCATTCAGAGAAGCAAAGGAATGTGTTTTATGATTCATTATTTAACGGCGGAATGTTTCTTTTTAATGTTATCGTAAACACTATCTGGAATAGGAATGTTCAATTTCTCCGCTGAACTGTCCGGTTTTTCCCAGTTTAAATAGCCTTTCACCCAAGCGAAAGCTAATCCTAAAGCTAAAATTCCGACGAATAACAAAATTTCTACCACGGCATACACTGGAAATTCGGGCGCTGCTGCCGCAAGTTCTTTATTCTTCAATAAAGTCGCTGTGGGGAACAAGAAAACGAGTTCGATTTCGAATAGCACGAAAAGGAGGGCGATGACATAAAAGCGGGGATTGAAGCGAATATTCGCGTTTCCTACCGGTGCTTCGCCAGATTCGTAAGTACTTAATTTTTCGACGTTAGGTCGGTTAGGGCGGACAAAGCGAGCAAGCGCTAAGATCAAGCCCAGGAATAAAATCCCAGCCCCTAAGAACGCCGCTACATAGCCAAACTGCTCGATCATTGTCTCAATTTCAAATATCCCTTAATCACCGTAAAGGTGGTGATGGCCAGGAAGAATAAAATGATGTATTGTACGTAGTTGATGATGCCGGGGAAACTTTGGCCTAAATAATAACCACCTGTTACGAGTATTCCCACCCACAGTCCTCCACCTACGATATTTAATAGGATGAATTTATACCAAGAAAGGTGGCTAATTCCCGCTAAAATGGGCGTAAAGGTGCGAACAATGGGTAAAAAGCGGCTGATCACCAGCGCCATAAATCCGTATTTATCAAAGAATTCACGTGTTGATTCTAGGTGTTTCTTTTTGAAGAATAAGCCATCTGGTCGATTTGTAAGTGATTTTCCGAAAAAGCGCCCCACTAAATAACCCACCAGCGAGCCGATGACGGCGGCCAGGAAAATACTCAGCAAAAGAGACGATAATGGCTCTTTTAACACGCCTGTACCCCCAAAAACCCCTGTCAAAAACAACAAGTAATCACCTGGAAGGAAAAAGGCAAAGAACAGGCCATTCTCAGCAAAAACAATCAGGGTAATGACCATCAATCCAGAACGGATAATGGTTTCAGAATCAGTGAGCTGATGCCACAAAAGATTTATTTCATCCATGAATTAGGCCGTCATTTCATCTTAAAATAAAATGAAAGTATAAATATGGGTGAAAAATTCGAATTTTTGTTACATTTGAGGAATGAAAAATGTCCTTGCATACGTTCTTTTTGCGATCATGTTCGCCGGTGGCCTAGTGCCTAAGGTGGGAATGGAGCAAGCGATCAAGGCGAATGAACTAGTCAAACATTTTCAAGATCACAAGAAACAGGCTCCCGCAGGTTTTAGTTTTATGGACTTTCTTTGGATGCATTATGCGGCGGATTCCAAGCACGCGAAAACGACCAAACATCCGAGTTTACCTTCCTTTGATTTCTCTGGCGCGATGGGTTTTGTATTACCCGCTGTTGCCTTCTTTTTTACAATGGCGGTAGCCTTGATTATAGCGCGCCGTCGTTCCGAGTTCTACGAAAACAACTACCATTTCGCTATGGAGCGCGTTTTAATCGCGCCTCCCCGGTTTTAAAATTACGCCTGTTCTGTACGGCTAGAGGCCGTTTCATTTAAGCTTAATTTTAATAACATGATTAATTCCATTATCAGTTTCAGTATACGCAATAAACTTGTTGTAGGACTTTTTGTGCTAGGACTCGTTTTTTGGGGAGGTTATTCGCTGAGCAAATTGCCCATCGATGCCCTGCCGGACATTACGTCGAACCAAGTGCAGGTGATTACGCAATCCCCGGCGCTCGCGACTTCAGAGGTCGAAAAATTCATCACCTATCCGCTAGAGATTTCCTTGCGAACGATCCCGAATGTAAAGGATATTCGTTCCGTTTCCCGGATGGGACTGTCCATTATTACCGTTGTTTTTGAGGATGAGGTCGCCACGGAGGTAACACGTCAGCAGGTGGCGGAGAAGTTAAAAGCGGCAGAACCTTATTTATTACAGGGGGCTGGGGTGCCGGAAATGGCGCCTATCACGACGGGTCTAGGGGAGTTCTTCCAATATACCTTAGAGATTGACCCGGCTTTCAAGGACCAATATTCACTCGCAGATTTGAGGACCTACCAGGATTGGTTGATTAAAAGACAGCTTTTGGGAATCAAGGGCGTGGTGGAGGTCAGCTCTTTTGGGGGTAACCTGAAACAATACGAAATCGCCGTGAATCCGGAGCGTTTGCGTGCCATGAATGTGAGCGTGAATGACGTGTTTAAGGCCGTTTCTATCAATAATTCTAATTCAGGAGGTAGCTATTTAGAGAAGGGGACCGATGCCTATTTCATTCGCTCAGAGGGGATGTTGACTTCCTTGGAGGACATTGAAAATACGGTGGTTTCCCAAAGAGGCGAGGCCGGATTACCTATTTTAGTAAAAGATGTGGCCAAAGTAGGCTTCGGGAAAGCGGTCCGCTACGGCGCCATGACTCGAAACGGCGAGGGCGAAGCAGTAGGTGGCGTGATGTTACTTTTAAAAGGAGCAAACGCGAATCAAGTAGTTCAAGATGTGAAAGTGCAAATGGAGATCATTGGCAAAACCTTGCCACAAGGAATTCACATTGTTCCTTATTTAGACCGCAGCGTGTTGATCGGTCGCGCCATCAATACAGTGGAGAAGAACCTGATCGAAGGGGGACTAATCGTCGTGTTTATCTTGGTTTTATTGCTCGGAAATCTGCGGGCTGGATTGATCGTGGCTTCGGTGATTCCATTATGTTTGTTGTTTGCCTTTGCGCTGATGCACATTTTCGGGGTGTCCGCGAATTTGATGAGTTTGGGTGCGATTGACTTTGGGTTGATTGTAGACGGCGCCGTCATCATCGTGGAGTCCATTATTCACCGGCTCCACAGCCATCGAAAAGGCGAGGAATTAAGTCAGCACGCGATGGATGAAGAAGTAGGTATTTCTGCCAAAGCCATTTTTGGCTCCGCTGCCTTCGGCGTTATCATCATCCTGATTGTCTACCTGCCCATCATGGCACTAGGCGGAATCGAAGGCAAGATGTTCAGGCCGATGGCTCAAACCGTGAGTTTCGCCATCCTAGGCGCCTTGATTCTCTCCTTAACTTATGTTCCGATGATGTCGGCCTTGTTTTTAAGCAAGAAAATCAGCCATGAGGTGACCATCGCGGATCGCATTATGGGATTCCTGTATGGGAAATACCAACCGATCATCCATTTTGCATTGAAGCAACGCAAGTGGGTGGTGATCGGGGCTTTTGGCCTATTCTCAGCTAGCATCGCGCTATTTATGAGCCTAGGCGGAGAGTTTATTCCCGAATTAAACGAAGGTGATTTTGCGGTGGAGACCCTGTTACCGACGAATGCCTCTTTGTCCCAAAGCATTAAAGTCAACACCGCCGCTCAAGCGATGTTACTGAAGAAATTCCCCACGGAGATTAGGCAGGTCGTTTCTCGTATCGGGGCTTCTGAAATCCCGACGGACCCGATGGGGATCAACTCTTGCGACTTAATCATTCAGCTGAAGGATCCATCTGAATGGAAAAATGCGTCCACGCCGGAGGAATTAGAAATGAAAATGGATAAGGCGCTGGATGTGTTTCCAGAAGTGAATTTTGAATTCACACAGCCGATTCAGATGCGTTTTAACGAATTGATTGCGGGTGTGAAGTCCGATATTGCGGTGAAGATTTTTGGGGAAGATCTGCAAGAACTATTTGATCACGCCACGGAGGCCTCTCGCTACATTCGCTCTATTGAGGGTGTGGGTGATATTAAAGTCCAACAAATCGATGGCATCCCACAGCTGGTCGTGAAATACAACCGCGTGAAGATGGCGCAATATGGCTTGAATGTGAACGAGGTAAACTCGGCCATCAAGATGACCTTCGCGGGAGAAACCGCGGGAATCGTGATGGAAGGCGAGAAACGTTTTGACCTCGTGGTTCGTATGGATTCTGTCCATCGCCAAGACATCCAAAACTTACGCGAACTCTATATCGACCTACCTTCTGGCTCCCAAATTCCTTTGCAGGAAGTGGCCGAGGTGGGGTATGAAAATGCGCCTTTAGAAATCTCGCGCGATAACACGCACCGCCGAATCACCATCGGTATTAACGTACGTGGCCGTGATGTGGAAAGTGTCGTAGCCGATATCCAAAAAGTCATGAAGACCAAGATTACTTTGCCAGCCGGTTATTATGTGACCTACGGTGGCACCTTCGAAAACTTGCAAGCCGCGAAGTCGCGCTTAGCCTTGGTAGTTCCCATCGCGCTCGCGCTAATTTTTGTCTTGTTATTTTTTACGTTCCAAAGCTTCTTAGAAGCAGCCATCATTTACTTAGCCATCCCGCTTTCAGCAATTGGGGGAATTGTGGCACTTTGGTTACGTGGGATGCCATTCTCCGTTTCAGCCGGGATCGGGTTTATCGCTCTCTTTGGAGTGGCGGTATTGAATGGAATCGTGTTGCTTTCGTTCTTTAAGCAATTAGCGGACGAAGGATTAGGGGTGGAAGAACGTTTGAAGAAAGGCTTAGAATTACGTTTCAGACCCGTTATTATGACTGCGGCGGTGGCTTCGTTAGGTTTCTTACCCATGGCATTGAGTCATTCGCCTGGTGCGGAGGTGCAGCGACCATTAGCGACGGTGGTTATCGGTGGTTTGATCACCGCGACCTTCTTGACGCTAGTGGTGATCCCGGTCGTTTACTCGATCGTGATGGGACGTAAGGAAGCGAAGTTGAAGGCCAAAGGTTTGGGGATGATTGCCCTGTTTATTTTACTATCCTTTTCAGGTATGGCCTCTGGCCTCACCATTGCCGACCGTCCACTGACCACTGACCACTGGTTACTGTCTACTGCGAGCCCAGCTCGCCTGTCGCTCAAAGCCTGCCTTGCTCGCGCTTCCCAAAAGAATGCCCTCCTCGCCACCGGCATCGCCGACGTAAAAACCGCGGAGGCCTTGATCAATTCAGGAAAAGAATTACCGAAGGGAACGGTGGACGCTCAGTATGGCAAAACGCAGACCTATTATAGCCAAGATTATACAGTGATGGCTTCGCAAAGCATTCCTTGGCCTACGCTATTGAAAGCACAGGTGAAGGCGCTGACTTCGGCGAGAGTGTTGAGCGAAAAGCGGCTGAAGATAACCCAAAACTTAGTCGCCTCCAGCGTGAAGTTCTACTATTACCAGATTTTGGCACAACAGAAAAACCTACAATTTCTAGCTTCACAAGATAGTTTATACACCCAAATGAAACGTGCGGCGACGATCAAGTTTCAACAAGGGGAGACGAATCGACTGGAATTGATGGCGGCGGAGACGCGTTTACGCGAGTTTCAACAGAAGCGAATTGCTTTAGAGGCAGATCAAAAAACGGCCTATCATAATCTGGCTTATTGGATCAATGAGCCGGGCGAATTTACGATAGAAGGGCTAGAGCCGTTGACGATGGAATCTGGCATCGCGGCGTTTGATCCGTCGAAGAACCCGACGATTGAACTCTTAGCGGAGCAGGTGGAACATGGGAAATTATTGACGGCGGTAGAGCGGGAACGCTTGAAACCGGATGTAAGAATCGGAGTAACGACTCAGAGTATTGAAAATGTAGGGGGCCAAAACTTCGTGCAGGCCGGCCTGGCTATCCCGATTTTTGGGAAAGCACAAAAGGCGAAAATTGCCTCAGCAAAACTGCAGGAGGAGGCTTTTGTTAGCCAAAAAATCCAAACCGAATCTGCCTTGCAAACGGACTACAAGAATGCGGAGGCAGCGGTCGCAAAATACCGAGCGAGTCTAGCCTATTATACCTCCACGGCGCTTCCTCAGGCAGCTTTATTAGAAAAGACAGCCCTAAAAAGTTACCAACAAGGGGAAATCGAATATGTCGAAATGTTGCAAAATACGCAGCAGGCATGGCAAATTCGGGAGAGTTATCTACAAGAAGTCAACGCCTATAACCAGGCGATTATCACACGTCAAACAATCATTGGAAATGAATAAGCTATTGAAATATGCAACGCTAAGCCTCTTAATCGGCGTAATCGCTTGCTCGAAAAAAGAAGAAGCCACAACGGAAACGCCGGTGACTGAAATTAAATTAACCGCAGAACAGAAGACAAACGCAGGCATTGAATTTGGCGCTTTAGAGGAGAAGGAAATGTCCTCAGAAGTGAAATGTACCGGCGTAGTCGATGTGCCACCGGTATCATTAGCCTCCATTTCGATTCCGATTGCGGGCTACGTTAAAACGACCTACGAACTACTTCCAGGTAAAAAGGTGTCAAAAGGCCAGGCTTTAGCGACCCTAACTTCCCTTGAATTCATCCAAATGCAGCAAGAATACTTGCAGGCGCTTTCGTCACAGACCTTTATGAGTTCAGAGAAAACGCGTCAACAGGCGTTGACGAATGAGGAAGTGGGGTCGAAGAAGAAATTACAACAATCGGAGGCCGATTTAGGAAATGTAAATGCGCAATTGAAGGCTTTGGGGCTGAAATTAGAGGTCTTAGGCTGTGATTTGAAATCACTGGCAAAAGGAAATATCTCGTCCGTATTAACCTTGCGTTCCCCTATCGATGGTTATATTCAAGATCAATTCTTAGCGATTGGCAAATACGTGACGCCTTCGGATGTGTTGATCAAGGTCGTGGGAATGGCGGATAAGCATGTGGAATTGAAGGTGTTTGAGAAGGATTTGGCAAAATTAAACATCGGCCAAACTATCGAATTCGAATCAGAAGGCGAAAAAGCCGCAGCGAAAATCTTCTTGATTGCACCGCAAGTGGATTTGACGAATCGCACCACTTCCGTTCATGGACACTTTACCAATAAATCTGACGAGAAGAAGTTCACGGTAGGACAATTCGTGAGTGCGCGCATCGAGGTGGGGACACAGAAAATCCCAAGCATTCCGCAAGCTGGCTTAGCTCGCGTGGGAAAAGGAGGATTCGTTTATGTGGAAATGAGCAATGGGGCAATGGCACAGGTGCCGGTGGAGATTTTGAGCTCCACACCGGAATTCGCTGGGATCAAATTATTGAAAGAATTGCCAGCAGGCAAAGTGGTGACAAAAGGGGCTTCTGCTTTAGAGGCGATCTTCGCGAAGGATTAGTCTACTATTCCAGCCCAAACCGTATAATCGGCCCATCCTGCAGGTGGGTCGATTTTTTTGTCAAAAATCCCAAAAATCGTCGATCCCGAGCCACTCATCGCGGCATAGCTAGCGCCTAGGGAATACATTTCTTCCTTTAAAGAGGCAAGCAATGGATGCTGAGGGAAGATGCTCTTCTCAAAGTCATTCGAAATCGTCTCCTTCCAGTTCTCTTTTAAAATAGCTTTGCGCAAATCGATTGGCGCCTTCTCCGGTTTCACTCCCGCATAGGCTTCTGCCGTGGAAATGCCCACCGCGGGGTATAATAGCACCAGAAATTTACCTTGCAAGCTTGCATTGATCGGACTAAGTACATCGCCTTTTCCTTTCCCAAAAGCCGCCTGTTTCGACAGGAAAAAGGCACAATCGCTGCCTAATTTAGCGGCATAGGGTTGCAAATCGTCGTTTATTAAGGGTAATTGAAATAGATCACGTAATCCCATCAGCGTAAAAGCCGCGTCAGACGATCCACCGCCTAAACCGGCTCCCATGGGAATGATTTTGTGCAGGTGGATGTGAACGGGAGGGAAAGCGTGATCCTGCCGTAATAGTTCGTAAGCCCGGTAACACAAGTTGCTTTCGATCGCTCCTGAAATCTCCAGCCCCGAAGAACTGAAACCGAATTCCTCGGAAGGTGTAATCTCTAAAATATCCGTCCAAGGCACCGGGAAGAAACACGTTTCTAAATCGTGAAACCCATCCTTACGTTTCTTCGTGATGTATAAACCAATATTAATCTTCGCGTGCGGAAATAAAACCATATTAATCTTCTAAAGAGTTGCCTATCCAACTGAACCGAACCCACAGACTGATAAAGAACAGGATGAGGCTAATTTCTGCGAATAAATAAGAAAGGGAGATGTGTTCTTCCCAAGTTACATTTTTCACCACGGAAGCTTCCATTTTATCAATTTCTTGGAAAATTTGCTGTAAAGCCTGGCCGTTTGTTGCTCGGAAAAACTTGCCTTTCGTCAGGCTAGCTATTTCGCGCAAGGTACTTTCGTCTACCGGGTCTGCGCTAGGTTGTAGGCTTCCCACAGCAATCGTGTATACCTTGATATTAAAGTTCTTTGCCAGTTCTGCGGAGGTCGCCGGGTCTAAATTTCCCGCCGTATTGTTTCCATCCGAAATCAGGATACTGATTTTTTTCGGGTTTTCGCTGTCGCGGATTTGGTTAATACACATCCCTAGAGCGTCGCCTAGCGCGGTGCCTTCTTCCACAATTTGTTTCGTTTGAAACTGCTGAAGCTGGTGTAATAAAAAGGCCGTATCTGTTGTAATGGGGCTCGCTAAATAAGGGGCGCCGGCAAAGGCCACCAAGGCAATGGGGTCATGGCTACGCTGACGAATGAAGGACTTCCCCATGATTTTAGCCGTTTCTAAGCGACTAGGGCTGATGTCCCGAGTCTGCATCGAAGAGGAGATATCTAGGGCGAGCGCGATATCGATACCTTCTACTTGTTTCTTTTGGTGCTTTATCACCCGGTACGGACCCGCCGCCACAATGATTAAGGACGAAATGCAGAGTATCTGGATGGCCATGGGGACATAACTCAGCAACATCGATAGGCGGTTTTGCGGCAGGGGAACGGAGAGCGATATCTCTAAGCGCGGCTGATTACCTCGCTGCCGTAAATACTTGATGAAATAGACGATGAAAGGCCAAATCAATCCATACAAAAACAAGCTATTCTCCCACTCAAAGGTGAAAAAAGCCTGAATTTGATGCCAAGAATAAAGTGGGTTAAACTTCATTGTTCTTGATTTTGTCTTGTTCTATTTCATATAAATTCGCCGCTAAGGTGTCTAAATATTGCACAGATTCCGTGGTGTTTTGAGAGAAATTCCCGCCATAAATCGCCGAATCCATCTCATTTAACACTTTTTCCATCCCCTCATCCGCGAGGTTATCTAGCATTTCTTTCGATGTAAACGTCGTAAACGGCAATAAGGTTAATTCTTCGATGTATTTCTTCCAGGCAGAAAAGGCCTTCTCTAGATTCGATAAGCCCACCGGCGTTCCGGCCACCTGTCTTGCATAGCGCTGGAATGTCCGCCTAAACTCTCTATGACGTCTCCAAAGCAAATAACGCTTAAATAACTGGGTGATCGCTTTACCAAAGATCCAGTAAATTAGGCCGGCTAAAATCAATAAACTTATTCCCCCCGCAAACACGTTTTTCAAGTCCGTTTTAGGACTGATGGGCTGGATGGGGATGCTTTGGTACAGGGAATCTAAATCAATTTGTTCCGGGTGAGGCAACAAACGCTTCAGGTGAACACTATCCACTACCGGATAAATGAGGGTGCAATCAGGTTCCTGGAGGAGGTAGATGGGGATTTGTAGTTTTTGGACTGGAGCTAAATTAAATAAGCGCAGCGTATAAACCGCGGAATCCATGGATCCATCCTCCGTCGTCTTCGTGGCAAAGAATTCCCGTTTAACCGTCTCAAATGCCCCAAAATTCTGGTTTGCTGTAGGGAAAAATACCTCTTGTCCTTTCGGATGACGCACATACAGCGAATAGTGGATAGGTTGCCCTATGACCACCGAATCCTCCTGAAATTTCCCCTTTATACGGAATGGCGTCTCTTGCATTAGCGTCTGGCATTAAAAAGTTTCACTAAAGCCGGCACAAAATCCTCGCCCGAACGCAATTCTACGTAATCTGCGTGCCATTTCTTGCACATTTCCTTCAAGTCACCACCGCGAATTTTCACTTGTTCTTGCAAGAGGTTTTTGAACGCGCGTGCCGAAGTATTTACCCAAGTCGTCCGTTTACGTTCCGGATCGTAGATGGGAATAATGCCCATGGAAGGCAATTGAATTTCTTGTTTGTCTAGGACATGCAAAACCACTAAATCGTGCTTTAATGCCGCTGCGCGTAATAAATCTTCGTAGCCCTCATCGATAAAATCAGATAGGACAAAGAGTAAACTCTTGCGTTTTAATGTTTGCAATGCGAAGGTTAAACCGGCTTTCAGATCTGTGGCCGTATTCTCTGGTTCCACCCTGAAAAGTTCGGAGATTACTTTATACCCATGTTTTTTGCCCATCGCTGGCGGCATATATTTCTCGTTTTTATCGCTAAAGCAGACAAAACCAAGATGACTGGCCTCTTGGATAGCAGCGAAGGCTAAAACACCCGCCACTTCTTTCAAGGTTTTAATTTTGCTATTTCCTCTCCTCCCTACGGTTCCAGACGCACTCACATCGATTAAAAAGAAAACGGTCTGCTCTTTTTCCTCTTTGAAGAGTTTCACAAAAGTCCCGTGTCCCTTCGACGAAGTGTTCCAGTCAATGTGACGCACGTCGTCTCCATAATGGTATTGGCGTAGGTCACTAAACTCTAAGCCCGATCCCTTAAAGACGGAGGAGAAATTTCCATGCATTTGCGTGTTAATCGCTTTTCTGATGCGAATTTCCAGCTTTACTACATGGGTCAGGAAGGCTTTGATATCCATATCCACAAGACTAAATTACCTAATTTTTAGGCAATCTGAATGAAATGAGCGAAAAGCTTTCTAATTTACGGGTATATTTACAAGATGAAAAAGGTCTTTTTATTGCTTTTCTTGGCCCTAGTGGGATGTACAGAAGAAACCTCAAGTAATCGCTTGGATCAAGAGCAGATGGCCCAGGTTTTGGCAGATATTCACATCGATGAAGCACTCATCCAAAACATGCACGTGGGCAATTCGGATACGTCGCTAGTCCTGTATCATGAACTGAATAAACAAACCCTGAAAAAACGAGGCCTAGATTCGACACAAGTCGCGAAAAGTTATGGGTCCTACGTCAAAGATCCCGCCGCATTTGTCAAATTATATACCCGCGTGAATGAAATTATCGAAGAGCGCGCAAAAAATGCTTCGGCCAAAAAATGATGAGATGGCTCCTTCTATTTCTGTGCATTAATCTAGTTACTATGGCTCAATCACCCATTATTCAAGGACACCGAGGTTGCAGGGGATTGTATCCAGAAAACTCCTTGCCGGCTTTTCAGCACGCCTTAGAGATGGGGGTTACCGTTCTTGAAATGGATGTTTGCCTCTCTGCGGATGGACAGGTGTACGTTTCCCACGAGCCATATATGAATCCCTTGTATGCCTCCTTCCCAGATGGACGTCCGGTGACCGAGGCAACGATTAATTTATACCAAAAAACGTACGCCGAAATCAAATCTTTCGACGTGGGTTCCAGAGGCAATAAATTGTTTCCGGAACAAGCGCACGTGGCGACCTACAAGCCTTTACTTTCGGAAGTATTAGCCCTAGGCGAGACCTATGCCCGCAAAACCGGTCGTCGAATCGAGTACAATATCGAAATCAAATCCGAACCCGCTGAATACGGAATCTCACAGCCAGCAACCGTAAAAGAGTTCGCGGATAAAGTTTGGGCGGTGATTTCTGCTGGTATTTCTCCCTCTACTTTGATATTGCAGAGTTTCGATTTCGGGGTTTTGCAGTATTGGAAAACAGCCATTCACCAGGGCCGTATTTCTGCCCTCGTAGAGAAAGAGACGCCGGAGCAGATGCTCGCTGACCTTGGTTTTGTCCCCGAAATATTCAGCTCTTCGCACAAGTATTTAACGAAGGAGCAAATAGATTTTTGCCATTCAAAAGGAATGCAAGTCATTCCTTGGACCATCAATACGACGGCCGAAATGCAGAAATTCAGCGATTGGAAAGTGGATGGCATCATCACCGATTACCCTAATCGCGCACCTCAATTCCTAAAGCCCTAGACATGTCACTGTTTAATGAGACTTTGTTGTGGTTCATGAAGCGGCGCATGCCGCGGATCGAGGCGATGTATGACAGGCCTTTGGAGCTACAGGAGCAGATGTTGCAAGGGCTTTTATCTCACGGCCGCTCGACGGAGTGGGGCTCTCTGTACGGGTATAAAGACATTTCCGACTACGAGAAGTTCAAGCAACAAGTTCCCATTTCGACTTACGAAGAGATTTTTCCCTACATCGATCGGATGATGCAAGGGGAGCAGAATGTCCTGTGGGACACGCCGATTAACTGGTTTTCGAAGTCGTCTGGAACGACGAATGCCCGCAGTAAATTCATTCCCGTCTCGAAAGAATCGCTGGAAGAATGCCACATGATGGGCGGGAAAGACATGATTACCTTGCTGGCGAACAATAAGCCAGACACGAAAGTATTTCAGGGGAAGGGATTATCGATCGGCGGTAGCCTTTCGGAAAGTCCGGTGAATTCCCGGATGTTGATGGGCGATGTGTCTGCGGTGGTGATGAAAAACTTGCCTATTTGGGCGCAGATGATCAGAACGCCTTCGCTGGATGTGGCGTTGATGGGGGACTGGGATCAGAAGATCGAGAAGATGGCGATCGAGACGTCGAAGGAGAATGTGACGAGTATTTTGGGCGTGCCTACTTGGACGCTTGTGTTGATCGAAAAGATATTAGAGATTACCGGGAAGAAGTCGATTCTGGAGGTGTGGGAGAATTTTGAGTTTATGATTCACGGGGCCGTGGCTTTTGGGCCCTACCGCGAGTTGTTTAAGAACCAAATATTCCCGTCATCGCAGGTCGGATTCCTCGAGATATACAATGCGTCGGAAGGATTTTTCGGGATTCAGGATGATCTGTCCAAACCGGATGAGATGCTTCTCATGCTCGATTACGGCATTTTTTATGAGTTTATTCCCGTGAGTGAGGAAGGCGAGGAGTCAGATACGATTGTGGCGTTAGACCAGGTGGAGATAGGCGTGAATTATGCGATGGTCATTTCGACCAACGCGGGATTATGGCGCTACAAGATCGGGGATACGGTGAAGTTTACTTCTTTGAGTCCTTTTCGCATTAAGATTTCTGGACGCACGAAGCATTTCATCAATGCATTTGGGGAGGAGCTGATCATCGAGAATGCCGAGACGGCGGTAGCGCGCGCTTGCGCCGCGACGCAGGCGGAGATCAAGGATTATACCGCGGCTCCGGCCTTCATGAACGAGGGCAAGAATGGGCACCACGAATGGGTGATCGAATTTTCAAAAGCCCCAAAAGATTTTCGTACCTTTGGACAGATTTTAGACCAAACGCTTCGCGAGCAAAACTCGGATTACGATGCGAAAAGGTCTTATGATTTAGTGCTTGGCCCGCCTTTGGTCCATATCGCCCCAGCCGGAACTTTCCACAACTGGATGCGGGAACGAGGGAAATTAGGAGGCCAGCATAAAGTTCCGAGGTTAAGTAACCACCGGGAATTTTTAGAAGGAGTGAAGGCTCATTTTTAATCAAAACAAGCTATGTCGTTAAAATTAACTATCGAGAATGGTATCAAAGATGCCATGCGTGCGAAAGACGCAGACCGTTTACGTGCGTTACGCGCGATCAAATCATTGATTTTATTAGAAGAAACATCCGGCTCTAGCGCCGATGGTTTAAGCGCAGATGCGGAGATGAAAATCTTGATGAAAGCAGCCAAACAACGTCGCGACTCATTAGAGGTTTATGTATCTCAAAACCGTCCAGACCTAGCGGAGAAAGAACAAGCGGAATTAGCCATCATCGAGGAATTCTTGCCAAAGCAATTATCTGACGCAGAATTAACCGCAAAAATCACCGAAATCATCGCCTCCGTGGGAGCAAGTAGCCCGGCTGATATGGGAAAAGTGATGGGCGTTGCTTCGAAGCAATTAGCTGGTTTAGCGGATGGTAAAGCCATTTCTGCGAAAGTAAGTGAGTTATTAAAGAAATAAGGTTGGAGAAGAAAGTTGCGATACGGAACCTGAGTTTTGAGCAGTTGAAAGCAGAAATGCTGGCGGCTGGAGAACCTGCATTCCGGGCAAAACAGGTGTACGAGTGGATTTGGAAGAAGGCGGCACGCAGTTTCGATGCGATGGGTAATATCCCCAAGACGACGCGCGAATGGCTTTCGGAAAAATTCTCATTGCAAATCGTGACCACCGCGGAGGCGCAATATAGCTCCGATCGCACCATCAAATCCAGCTTTCAATTACACGATAATAACCTCGTGGAGGGAGTTTTGATCCCTACTCGAGAACGCGTGACGGCCTGCGTTTCCTCCCAAGTGGGATGCTCGCTGACCTGCAGCTTCTGTGCGACGGGGTATTTGGACCGCAAACGTAATTTAGAGTCTTTCGAGATTTACGATCAAGTCGTGTTAATCCGCGATCAAGCCCAGGAAAAATACGGTCAGGCGCTGACGAACATCGTCTACATGGGGATGGGCGAGCCGCTTTTGAACTATGCGAATGTCTTGAAATCCATCGAGCAAATCACCTCGCCCGAAGGTTTGGGCATGTCGCCACGTCGCATTACGGTTTCCACGGCAGGTATCGCGAAGATGATTCAGAAATTAGGCGATGACCAGGTCAAGTTCAATCTAGCGCTTTCCCTGCACGCCGCGAACGATACGAAGCGTAACCAGATTATGCCCATCAACGAAAGTAATACCTTGCAGGCCTTGAAAGCTGCCTTATTGTATTTTTTCGAGAAGACGGGTAACGAGATCACGCTTGAATACATCGTATTTAATAAGTTTAACGATACCATCGAAGATGCACGAGAATTATATGAGTTTGCCAAAGGCATCCCGTGCAAAATCAACCTCATCGAATACAATCCCATTGCCCAATCTTCATTCGTGAACGCGGAGGCAGATGCGATCGCGAAGTTCTCCGCTTTCCTGGAAAGCAAACGCATGATCGTGAATATTCGCCGTTCTCGCGGTCGTGATATCGATGCAGCTTGTGGTCAATTAGCCGGCAAAAAAGCACCAGCAGATGCCTAATACCATGTTCCCCATCTTCTTGAAAATGGATCAGATCCAGACTTTGGTCGTGGGAGGGGGAAACGTTGCCTTAGAAAAAGCATCCGCCATATTGCGCAATTCGCCGGAAGCGAATTTGACTTTAGTGGCGCCTTTTTTTCGCCCGGAAACACTGGAATATTTACAGGATTTCCCTCAGGTGCGTATCATCGAACGCGGCTTTCAAGCTTCCGATTTAGTAGGATTAGACTTGATTATCTGCGCGACAGATTCACCCGAATTACACGCAGAAATAAAGGCATTAGCAGCAACGCAGCATTTATTGTGTAACGTGGCAGATACGCCTCCGTTGTGTGATTTTTACCTCGGGTCTATCGTCCAAAAAGGCGACTTGAAGATTGCGATTTCCACGAATGGGAAATCGCCTACTTTGGCAAAAAGAATCAGAGCCTTCCTCGAGGACGTCATCCCAGACGAAATCCAAACCTCCCTCGAACAATTAGAGGCTGCCCGTAAAGCTTTAAAGGGTGACTTTCAAGAGAAAATCACCCAATTAAATGAATTGACGAAGAACTTAATCTTCCCCAAAAAGGACTAATGGTTAAGATTAGTCGTCGATCTTCGCTGTTTCTAGCGTGGGTACTAAGCTGTAAATAATCACCCAAGCGATCACGTAAGCACTTCCGCAAAGCAAGAAGATGATGTTATAACCGTCGTTGATATTACCCAATAACTTGTATTTGTCTAACAGGGATCCCACGATCATCGGGAAGAAAATACCGCCCACAGAACCCGCCATACCCCCGATTCCAATCACCGAACTAACGGCTTTCTTCGGGAACATATCCGTCGCGATCGAATAAATATTCGCACTCCAAGCCTGGTGAGCCGCCGCCGCTAAGGAAATCAATCCTACCGCCTGCCAAATAGTATCGCAGTAACGCGCTAACATAATCGGAACCACCGCAATCGCGAAACTGAACATCGACCACTTTCTCGCCTTGAATGATGGCCAGCCTTTGTTAATCAAATAACCTGATAAATATCCACCACCGATACTACCGATCGTCGTCGCAGTATAAACGATAATCAATTCTAAACTAGGCTTCTTTAAGTCTAAATGAAAGCGCTCAGAGAAGTACGATGGCAACCAGAAAAGGAAGAACCACCAGATCGGATCCGTAAACATCTTACCAAAAAAGAAGGCCCAAGTCTGTTTAAATCCAAATAATTTGCTCCAACGTACCGGAGTCACATTATCATCTTTCGCTTCCATATCCGCGTGGATATAGTCGAATTCTGCTTTTGATAAAGACTTATGCTTAGAAGGTACTTCATAATAGAACCACCAAAAGATCAACCAGATAAATCCGATCGCGCCAGTCGCAATGAAGGCCATTTCCCATCCGTACACCCCTAAAATCCAAGGCACTAAAATAGGCGCAGCCACGGCACCGATATTCGCTCCTGAATTAAAGATACCCGTCGCTAGGGCACGCTCGTTCTTCGGGAACCATTCCGCTACCGTCTTAATCGCCGCTGGGAAATTCCCCGCCTCACCTAGACCTAATAAGCCGCGCACAAACGCAAAGCTCATCGTTCCTGTAGCAAGGGCATGTAACATCGCCGCGATACTCCAAACGATAATGGAAATCGAATAGCCTAATTTTGTACCAATACGGTCAATAATCCCGCCAAATCCTAATAAACTAATCGCATAGGCTGCTTGGAAAGTGATCACAATATTCGAGTAGTCTGTTTCTGACCAGTCAAATTCTTTTTCTAACACCGGCTTCAGTAATCCAATTACCTGGCGGTCTAGGTAGTTAATCGTCGTCGCGAAAAATAGCAGTGCGCATATTTTCCAGCGGTACTTTCCAATTGTTTCCATAATTATAGTTCGTGATAGGTTTTGATCAGGTTAGCGATCGTGTTTGATATAGAGGTATAGTCTTGTTTTTGTATTAAATCGGCTGGGAATAATTGTGATCCCATGCCCACGGCTGCAGCACCAGCACTGAACCACGATTGTAAACTCTCGCGATTAGGCTCCACGCCACCAGTCACCATGATTTTTGTCTTCGGCATCGGTCCTTGAATCGCTTTCACGAAAGCTGGGCCTACCACGTTACCCGGGAAAATTTTCACATACTTCGCGCCTAAAACCTCCGCATTGCGGATCTCCGTTAAAGTCATAGTTCCAGGCATCCATGGGATATCGTGTTTCGCACAAATCTCGCCTACAGAAGCCGTAGTGAATGGCTGCAACATAAAGTCTGCACCCATATCGATGAATTCTTTTGCTTGTTTTTCATCAAAAATGGTTCCAATTCCGAGCACTAAATCTGGACATTCTTTCTCGCAGAAGTCAATTAGTTTAGCAAAAATCGTCGGAGCCGCTTCGCCACGGTTTGTGAATTCAAATACGCGAATTCCGCCATCGTAGCAGGCTTTTAGGACGTTTTGGGCGATCGTTTGATCGGCATTAAAAAATAAAGGAACGATCGGCGTTTCCGCTAATCGAGTGTACACTACATCTGCTGAATTTCTAGCCATGATTATCTTTTTAATCGTCCAGTAATATCACCGCCCATGACGGTTTCAATTTCGTCTAAGTTGGATAAATTAATATCTCCTTCGATCGTGTGTTTTAAAGCGGAAGCCGCTACAGCGAAGGCCAAAGATTTCGCCTCGTCGCCATAGACTAAGTTTCCGTAAATATATCCCGCCATGAAGGCATCTCCTCCGCCTATTCGATCGACGATTTGGGAGATTTCTACGGTTTCTGATTTGATGACTTTCGAGCCATCGAATGAAGTGGCTGACAAGGTATTTTGAGAAGCTGAAATCTGGCCTCTTTTCGTGTTGATAATCTTCTTTAGGTTAGGGAAACGCTCTTTGATTTGCAGGCAAATATCATGCCAGCCACTCTTAACACGGCCATCCGGAACGATATCTAAAATATCTTCCGCATCCGCCTTTCCGCACACGATGATATCACATTGTGCGATCAAATCTGGCATCACTTCTTTTACTGATTTACCATATTGCCAAAGGTTCTTCCGGTAATTCACATCCGCCGAAATCGTTAAACCCTGCGCTTTTGCTTCCTTCAATGCCGCTCTCAAAGCAACCGTCGCCGCCTCTGAAATCGCTGGCGTAATGCCCGTCCAGTGGAACCAGCCCGCACCTGCGAAGATCTCTTTCCAGTTAAAATCAGCTGGATTTAAATTAGCGAAAGCAGAATCAGCACGGTCATACGTCACTTTGCTTGGACGCATGGCTGCTCCAAACTCCACGAAATACAAACCCAAACGCCCTTCTTTATACGCGGTATGAGACATGTCCACACCCACTTGGCGGTAATAACCCGTGGCTGCTTTGCCTAATTCATTGTTTGGGAAACAAGTTACGTGTTCTGCTGGGATACCGATATGAGCTAAACCACCCGCCACATTCGCCTCGCCACCACCGTACGTGATGTTCAACGATTGCGCTTGCGTGATACGGCCATAACCTGCAGGGCTTAAACGCCCCATGATTTCACCAAAAGTAATAACCTTCTTCATTAGTTCTCGAAATTAAAAAATCCTGCTGCGTTGTTATATGAAATATCCTCCACCAGCTTCCCTAACCACGCAATATCTGCTGGCAATTCGCCATTTTCTACATCCGCGCCCAGTAAATTACACAAGATTCTTCTAAAATACTCATGGCGAGGGAACGAAAGGAAGCTTCTGGAGTCTGTTAACATCCCCACGAAGTGACTTAACATGCCCATATTTGACAAGGCGTTGATCTGCTTTTCCATGCCATCTTTTTGGTCCAAAAACCACCAGCCTGACCCAAATTGCATCTTTCCTACGATGGTTCCATCTTGGAAATTACCCGTCATCGTCGCTAATAATTCGTTATCGCGTGGATTCAAATTGTACAAAATCGTCTTCGCTAATTGATTCGTCGAATCTAAGTGATTTAAGAATTTCGACAAAGGACGCGCCTGCTCAAAATCGCCAATCGAATCAAATCCTGTATCAGGGCCTAACGTTCCTAAGAGACGATCATTGTTATTTCTGATCGCACCTAGGTGGAATTGTTGCGTCCAGCCTTTGGCATGATCTAAATGTGCGAAATAAACCAGCATCGCTGATTTAAATTGCAATTTCTCTTTCTGATTGATCGTTTTTCCGGTCATTAAACGCTCAAAAATGTGCGCGATTTCTTGCTCCGTATACTCCTCCGCATAAATCTGCTCTAATCCGTGATCGCTCAAGCGGCAACCCACTGAATGAAAGAAATCATGTCTCGCCGCGATCGCCTTTTTATAATCAGCTAGGCTGTGAATCTCCATCGCCGCCGCTTTCGCTAACGAATTGACATACTCTACGAACACAATTTCATCATCCACGCCCATCGCCTTATCTGGACGGAACGTAGGCAATACTTTAATCGCGAAACCACTCTCTTTAATTTGTTTATGGTAGGCCAAATTATCGATCGGATCATCCGTCGTACAAAGCGCCTTCACGTTCATTTTTAGCAATAAATTGCGCACAGAAAACTCCTTCGTACGCAACAAAGCGTTGCATTGATCATAAATGCGCTTTCCGCTTTCTGCATTCAATAATTCCGTAATCCCAAAATAGCGCTGCAACTCTAAATGCGTCCAGTGATAAAGCGGGTTACGCATCGTGTAAGGTACCGTTTCCGCCCACTTCAAGAATTTCTCCTCGTCTGATGCATTCCCCGTGATGTATTTTTCATCCACCCCATGAGCACGCATCGCGCGCCACTTGTAGTGATCGCCGGCTAACCAGATTTGGGAGATATTATCGAATTGCTTGTCCTCCGCAATTTGCTGAGGGATCAAGTGATTGTGGTAATCAATAATAGGCATTTTAGCCGAGTATTGATGGTACAATGTTTGCGCGGTCTCTGACTGCAACAAGAAATCTTTATCTAAAAACGCTTTCATAGGTTGTCTATTATTCTCTACTCTATACTTTATCTTTTCAGTCGACAGTGGGCAGTGGGCAGTGGGCAGTAGTCAGTATCCGGTAGTCAGTAATCAGTGGGCAAAGTTCAAAGTTCAAAGAATGATATTAAAACATTTCAAATTCATCGCCGCAGGCGATTCCTACTTTATGCTTTGTGCTCTATTCTTTATGCTTTAAATCTCTACTCTCTACTCTATAATCTCTTAAATGTACTTACTAACCCCCTCCACGAACCCGGGAACTGCACTTAAGTCCTCTCCCCAAAGTTCTTTATCTGCTAATACTTTCTTCAAATCAAAATTCTTCCATGCCTCATAAAAATAAGGGGCATAGTCACATTGGATAGGGTAGGCCTCGCCATTGCTGTCGCCATAATACTTTCCATTTTCTTCTTTCACTGCGTGCATAAACTGCAAATAGGCCGCGAATCCCATGCAGAATAGCTCTGGAGCTTTGCCAAAATTCTTCGCATAGTTTACTAACAAAGGCACGTTGCGCATACGCATTTTGGTCGTATACTGAACCGTAATGTCGATCAACTTGTGGTTAATGAAGGGGTTGCGGAAACGATCTAATACCGAACGCCCGAAACGATCCGCCACCTTAAAGTCCATCTTATACGGAATGCCCAGCGCTAATTCGCTCAGCATCAAATTCATAATCAACTTGCTCAAATAGCCATTCGCCATCACATCCTTCACGATACGGAAGCCTAATAAAAAGGACATCCCGCACAATAAGGTATGCGTGCCATTCAATAAGCGCAATTTCAACTCGCGGTAAATCTCAATATCCTCCGCAATAATCACTCCCTTATCAGCCGGTGCAAATGATAACACTTCTTTCACTTTCGCACCACCCTGAATCGCCCACAAGCTATACACCTCCGAGATGATCATCAATGAATCTTCGTAACCTAGCTTGGCACAAATTTCTGCGTTAGTCGCCGCATCTGGGCTACCCGGAACGATGCGATCCACAAGTGAATTACAGAAATGATTCGCGTTGTTTAACCATGCCACAAAATCAGCCGAAAGACCGTGGTCTGCTGCTAATTTTAATACAATCTCCTTTAATTTATCTCCGTTGTTAACAATCAATTCGGTAGGAACAATCACCATACCCGCTTTCGCAGCACCCTCGAAATGTGTAAAACGCGCATGTAAGAAGGCTACTAATTTTGCAGGGAAGGAGTTAGGGCATCCATTGGCAATCGGATCATTCGCCACATAGCTGATTCCCACTTCGGTCGTGTTAGATAACACGATTTGCATGTCTTCACTTTTTGCACATTCGAGAATGGCATCCCAGTCTTTAGACGCAGTAATCGTGCGAGAAATGGAGGAGTTAATGATATTCTCTTCTTTCGCTACGCCATCTTCGATTCCTTTGATACAGTGAGTATACAAACCGTCTTGTTCGTCAAATGCATCTGCACCCCCTTTTGAGGTTGATTTAACCACCACTACGCGACCTTTGAATATACCAGCACGGTTTGCTTTGTCTATATAGAAATCGCAAAGACCGCGTTGTAACACACCCGTCCCAAATTGCAGGACTTTCTCTGGATAGCTAAAAATCTCCGCAGATGGAGTTTGTAATGGAATAGTGGAGTTTAGTATACCTGACTCCAGGAATTTTTTTGATAAGCGCATAAGAATACTAATTTCCTTTAAAAGGCAAAAATCCCACCTTTTTACCTGATTTTCAGCTAAAAAAATGGGATTAAATGACCTAAAACGTTTACGCTTCGCCTATAGGGCCGTTATAATTCATGGGGAATTGGAAACCTGCAGCATCCCCTTCTTTCATAATAGGGCCAAAGGCCTCTTCGTACTTCAATATATTCTCTTGCAACGCTTGCATTAAGCGATACGCATGGTCCGGAGTCATGACGACGCGGGACTTAACTTTGGCCTTAGGAAGACCAGGTAAAATGCGAATAAAGTCCATCACGAATTCCGATGGGCTGTGCGCGATGAGTGCTAAATTCACATAATGACCTTCCGCCATTTCTTCTGGAAGCTCGATATTTAATTGGTTTTCTTCAGTGGGGTTTTCCATATTTCTTTTTTGATAAAAAATAAACCCCCGAACTTAAGAAAAGCCGGGGGTCTATTCAAATGAATCTACAAATTAGTTTGCAGCTTCTACTTTTTCTTTCGCCTCAGCGATTTCTGCAGCTTCTTTCTTCGCTTCGATAGCTCTTAATTCATCTTTCGATGTAACTAAGATGTCTTTGTAGCGACGAAGACCTGTACCTGCTGGAATCAAGTGACCTACGATAACGTTCTCTTTCAAGCCGTCTAAGGTATCTTGTTTCGCGCGGATAGACGCTTCAGAAAGTACTTTCGTAGTTTCCTGGAACGACGCAGCTGAGATGAATGATTCTGTTCCTAACGAAGCTTGCGTGATACCTTGTAAGTTAGAAGAAGATACCGCTGCTTGCGCATCACGTACTTTCATTAACTTCAAGTCTCTACGTTTTAACGAAGAGTTCTCATCACGTAAAGCACGAGCTGAAAGAATCATACCTGCTTTGTATTTCTCAGAATCTCCAGCATCCGTAATCACCTTCTGATCTAAGATCAAGTCGTTCTCGTGACGGAATACGAAACGATCTACGTTTTGACCTTGTAAGAATTGGGTATCACCTGGCTCTAAAATCTGAACTTTTTGCATCATTTGGCGAACGATACACTCGATGTGCTTATCATTGATCTTCACACCTTGCAGACGGTATACGTCTTGGATTTCGTTCACTAAATATTCTTGTACCGCTGTAGGTCCTTTGATCTTCAAGATATCTGAAGGTGTAATTGCACCATCAGAAAGTGGAGAACCAGCACGTACGAAGTCATTATTTTGTACTAAGATGAATCGAGTCAAAGGTACTAAGTAACGACGCTCAGCTCCCTCTTTTGGTGTCACGATAATCTCACGATTACCACGCTTAATCACACCGTAAGAAATAACACCATCAATCTCCGTTACTACGGCTGGATTCGATGGGTTACGTGCTTCGAATAACTCCGTTACACGTGGAAGACCACCCGTAATGTCACGTGTTTTACCTGCCGCACGAGGAATCTTAGCGATAATTTGACCCGCTTTGATTTTATCTCCTTCGTCGATCGCTAAACGCGCACCTACTGGAACGTTGTATACTAAATCTTCTTTACCTTTTGCTTTCACTAATACGGATGGGTTCTTCGTCTTATCTTTTGATTCGATAATTACCTTCTCACGCATACCAGTTTGCTCATCCGCTTCCTCTTTGTAGGTATTGTTTTCTTCGATTGCTTCGAATTCAATTTTACCTTCAGCCTCAGAAAGGATAACCGCGTTGTATGGATCCCAAGCACAGATTTCATCTCCTTTTTTCACCGCTTGGCCTTCCTTAACACGTAAGAATGAACCATAAGGAATGTTAGAAGAGATCAATACTTGTTTGTTCGCTGGGTTCACAATTTGAACCTCACCAGAACGTCCCATCACGATTTCAACTGGGTTGCCATCTGCATCTGTAGAGCTTACTGAACGAACCTCTTCGAAGTTAATTACTCCGTCAAATTTCGCTTTAACGCTCGCATCTAGAGAAACGTTTTGGGCAGTACCACCCACGTGGAAAGTACGTAATGTTAACTGAGTACCTGGCTCACCGATAGATTGAGAGGCGATTACACCTACTGCTTCTCCTAAGTTCACCATCGCAGCAGTTGCTAAGTTACGTCCGTAACATTTCGCACACACACCGCTCTTCGTCTCACAAGTTAATACCGAACGAATTTCTACTGATTCGATCGCTGTCTCATCAATTTTCGTTGCGATTGCCTCGTTGATTTCATCACCTGAAGCAACGATTAACTCATTTGTGATCGGATCGTACACATCGTGAATAGACACACGACCTAAGATACGCTCAGATAATGGCTCGATGATCTCCTCATTGTCTTTCAATGGGAACACCTCGATACCACGTAACGTACCGCAATCTTCTTCGTTCACGATCACGTCTTGTGCAACGTCGTGTAAACGACGAGTCAAGTAACCCGCATCGGCTGTTTTCAAGGCAGTATCTGCTAAACCTTTACGCGCACCGTGAGTAGAGATAAAGTACTCTAATACGTCAAGACCTTCTTTAAAGTTAGAAAGGATTGGGTTTTCGATGATTTCACCTACTGAACCTTGTAAGTTCTTCTGAGGCTTAGCCATCAAACCACGCATACCACCTAGTTGACGAATTTGCTCACGAGAACCACGGGCTCCAGAGTGCATCATCATGTAGATCGCGTTAAATCCTTGGTTGTCTTCCTCCATCTGCTTCATCAGCGTCTCGGTAATTTTCGAGTTCACCTTTGTCCAGATGTCGATAACTGCGTTGTAACGCTCGTTATCTGTGATTAGACCCATTAAGTAGTTATCCCAAACCGCTTGAACATCATCCTGTGCTTTCTTCACTAAGGAAGCTTTTTCAGCCGGAATTTGAACATCACCAATACCCATCGATAAACCACCGTGGAAGGCTTGTTGGAAACCTAATTCTTTGATATCATCTAAGAATTGAGCTGTACGCGCCATACCACAGATCTTGTGAACGTGTGAGATGATTTGTTGTAGCTTCTTCTTAGTTAATAACTCATTAATGTAACCTACTTGCTCAGGAACACATAAGTTGAATAATACACGACCCGCAACAGTTTCCACCATTTCTTGTACTAAAGTACCATCATCTTTACGAACCGTAGCTTTTACTACGATGTTCGCGTGCTTCGATAATTTCTTCTCGTTCAAGGCGATAACAACCTCCTCAAATCCGTAGAAACGAGATCCTTCACCAGCCACTTTGTGATCTGGAGTAGACTTACGTCCTTTTGTTACATAATATAAACCTAACACCATGTCCTGAGATGGTACCGTAATAGGCGCACCATTCGCTGGGTTCAAGATGTTATGAGATGCAAGCATTAATAAAGAGGCTTCCAAAATCGCTTCGTGTCCTAGTGGAACGTGAACCGCCATCTGGTCACCATCAAAATCGGCGTTAAATGCCGTACAAGTTAATGGGTGCAATTGGATCGCTTTTCCTTCGATTAATTTCGGTTGGAAAGCTTGGATACCTAAACGGTGAAGGGTAGGAGCACGGTTTAAAAGAACTGGGTGTCCTTTCATTACATTTTCCAAAATATCCCAAACCACTGGATCCTTACGATCTACAATTTTCTTCGCAGACTTAACCGTCTTCACGATACCACGCTCGATCAACTTACGGATCACAAACGGCTTGAATAATTCTGCCGCCATATCCTTAGGAAGACCACACTCGTGCATTTTCAATTCTGGACCTACGACGATAACCGAACGACCTGAATAATCGACACGCTTACCTAATAAGTTTTGACGGAAACGACCTTGCTTACCTTTCAACATATCAGAAAGAGACTTCAAGGCACGGTTACCTTCAGAACGAACCGCATTTACTTTACGTGAGTTGTCAAATAAGCTATCTACAGCCTCTTGCAACATACGCTTCTCGTTACGTAAGATTACCTCTGGCGCTTTGATTTCGATCAAACGCTTCAAACGGTTGTTACGGATAATCACACGACGGTATAAGTCGTTCAAGTCAGACGTCGCGAAACGACCTCCATCTAATGGCACCAATGGACGTAATTCTGGTGGAATTACAGGAACCATTTTAATGATCATCCACTCTGGACGGTTATCGATACGACCTACAGACTCACGGAACGCTTCTACCACCTTCAAACGCTTCAAGGCTTCAGCCTTACGTTGTTGAGATGATTCCGTGTCCGCAGAGTGACGCAAGTCAGCTGATAAGCTGTCTAAGTCAATGCGTGTTAACAACATATTTAACGCGTCAGCACCCATTTTCGCGATGAATTTCTGTGGATCTTCATCAGGTAAATGTTGGTTCTCACGAGGTAACTTGTCTAAGATATCTAAGTACTCGTCTTCTGTTAAGAAATCAAGGTATTGGCTACCAATCTTTCCTTCTTCCGCGTACATACCTGGTTGAACTACTACGAAACGCTCGTAATAGATTACTTGGTCTAATTTCTTAGTCGATAGACCAAGCATGTAACCAATCTTGTTAGGTAAGCTACGGAAGTACCAGATGTGTGCTACGGGAACCACTAATTCGATGTGGCCCATACGCTCACGACGTACTTTCTTTTCCGTTACTTCTACACCACAGCGATCGCAAATGATGCCTTTGTAACGAATACGCTTGTATTTACCGCAGTGACACTCCCAGTCCTTTGTAGGACCGAAGATACGCTCGCAAAACAAACCGCCCATTTCGGGTTTGTAGGTACGGTAGTTGATGGTTTCCGGTTGTGTTACCTCCCCGTTAGAACCCTCCAAGATTGACTCTGGAGAGGCTAAGGAAATGGTTACTTTTTGGAAATCGCTATTCAGCTTTCTAGTCTTTTTAAATGACATTTTCTTTGTATTTTATTGGAAAATGAACTCTTTTTTAAAGGGCCGAAGCCCTATTATGTTAGTCAAGGGTGATTTCAAGGGCTAAACCTCTCAATTCGTGAATCAATACATTGAATGATTCTGGAATATTAGGCTTAGGCATGTTCTCCCCTTTTACAATAGCTTCGTAAGCTTTAGCGCGACCGATAACATCATCAGACTTCACAGTTAAGATCTCTTGTAAGATATTCGCTGCACCGAAGGCCTCTAATGCCCAAACCTCCATCTCACCAAAACGCTGACCACCAAACTGAGCTTTACCACCCAATGGTTGTTGTGTAATTAATGAGTAAGGTCCGATCGAACGTGCGTGCATCTTATCATCCACTAAGTGACCCAGTTTCAACATATAGATGATACCTACAGTCACCGGTTGATCGAATTTATCGCCCGTTAAACCATTGTATAAATACGTACGACCCCATTCTGGTAGATTCGCCGCTGCTAATTCAGCTGCTACCTCTGCCTCAGTTCCACCGTCGAAAATAGGCGTTGCATAACGCTTACCTAATTTTTGTCCAGCCCAACCTAATACGGTCTCGTAAATTTGTCCTAAGTTCATACGAGATGGTACCCCAAGTGGATTCAATACGATATCTACTGGTGTTCCATCTTCTAAGAATGGCATATCTTCTTCACGAACGATACGAGCAACAATACCCTTATTACCGTGACGACCCGCCATCTTATCACCCACTTTTAACTTACGCTTTTTAGCTACATATACCTTCGCTAATTTCACGATACCAGCAGGTAATTCATCCCCTACTTCTAACACGAAACGCTCACGTTTGAACTGGCCAGCGATTTCGTTACGACGAACGTGGTAGCTCTTAATTAAGGCTAAGAAAGTCGCGTTAGTCGCTGCATCCGCTGTCGCATCTTCTACGATCAAATCTGAAAGTAAATTTGCTTCTTCAGGAACGGCATACGTTGACTCATCGCGGTATAAGTTTTTATCTGGGAATAATAATTCTTCGATGTTCTTCGCGGTGAATTTAACCCCTTTCTCTACGATCACTGTACCAAACTTGTGACGGATACCACCACTTGTTTTGCCAGCTAATAAAGCAACGGTCTTCTCGATCATGATCTTACGAACCTCTAAAAGGTCTTTACCGTATTGTTTCATGACAAGCTTTAATTCAGCCTTCGACTTATCACGTTGATCCTTATCCTTTTTAGGACGAGAGAACAATTTCGTGTCGATCACCACACCCTTTAATGATGGTGGCGCTTTCTTCGAAGCATCTTTCACGTCACCTGCTTTGTCACCAAAGATGGCACGCAATAATTTTTCTTCTGGAGTTGGATCAGACTCTCCTTTTGGAGTAATCTTACCAATTAAGATATCTCCTTCTTTCACCTCAGAACCTACGCGAACCACACCGTTCTCGTCTAGGTTACGAACTGTTTCTTCAGAAACGTTCGGGATTTCAGAAGTTAATTCCTCCTCACCACGTTTCGTATCACGTACCTCTAATTCGAATTCCTCAATGTGGATCGAAGTAAAGATGTCGTCACGAACTACTTTTTCAGACATCACGATCGCATCCTCAAAGTTGTAACCTTGCCATGGCATGAACGCCACTTTCATGTTACGACCTAAAGCTAGCTCACCAGCTTGAGTGGCATAACCCTCGCAAAGCGCTTGACCTTTTACCACTTTTTGTCCTTTGAAGACAATCGGCTTTAAGTTGATCGTTGTATCCTGGTTCGTTCTACGGAACTTGATTAATTTGTATTCTTTAGTAGAGCCATGGAAGCTTACTAATTTTTGCTCTTCTGTTTGATCGTAGTTAACAACGATACGTAAGGCATCTACATATTCGATAACCCCGCTACCTTCTGCTACTACTAATGTGCGTGAATCGATCGCCACACGGTGCTCTAAACCTGTACCTACGATTGGCGCTTCTGGGCGCAATAAAGGTACGGCTTGGCGCTGCATGTTCGATCCCATCAAGGCACGGTTCGCATCATCATGCTCTAAGAATGGAATCATAGAAGCAGCAACGGATACGATTTGGTTAGGTGCCACGTCCATGTATTGTGCATCCGCTGGATTCACTAATGGGAAGTCACCCTCAAAACGTGCCTTCACACGCTCCGATAAGAATTTACCCGTTTTGTCAATCTGTGCATTAGCTTGAACGATGTTCTTTCCATCTTCTTCTTCTGCCGTTAAGTACGAAACAGTCGTAGACGTATCTACTTTACCTGATTCGATCACACGGTAAGGAGTTTCGATGAAGCCCATTCCGTTAACTTTCGCGTGAACACAAAGAGATGAAATCAAACCGATGTTCGGTCCCTCTGGTGTTTCAATCGTACAAAGACGACCGTAGTGCGTATAGTGAACGTCACGAACCTCGAAACCAGCTCTTTCACGAGAAAGACCACCTGGTCCTAGTGCAGACATACGACGCTTGTGCGTGATCTCGGCTAATGGATTTGTTTGGTCCATAAACTGAGATAACTGATTCGTTCCAAAGAACGAGTTAATCACAGACGATAACGTACGTGCATTAATTAAATCTACTGGCTTAAAGTCCTCGTTATCACGAACGTTCATACGTTCTTTGATCGTACGAGCCATACGTGCAAGACCCACACCGAACTGAGCATATAATTGCTCACCTACGGTACGAACACGACGGTTAGACAAGTGGTCAATATCATCGACAACCGCGCGAGAGTTGATCAAACCGATCAAGTACTTCACGATAGAGATGATATCTTCTTTAGTCAATACCTTAATATCCATTGGGATATCGTGGCCTAATTTTTTATTGATACGGTAACGACCTACTTCGCCTAAATCATAACGCTTGTCTGAGAAGAACAAGTTTTGGATGATATCACGTGCCGTTTGCTCATCTGGAGCATCCGTATTACGTAATTGCTTGTAGATAACTTCTACCGCCTCTTTTTCCGAGTTGGAAGTATCTTTTTGTAATGTGTTGTAGATAATGTTGTAATCCGTCACATTCGCATCGTCTTTGTGCAAGATGATGGTGCTTGATCCTGATTCCAAAATCGTCTCGATCTCGTTCTCCGTAATAACGGTATCACGCTCGATCAAGATTTCGTTACGGTCGATAGAAACTACCTCACCCGTATCTTCATCTACGAAGTCTTCTTGCCACGTTTTCAAAACTCTAGCAGCTAAACGACGTCCAACCGTAGACTTTAACGTCTTCTTGTCTACCTTTAATTCTTCAGCTAGGCCAAATAAATCTAAGATATCCTTGTCATTACCGTAACCAATCGCACGAAGCAATACAGTTACTGGGAATTTCTTTTTACGGTCGATGTACGCGTACATCACATTGTTTACGTCCGTTGCAAATTCAATCCAAGAACCCTTGAATGGAATGATACGAGCCGAATACAATTTCGTTCCATTCGTATGCTTCGATTGCGCGAAGAATACACCTGGTGAACGGTGTAGCTGGGAAACAATCACACGCTCAGCACCGTTGATCACGAATGATCCACGCTCTGTCATGTAAGGAATGTTTCCTAAGAATACTTCCTGTTCGATGGTTTGGAAATCCTCGTTGTCTGTATCATTACAGATTAAGCGTAATTTCGCTTTTAAAGGTACTGAATACGTTAAACCGCGGTCGATACACTCATCTACCGAATATTTCGGCGGATCTACAGAGTAGTCAACGAACGATAAAACGAAGTTTTCCCGCGAATCCGCGATAGGAAAATTCTCAGCAAACACTTTAAATAAACCTTCGTCAGTACGATTCTCAGCAGCTGTCTCTAGCTGGAAAAAATCCTGAAAGGATTTGATTTGGATATCCAGAAAATCTGGATAATCGATCACAGACTGCGTTTTTGCAAAGCTGTGTCTTCCGGTGGCAGTGATGTTACTCAAGGCTTTATACGTTTTAAATTAAATGAAAAATGGCCCTCTGGGCACAATTTAAAGCTGAAATGCCTCGTAGATGAAAAAATGATTCCCCTTTGCGCTTCCCCTACGATAAAGGAATTGTGTTTCAGAAATCATTTCTTTTTGGATAGGCCCGAAGGCTTGTACCCTAAAATAGCCTGCAAAGGTACTGATAATTTTTTAGGATGCAAGGGGGTTGTGGGATTTTTGTTTGAACTTACATTAGAATCAAAGAGCAAAGACCAAAGAGCAAAGTTCAGATAGATCGTATTACCTCTTTGAACTTTGAGCTTTGGTCTTTGAACTTTCCAAAAAAATGAAAACGAAACTACTTTATTACCTCCGCTTCACCCTCGCCTACACCCATTCGGAGATTAAAGGCCTAATCGTGCTGCTGGGAATGATGGCCATTTATGTCCTTCTATATATAGGGTATGAATGGCAGGAAAAAGAAGCGGCGAAATTAGAATTTCAGCCTGTGCTTTGGGAGGCGAATTATAAGGCCATTAGTCCGATGGTGTTCACTTCGCGAAAGTTCGGAGGAGGAAAAGAGTCCGGAGGGTATAAGTCCAAAGTCCGGAGGAAGTGGGTCGACTATGGGAGCTATAAGTCCGGAGGTCGTGGGAAGCAACATGCAATCGATATTAATACCGCGGATTCGACGGCGTGGGTGGCTCTGAATGGAATAGGGCCGGGATTTGCGAAACGGATTATCACGTATAGAGAGAAATTGGGCGGATTTTATCAGGTGGAGCAGTTGAAGGAGGTGTATGGTTTGGATTCGCTTTGGGTAAAAGAAAATAAGGCCTTATTAAAGGTAGGGGCAGGGGTGTATCGGTTTTTGAAGATCAATCAAGTGGAATGGAAGGATTTCAAACATCCCTATTTGCCGTATGGGCAGTCAAAAGTGGTTTTAGCCTATCGTAAACAACATGGGGCGATAAAGGATTTCGAAGCTTTGGAAAAAATACAATTGCTGGATCTCGTGGCGTGGAAAAGATTGAAACCCTACCTCAGCTTTGCCGCGCCTTGATAATAAATAGAAAACCCGTAATTTAGCATCCTATTTATTACACATCAACGAAATCATATGTCCTCAGGAGTTTTTCAAGTCCCTACACCTATTAATGAGCCGATTTTGCAGTACGGTGCGAATTCAGCGGAACGTACTAAATTAAAGCAAGCACTTTCGGAATTGCGGGGTCAGCAAATCGATGTGCAGATGCGTATCGCGGGTCGTTCTGTGAAGGGTGCCAAAAAAGTCGCCATGACTTGCCCGCACGATCACCAACATGTGTTGGGTCATTATTATGAAGGGGGAAAAGCGGAAGTGGCACAGGCCATTGACGCGGCTTTAGAAGCAAGATCAGCTTGGGCATCGATGCCTTGGGAGGATCGCGCGGCCATCTTTTTAAAGGCAGCAGATCTTTCGGCGACGAAATACAGAATGCAATTAAATGCGCGCACGATGCTAGGCCAGTCGAAAAATGCCTACCAGGCTGAAATTGATGCGGCCTGTGAGTGGATTGATTTCTTACGTTTTAACGTGCATTATGCACAGCAGATATACAGTGAACAACCGATTTCTTCGCCTGGCGTTTGGAATCGATTGGAATACCGTCCTTTAGAAGGCTTTGTGTACGCATTGACCCCCTTTAACTTTACGGCGATCGCGGGTAATTTACCAGCGGCGCCAGCCTTGATGGGGAATACGGTGGTTTGGAAGCCGTCGCCTACGCAGGTTTATTCGGCGGGATTATTAATGGAAATTTTAGAGGAGGCAGGTTTGCCGGCTGGCGTTATCAATTTAGTGCTAGCGGATGGCCCGGAAGCAGGGGAGGTGGTGTTTTCGCACCGTGACTTTGCGGGGATTCACTTTACGGGATCGACAGGCGTTTTCCAGACGATTTGGAAGAATATAGGCCAAAACATCGCCAACTACAAATCCTATCCTCGTATCGTAGGCGAAACAGGTGGCAAGGACTTCGTCGTAGCACACGCATCAGCGGATGTAAAAGCGTTAACCACTGGATTAGTGCGTGGCGCCTTCGAATACCAAGGCCAAAAATGCTCCGCAGCCTCTCGTGCCTACATCCCAGCTTCTTTATGGCCAGCAGTGGAAACGCAATTGAAAGCTGATTTAGCAGCCATCAAAATGGGCGGCACAGAAGATTTTGAAAACTTCGTGAACGCCGTAATCGATGCGAAAGCTTTCGCGAAAATCACCTCTTATATAAGTGAAGCTAAAAAATCCCCTGAAGTTCAGGTGATCGCCGGCGGAAACTTCGATGATTCGAAAGGCTACTTCGTGGAGCCTACCGTTCTTTTAACGACTAATCCGACCTACCGCACGATGGTGGAGGAGATCTTTGGCCCGGTGCTAACGATCTATGTATATGATGATTCAGATTGGAAGTCCATCTTGACTTTAGTGGATTCGACTTCGGCTTATGCTTTAACGGGTGCCATCTTTGCACAGGATAAATACGCGATGCTGGAAGCGATGAAAGTGCTAGAAAACGCGGCAGGTAACTTATACTTAAACGATAAGTGTACGGGAGCCGTGGTAGGCCAGCAGCCATTTGGTGGTGCGCGTGCCTCGGGTACGAATGATAAGGCGGGTTCTTATTTGAATTTATTGCGTTGGGTTTCTCCGCGCACGGTGAAGGAAGTCTTCGTTTCACCTACAGATTTTAGATATCCATTCTTAGAAAAGTAATAATCCTTTTATTGCCAAAAAAAGGTCAAATCCTCGCAGAATTAATTTTTGCGAGGATTTTTTATTTTTTATTTGAATTTTTTCTCTTTGATTTTCAGTGTTTTAGCCAATTCGCATTAAAAAGTTTCTAATGCAGACTTGCGTTTAAAAAAATAATCCTACATCTTTGCACTCCCAATCGCTAGGAACAAAAGGTTTCTAGGGCAAGACTGAGAGTAGATTAGGTGATTAAGTTCACGACGAGGCGGGTTGCTTTGTTTGATTTACATCGAGGTACAAGAGTTCTTTGACGTGTTGATAGAAATAAAGAAGAGATATTGTGTTTAAATCACAGTGTCGAAATAGTAGCATTCAAGACAAGGATAATGACAATTTTCTTATATTAATAAGAGCAGTCAAACATCCAAAGATTATTTACAATGGAGAGTTTGATCCTGGCTCAGGA
>Ga0228701_1000387_pt1 | contig 38042 bp, 29 predicted proteins | sample McNCre117_Aug_MG_2_FD_178017 | JGI IMG/M metagenome (GOLD analysis project Ga0228701, IMG submission 178017) | Freshwater microbial communities from McNutts Creek, Athens, Georgia, United States - 11-17_Aug_MG | ecosystem: Environmental > Aquatic > Freshwater > Creek | place: USA: Georgia... | reverse complement strand
CTGATGTGCGCGGCCACGATCTCGCCGATTGCGGCTTCTAGGAACTCGTCGACACGGTCGGCGATGTCATCACCCTCCAGGATGTGACGGCGGTCGCTGTAGATGGCCTCACGCTGGCGGTTGAGAACATCGTCGTACTTCAGCACGTTCTTGCGAATCTCGGCGTTACGAGCCTCGACCTGGCTCTGGGCGCTCTGAATCGAACGGCTGACCAGCTTGGACTCGATTGCCATGTCATCCGGAATACCAGGACGGTTCATCAGGCTTGCGGCGGCGCCACTCGAGAACAGGCGCATCAGGTCATCGGTGAGCGAAAGGTAGAAACGGCTTTCACCCTTGTCGCCCTGGCGACCGGCACGTCCACGCAGCTGGTTGTCGATTCGACGCGACTCGTGGCGCTCGGTGCCCAGCACGTAGAGACCGCCGACCTCGAGGACCTTTTCGGCCTCCACGGCAACTTCGGCCTTCATCTCCTCGAAGGTCTTGCTCCAGGCGGCCTGGTACTCCTCCGGGTGCTCCTCGGCGTTGATGCCCTGGGCGTTGATCTTGGCCACGGTCAGGAACTCGGAGTTTCCACCGAGCATGATGTCGGTGCCTCGACCGGCCATGTTGGTGGCAACGGTGACCGCACCCAGGCGACCGGCCTGGGCCACAATCGCGGCCTCACGGGCGTGGTTCTTGGCGTTTAGGACTTCGTGGCGCACTCCGGCCTTGGCCAGCAGGCGGCTGAGGTACTCGCTCTTTTCCACCGAGGTGGTACCCACCAGGACCGGCTGGCCCTTGGCGTGACGAGCGGCGATGTCTAGAACGACCATGTCGAACTTGACCTGTTCGTTCTTATAGATCAGGTCTGACTGGTCGATACGGACCATCGGCTTGTTGGTCGGAATCGGTACGACACCCAGCTTGTAGGTGCTGACGAATTCGGCGGCCTCGGTCTCGGCGGTACCGGTCATTCCGGATAGCTTGCCGTAGAGGCGGAAGTAGTTCTGCAGGGTGACGGTGGCGAGGGTCTGGTTCTCGGCCTTGACCTCAACGCCTTCCTTGGCTTCGATGGCCTGGTGCACGCCCTCGTTGTAGCGACGACCGGCCAGAATACGACCGGTGTGCTCGTCAACGATCATGACCTCACCGTTCATGACCACGTAGTCCTTGTCGCGCTTGAACAGGGCCTTGGCCTTCAGCGCGTTGTTGAGGAACGAAATCAGCGGGGTGTTGGCGCTCTCGTAGAGGTTGTCGATGCCCAGGTAGTCTTCGACCTTCTCGATGCCTGGCTCGAGAATGCCCACGGTGCGCTTCTTCTCGTCCAGTTCGTAGTCGATGACCGGCTGGAGGTCTTCCACGATCTTGGCAAACTGTGCGAACCAGCGGTTGGCTTCACCGGCAGCTGGACCAGAGATGATAAGCGGAGTACGAGCCTCGTCGATCAGGATCGAGTCAACCTCGTCGACGATTGCGAAGAAGTGGCCGCGCTGAACCAGCTCGCCCTTGTCCCAGGCCATGTTGTCGCGCAGGTAATCGAAACCAAACTCATTGTTGGTTCCATAAGTGATGTCGGCAAGGTACTGCTCGCGACGCTCGGTGGGCTCCTGACCGCTGATGATGCAACCGGTGGTCATTCCAAGGGCGCGGAATACGCGGCCCATGAGCTCACTCTGGTAACCGGCGAGGAAGTCGTTGGTGGTAACCACGTGCACACCACGACCCGCGATGGCATTCAGGTAGGCCGGCATGGTGGCAACCAGAGTCTTACCTTCACCGGTACGCATTTCGGCGATGTTACCGAGGTGCAGTGCGGCACCACCCATCACCTGGACGTCGAAGTGGCGCATGCCAAGGGTGCGCTTGGATGCCTCGCGCACAGCGGCGAAGGCTTCCGGCATTAGGTCGTCCAGGCTCTCGCCCGCGGCGTAGCGTGCACGCAGCTGATTGGTCTCGTCGGCCAGCTCGGCGTCGGTGAGTTTTACGAACTCTTCTTCGAGGGCATTCACAGCCGAAGTGATGGTGCGAAGCTTGGCAAGTAGGCGGCCTTCACCGGCGCGCAATACTTTGTCTAGAAGGTTAGCCAACGGGTGCTCCAAACGCTATGGGTATACCCATCAATCCTACGCGAAAGCCCCAGACCGACTGGCCTGGGGCTTCACGCTATGGGCGAACCTAGTTCAGCGAAATCACACCGTAGTGCCAGCCCTTACGGGCGTAAACCACCGATGGCTTTCCGGTTGCCGAGTCAAGGAAGAGGTAGAACGGGTGGCCCACCAATTCCATGTGATACAGCGCATCATCCACGGTCATCGGCACCGATGGGAACTGCTTGCGGCGAATCTCAACCGGGCTGTCGCCGAGGTCGGGACCAGACACAGTCACGGTCTCTGCCGCAACCTTGCCAAGAAGCACATCGGAATCAACCGGGGTAACGTCTAGTTCTGCGAAATCGGTAGCGGTAAGTTCGCCGGCTCCGTGCTGGCGGTGCTGGCCGCGGTGGACCTTGTTGCGGTCGCCGGCGCGACGCAGACGCTCGGAAAGCTTGCCTAGCGCCATATCGAATGCTGCGAATTTGTCGCCGGCGTGAGCCTCGGCGCGAATGACGTGGCCGGGTTCAACAACGGTGAGCTCAACCTGATCCTCGAGGCCGGTGGTCTTATGTTCGTGACGGGTTACCTTGATGGTCAGCGCCTGAGTGCGGTTGGCCAGTTGTTCTACCTTGTGTGCTCGTTCAAGCACGTAGTCGCGGAATCGGTCCGACACCTGAAGGTTGCGGGCTGAAATGTTGATTTCCATGGTTACCTCCGTCTCGGGCGTCATTGCCCGTGAAAGCAAGGTATACCCAAATCGACTTCCGCGGGGGCGATTTGAGCAAATTCACATGGGCGCAGCCAAACTCGCTCTCCCCTTCCACTCCGAAGGTGAGCAAGAATCAGAGGGCTTCCGCAAACGTCAAGAACCGGTCTGGCTGCAATCCGATTCGCTTCAAGGCCCTGGTCATTTCAAGCAGCGTGGCCCCGGTGGTGACCACATCATCAATCAGAATCAGTTTTTGTTCCGGTTTCGCTGCTGTCAGCAGCTGCGTTGCAGTCATTTTGCCGCCTAAGTTCTGACTTCGCTCACTGGCCGAAAGTCCGGCCTGATCCTTCACATCCGAACCCATGCTTAGCAGTGACTGCACACTCACCGAAACTCCACGGGACCTCAACTGAGCAGCCAGATTGGTGGCGAGCATGCGTGCAGGCGAATAGCCGCGTTCCCGATTTGCCTGCGGCCTACTAGGTGCCGGAACCAGAATCACCGAGTGCGGGCGATCGGTGCGCAACTGCGCCAGGTGATCTACCAGCGCCGATGCCATCGCCTTTGCCATCACCTGCGCCAAGCCCGCCGAGCCCTGGCTCTTGAACTCCTTCACCAACTCCGAGATGCCAGGTGCGTAATCCGCACACGCCAAACCCGGGGGCAACCCGAGCCGATAAACCTGGCGGTGGCGAAGCGGCAGTTTTGCCGTGCAGGCGTCACATAGTTGCTTGGGCGGACGGTGGCAAAACAGACAATCTAGAGGTAGCCAAAAACTCAACACCCTGCCAGCATGTAGGCTCACCGACAAGCCAAAAAAGCGCGATGAAGATCTGGGGAAAAAGCCGCCTAGTTGACCATGTGGGCGGCCAAAACATCCTGATCTAACAAGGTCCAGGTGTAGCCGCGATACTGCATCACGCGACGACGTGAATCCAGCACGTAGATGTTGCTTCCGTCATCGCTGGTCATCAGGCCGTAAGCGTGATCCAAAGTGCTGATCTCGCGGGGATCGCCACCGATAGTCAGCAACGTTAGGTCACTCTGGGTGCTGTCGATATCTGAGAGCACCAACAGACCGGTCTTTCCCGCCCACTCCAGGGCCGTCGGCGTACCAACACCGGCGGCTAACTCGATCGGTGAGCCGAAGCCACTGACAATGCCTAGACGATTGCGAACCACGGCGGCCAACTGGATGCGAACCCGCCCCTTGGAATCTGCAACAATCATGGCCACACGAGCACCGTCCGGGCTCACCGTGAACGCCTTCACAGTGTGGTCCTTAAGCCAGTGAATCTTGTACCAGCCTGCCTTGCCGGTGCTGGGCAAAACCTGCAGCAGCCCGTCGGCCCCAAGCATCCAGAGCTGGCCGCGTCGATCAAATCTCGGTGGCAGAATTCCGGTGCGCTTGTCCACCAACACCGGTGCCTTCTCCGACTGGTCGAGACGGCCGGTAAAAATACCCGTCTTGGTAGTCATGGCCACCGAGGTCTGGTCCGCGGTCACAGCGAAATCGGTGACGCCCAGGGTGGTGACCCACTGGTTGGCATTCGCCAGGCGGGAGCCGCTTGGCCCAACCAACTGCTGCAGCTGGCTGGCCGCCAAAACGACCGGGGCATAGGCACCACTGGAGGTGCTGGCCGGGGAGAAATCGTCGATCTTTTGAATCGCGTTAGCGATTTGAACCTGGACCTTGCTGACGCCGGAAAGTTGGGTCAGCGTTGCGGTCAACTCGGCCTTGAAACGCTGCTTTTGGAGGCGGCTTGCCTGTAGGGCCGCCACCGAGAGATTGACAACAGCGGTCTTTTTATCCACTGTTACCGAGTCGATGGCCAGCTTGGTGCCGGAAGGCATTGCCGGGGCAATTGCATCCGACAGCCACTTGCTTGGTCCGGCAAGAATGGCCGAAACCAGGCGGGTCGCAGTAGAAGCACGAGCTGGGAACCATCGGAGGTCTGGCACGAGGTAGTTGTAGGTGCGGTCAAAGTAATAGACCGCATACGAGTGGAAAATTACCTCAAACACTGGGCGAATCATGACGACGGCATTCGGGGCCTCGGTGATGCGCCACTGCCCGTTTACCTGAGCCATTTTGAAACTCAGATTCTGAGTTGTGCCTGCTGGGCGCACGCTGTAGTGACCCTGGCCATCCACCACCGCGGAGACCCCGATCGAGAGCTGAACTGCACCCTTTGGTCCAAACTGAATCTTCTGACCACCACGCTGGATGTACACCTGCTGGTTCGGGCTCCACTTGGCGCGGAAGTCTGGCGCTAGGTATTCGCGAGCAATGCCGTAGTCGTTCTGCGGTCCGGTTGAGGCGTTGAGGAATCCGCTTAGGATGTCGGCCTTGGACTCCCCCATCAGCGGGCCGCTCGGTGAGTAGTAAAGGTAATCGCTGGCAAGGCCGTTCTGAATATCTGGGCCCTGGCGGACCGCGGATGTCCGCGGGATTTCCGCACAACCGGTTACCAGCAGCGCGCCGGCTAGCAACGCAGTCAGGGCACCGAGCAATCGCCTAGTCATGATAGAAACCCTTCGGCAGTGCCCAGAGTGCAGCCCGAGGAGGCATGCTCAGTGGAGATTCCACGATTACACCACCGCGCAACTTCGGAAGGGTCAGACGGAAGCAGGCGCCCTGATTTGGGCGAGCCCAAACCTGAAGCCAACCACCGTGCAAGTGAGCGTCCTCCTGGCTGATAGCCAGTCCGAGTCCGGTACCACCAGACGTGCGCTGCCGCGAAGGATCGGCTCGCCAGAAGCGGTCAAACACTCGATCCAGTTGCTCCTTGGTCATGCCGATTCCGTAATCGGTGACAGTGATGGCGACGGCGTCTTCGTTGCCAGCAACGTGCACATCGATCGGTTTGCCCTCACCGTGTTCAATCGCATTGGCAAGTAGGTTGCGCAGCAATCGCTCGATGCGGCGACTATCCAACTCCACCTCAACCAAGTCGGTGGGCAGGTCAACGTTGATGCGGCTACCCTTGCTGCGAGCCAGAGGCTCCACCGAGACAATGCTCATACCTACAACGTGCTGCACGTCCTGCAGCTCCATATGCGGACGCACGCCACCGGCATCGAAGCGGCTTAGCTCCAGCAGGTCACCAAGCAACGCCTCGAACCGAATGATCTGATCATTCAGGGTTTCGGCGTCCTTTTTCAGGGTTGGCGCAAGTTTGTCGCGGTTGCGGAACAGCATGTCGCCGCTGATGCGAATGGTGGTCATCGGGGTGCGAAGTTCGTGACTAACGTCGCTCACAAAGCGCTGCTGCATGGTGGAAACGTTGGTCACCTTCGTGATCTGCTTTTGCAGAGAATCCGCCATCTTGTTGAACGAGCGGGCCATGGTGGAGATTACGTCGGTGCCCTTGGCCGGGATGCGCTTATCCAGGTCGCCCGAGGCGATGGACTCGGCCACATCCGAGGCGACGCGCAGCGGGGCCACCAGCCAGTTGGTAACAAAGTACGAAACCAGCGCAATCAGGAACAGCGAGACCAGGCCACCCACCACGAGGGTTCGCTGCACGAACAGCAGCGTGTTTTCTTCGTTCTGAAGGTCGTAAACCAGGTACAACTCGTAGGCGCCTGCCAGCGGAATCTGAATCGGTGCACCAACAGCGATGCCAGGGTGAGTTCCGACTGCGGTGGGAATCGCTACCGACTGGTATGACAGACGCGAACCCGCTGCGGCCACCTTGACGCGCAGCTGAGCCGGAATCACCGACAGGTTGAGGTTGGATGACATCGGTGACTGAAGAGCCAGCGAACCGGACGGTTGCCCTGGGGTTCTCAGCAGCGCCACCTGGCGTTCCTGGCTTGCGGTGTTGGACTCCAGAGACGGCACCACAGAGTTCATCAAAGTCTGAAGGGCAACCTCGTCTGACACGTTGGAGGCGCTAAATGTGTTCTGAATCTGAATCACCGAGCGCTGCGACTCGCTCAGCACCTGAGTTAGGCGGGTCTGAAACAGGCCGTTTCCAATCGAATACGAAAGGAAACCACCGAGTGCGGTCATGGCAATACCGGTCAGCACGACGGTGGAAAGTACCGCTCGCAGCTGAATGTATCGGCGCAGCAGGCCGATGATGGTCCGCACTAGACCGGCTCTCTTCACCTAGTTGAGGCCGGCTTTGTAGCCGATACCTCGAACGGTGACCACGACGGTAGGGTTGTCCGGATCGTCTTCGATCTTGGAACGAAGACGCTGAATGTGGACGTTTACCAGGCGGGTGTCGCCCTGGTAGCTGTGGTTCCAGACATCCTTCAGCAGCTGCTCGCGGCTAAACACCAACTTTGGCTTTTCGGCCAGGGTGGTCAACAGTTTGAACTCGTAGGGAGTCAGTGCAATTTTTTCACCGTTTTTGCGAACCTCGTGACCCAGAATGTCTACGGACACTGAGCCAATCTTGAGGACACCACCGGCTTCTTCGGTTGCGGTTTCCACCGAGGCGCGCTGCTGGACACGAAGGCTGTTCTTGACGCGAGCAAGCAGTTTTTCTGGTTCCCAAGGCGACTTCTCGAAGTAGTCGTCGGCGCCAGCCTCAAAGGCCTCATCCATGACTTCGGCCTCGCTGCGAGCGGTGACCATGATGATTGGAGTGCCGGCGAATTCGCGGATGTCGCGCACCAGTTCGATGCCATTGCGGCCAGGCAGCTGAATGTCCATCAGGACCACATTAGGGTTTTCGGCGCGGAAAGTATCCATCACCAGATTGCCGTCGCCTACTGCCACTACCTGGTAGCCGGACTCGGTAAGCCAACGCTCAAGCTGACTGCGCAGCGCCTCGTCGTCCTCGACGAGCATGATCTTGTTAGTCACTAGGTATGCTTCCTGACTGCTAGTAACGGTAGTGTTCGACCTTGAACGGGCCGGTCTTAGAAATTCCAAGGTAGGCGGCCTGCTCATCGGTGAGCTCAGTTAATTGAACACCGAGCGCGGCCAAATGCAAGCTGGCAACCTTCTCGTCCAGGTGCTTTGGCAGAACGAAGACGCCCAACTCGTAGTTGTCGCGGTGGGCATAGAGCTCGATTTGCGCCAGAACCTGGTTGGCAAACGAGTTGCTCATTACGAACGATGGGTGGCCGGTGGCGTTACCCAGGTTCATCAGGCGGCCCTCGCTCAAGATCAAGATGCTGCGGCCGTTTGGTAGGCGCCACTCGTGCACCTGCGGCTTGATTTCGATGCGCTCGGCGCCGGCAATCTTGGAGATGCCCGCCATGTCGATCTCGTTGTCGAAGTGACCAACGTTTGCCACCACGGCCTGGTGCTTCATCTTCAGAACGTGATCCGCGGTAATGATCCCGGTGTTGCCGGTGGCAGTTACGAAAATGTCCACCTGGCCAACAACGTCGTCCAGACGAGCCACCTGGTAGCCGTCCATGGCGGCCTGCAGTGCACAAATCGGGTCGATCTCACTGACGATGACACGAGCACCCTGGCCGCGCAGTGCCTCGGCGCTTCCCTTACCAACGTCACCGTAACCGGCAACGAATGCCACCTTTCCACCCATCAGGATGTCGGTTGCGCGGTTCAGGCCGTCTGGCAGCGAGTGGCGGATGCCGTACTTGTTGTCGAACTTGCTCTTGGTCACCGAGTCATTGACGTTGATGGCCGGGAACAGCAGCTGACCGGTGCGGAAGAAGTCGTATAGGCGGTGGACACCGGTGGTGGTTTCCTCGGTGACGCCAAGAATCTCAGCGGCAATCTTGGTGAAACGACCTGGGTTGGTTGCCAGCGAATCGCGCAACAGATCCAGGATTACGGTCCACTCGTGGCTGTCGCTGGCAGTGGCAGTCGGCACCGAGTTAGCGAGCTCAAACTCGCGACCCTTGTGCACCAGCAGGGTGGCGTCTCCGCCATCGTCGAGAATCATGTTTGGGCCGATGTAGTCGGCTCCGGCGGCGGCTGCCTCGGTGGTCCAGTCGAAGATGCGGCTGGTGCACCACCAGTATTCCTCGAGGGTCTCGCCCTTCCAGGCGAACACTGGCACACCCGCAGGGGCATCGATGGTTCCGTTTGGACCAACCACGACGGCCGCGGCGGCTTCGTCCTGGGTGCTGAAGATATTGCAGGAGGCCCAGCGAACCTGGGCACCGAGGGCGACCAGGGTCTCGATCAGCACGGCGGTCTGCACCGTCATGTGCAGCGAACCGGTGATGCGGGCACCCTTGAGCGGTTGACTGGCACCGAACTCGGCACGCAGCGCCATTAGTCCCGGCATCTCGTGCTCGGCTAGACGAATCTGGTGGCGGCCGGCAGCGGCCAGGGCAAGGTCAGCTACCTTGAAATCAAAGACTGGATTGGTCACCAGACAATTATCCCCGAAGCCGGCGAACCAGAATCCGCTAAGCCCGAATCAGCCCCAAGACTTCATCGCGGATTGCGGCCATCACGGCCTCATCCTTGGCTTCCACGTTCAGTCGCAGCAGCGGTTCGGTGTTGCTAGCGCGCACGTTGAACCACCACCAGTTTTCGGCGTCGGTACCGGTGACCGTGATGCCGTCCCAGTCTTCGACTGCCGCGCGGCCCTCGAAGGCGGCCAAAACACGGGCCTTCGCGGCCGGAACATCCGAGACCGTGGAGTTGATCTCGCCGGACATGAAATACGGGTTGTACTGTCGAGCAAACTCGCTCAGCGGTAGTTGCTGGTGGCCAAACTCAGCCAGCACGTGCATTGCGGCAAGCATGCCATTGTCCGCGCCCCAGAAATCGGCAAAGTAGTAGTGCGCGCTGTGCTCGCCACCAAAGATTGCAGAGGTAGCGGCCATCTCATCCTTAATGAGCGAGTGACCGACCTTGGTGCGGTGCGCAGTTGCACCGTCGGCCGCGATTACCTCAGGCACGATGCGCGAGGTTAGCAGGTTGTGAATCACAGTGATCTTTGCGTCCGCATTCGCAGCCTTGGCACGAGCGATTTCCCGACGAGCGACGATGGCTGCCACCGCAGAAGGATTCACCGGGTTGCCCACTTCATCGATCACAAAACAGCGGTCGGCATCGCCATCGAAGGCAAGGCCGATGTCTGCACCGTGCTCAATCACGGCCGCCTGCAGATCAACCAAGTTCTTTGGGTCTAGTGGATTGGCCTCGTGGTTTGGGAAGGTGCCGTCCAGTTCGAAGTACATCGGGATGATCTCGAGCGGCAACGTGCCCAGATCTGCAGCATTACCAAGCACGGCCGGCACGGTCATGCCACCCATGCCATTTCCGGCGTCTACGACTACCTTCAACGGGCGAATGCCGGAAAGGTCAACTAGCTTGCGAAGGTATTGCGCGTAGTCACCGAGGATGTGAACCTCGCGGAAACTGCCCGGCTTGTCTACCTCATCGATGCCATCACGCAGGTACGCGATGGCCCGGTCACGGATTGCGGCCAGGCCGGTGTTTAGGCTGATGCCTCTAGCACCGGCGCGGGAAAACTTGATGCCGTTATAGGTGGCAGGGTTGTGGCTGGCGGTAAACATGGCGGCAGGAGCGCTCATCGAACCGCTGGCGAAGTAGCTTTCATCGGTGGAGCAGAGACCAATCGAGACCACGTTGGCACCGCGAGCCTGCGCACCCTCGGCGAAGGCGTCAGCGAATTCCGGTGAGGAATCGCGCATGTCGTGACCAACCACGACTTCGGTGCCGGCAGCACCAAGTTCGTCCACGAATCCGGCGGCAAGCGCGGAGACAATCTCGGGGGTGAGGTCACTGCCGACGAGCCCCCGCACGTCATAGGTTTTTACAATTGCGTCCCAGTTGATGGTCATTTAGCCATGCTACTAAAGGGTTAATCGGCCACACCTAGGATTGACCTGTGGACTACCTGAACGATTCTGCCGGCTCGGGCCAAGATGCGGCATTGTCGCCTGGCGAGCCCGGCACGAATCTGGACCAAAATGCGGGTCGTTCCCGTGACCGCCATGGTCGCGGAGTGCGTCGCCCGCTGTGGAGCCCTCGGTTTGCACCCGGCATAGCTCGCAAGCGAGGTTTTGCCGATCTCGTCGAGGACACCGCCAACTATCTGCGGTCTAACTTTCCTGCCGACTTTGCCAATCTGGTGGTTGTGGTCCGTGATTTGCCGCCCATGTTTGCCACCGAGGAATCGCAGCTGACCAGACGATTCGCGGTGCAACGAGAATCCAACACCGTCTACGTGTACCGAATTCCCATCAAGTATTTTGGCCGCGCCTGGGACCCAATCGAGGAAGCGATGCGCGTGGAAAGTTACGTGATCGAAGGTGCAGCCGAACTTGTGGGTAAGGACCCGCGAGACTTTTTCGGTCCCGAAAACTGACCACCGGCCTTAAACACACCGTCGGCCCTAAACCCAATGTGCTCCGACAGCAGCCATCCGAGTTCGGGTTGACTTAGTGAACTAGTACCGCCAGCCGGCCGCTGCTGTTGCTGAAGTCTTGAAGCGGAATCACCGCAAGCGAGCCCGTGAAGTCCGCAACCAGTGAGCTAGACACCGGCCGATCAGCCGAAATGGCGAATACATCGCCCGCCGTCACCGAAACCACAGTGCTTCCCAGGTGCGGCACGCTTACGGAGTTCTTAGCACCCGTGGTCAAGTCGGTGATTACCGCGCTGGCAGACTGGGATCCGCCATTGGCAATTGAGACCTTGGTGACCGCAGAGTTAGCGGCAGTTGCAGCGACTGGACTGGACATCGGTGCCACCGCTGGCAGGAATGCGAAATCAGTGATGGGTGTTGAGCCTTTTTTGGTTCGGCTCAGTTTGACCACCGAAAGGACCGGCTGGTCGCTGTGCACAAACACCGAGTAGTCGCCGTCTTTGAGTCCGGTGAGGTCAAATGTGGTTGCAGTGTTGGGCTGAACCTGCTCCTGCAAAACGGTGCCGATCGATTTGGTACCGATTCCGATGACCTGCACAGTCACGGTCGCAGCCTTAGTTCCGGGCACCAGTAGCTGAACACTTGGCGTTAGGTCCTGATAGTCAGAATTATTACTTATCAGGTCAAGTGCATCTTTGGTTCCACGCTTGAGCAGACCAGGGATGACAAGGTTTCCGGCTGGGGCGACTGCCGGGCCAACTAAGTCTGCGCCGGCCGAGACGGTGCCGCGCACTGTCCTGGACTGGATCCAGCTTGCAACGGCCGCACCGCGCGAAGTCAGGTGAACCGCTAGCGCATGCTGCTGGGGAGCATAGCCGGCCAGTGGCAGCACGACGGTTCGGTTAGCCGATACCGAAATTCCGTTGAGACCAGCGCCGTCAATTGGGCCGCTCTCACCGAACAGCTGCAGGTCTACGGTTGCATCGGTGGCCGCCGGGTTGGAAATAACCAGCAGCGATTCACGACCCACGGTCGTGACTGCACCTAGCAGCCATGAGTCACTTGCCGGGCTTTGGCAGTTGGCACCGATGGCACCGTTCACACCTTTGTCGGCTGCAATCTGGTAGCTCTGGGCTGTGAAAGTTGTGCTGGCCTGGCTGGCGCTAGACGACTGGTCGCGCACGGTAATTGCCAGCGAGCTCTGCGTGCTGAGATTGGCCAACTTATTACCGGTGTCACCGAGGTGGCCCTGGCCTGCGGCTGGGCCGGTTAGCGGGCTGGACACCAGACTCACACCACCGGGCAGATTGCTGGAATAGTCCACCACCGCCGAACCGGTGCGACCAAAGGACTGCACGTTTGTGCCACTTGAGCCACCCGAGGCAAAGGCCGATCCGGGGCAAACCAAAGTCAAATCTCTTGCCTTGACCGCCGTTGTGTGCGCAGCAACGGGCTTGCCAACGTGACCAATCCAGCGCCACTCACCCAAAGCAAACAGCGAACCGATTGCTGCCAGAGCAACAACCAAGGCGATCAATTTTTTAACCATTAGTAGTTTTCGCCCTCGAATCCTTCGCCGAAGGCATCCAGTTCCTCTTCATCGTGCGTAGAGCTGGTGACGCGACGACGAGTTGGGATGGCCAAAAGAGCAAATAGGGCGAGCACAGCAACCTGAACCTGCTTGGTTACAGACCACTGCCAGCCAAGATTATTGGCGACGGTCCCGGAATCCTTAACTCGGTATAGGCGGCCGAAATCGGTGACACCAACTGGCTCCAACTGCGGAACCGTATCTAGAGCGTCACCAAGTTTGCTGGCGGCCGAAGAGTTTGGAACCAGTACGTAGTTGATGCCGAAGCGCTTCAGCTGCTTGCCCACATTGCTGCCATTGGCCGAGGCGAGGTCTGCGGTCAACTGTGCCAACTGCACGTACCGTGGGTCGGTCCGCTGTAGATCAGCGACCGAATAGTTGTATGCAGTGCTCAGATCCTGCAATTGCAGGCCGGCTCCCGAAACGAGCGAAGCACCAATTAGCTGCGTGTCAGTTGTGGTCTGAGACTTGCTTAGTTGCAGCACCCTAGCGCCACCGGTCTGTTCCACCTGCGCCTGGACTAGAGCCGGTGCCAGCGAGCCATCGGACCAGTTCAACTTAGCTGGCTGAAGGACAAACTGACCAACCAGAGTCAGACTGGCCAACAGCCCCAAACCCGCGCCGATAAAACGAAGTGGCTTTCCCGCGGCGTCCAGAGCCAAGACCAGCAGCACTGCCGCAATTAGCCCCTCGAGACCGATAAGGGCATACGGCGAACCCGGGGACATTGCCTGAAGCGAACCGCCAGATGCATCGGCTGCGGCAATAGGCAGCCTGAAATTGAACAGGTTGTAAACATGGGCCGTGGCCACCGAGGCGGCGAGTGCCACCCACAGCCACATTGCGCTGAGACTGCGGCGACCGACGGTTGCAGTCAGCCCAATCACCAGCGTGAACGCGGTTGCAAAGACTAGGTATTGAGAAAATGGCCCGGCTGCCTGGGTGCCCAAAAGGAGCTTCCAGATCTCAAACTGGGAGTTCTTGACCGGCACGCCAGGGTCGGTAAGCACAGCCATCGGCATCGCCTTGGCAACCGCCAGGTACCAAGCGTATGGCAGCCAAATCACCAGGAGCGGAATCGGAATCCACATCAGGTAACCGATGCGCTTGAAACGGTAGACCGCTAGTAACAGAATCACGGCTGCCAGCAGCGGAATCAGGCTCGGTGCGCCTGCGGAGATAACTGCAGCCAGCAGCGCACTGGTGCCAACCCAGGTCCAGGTCTGCACGCTGCGCCGCGGACTGGCCCCAAACTGCAAAATTCGGGCCAGGGTAAACGCGAACAGCGGAAGCAGAATTAGGGCCACCAGGGTGCCCAGACGCGCCTGCTGTTGCGCCACAGTGAGCGCCGGCCAGAACGCGTAACCGATTGCACCGATGACCAGCAGCGCTCGCCGCCTAGAAACCAGGCTGAGCAGCCGCCAGGCGCTGGCAAAAGCCAACGGCTTGGCAAGGAAGACCAGCAGTGTGATCGAAAGCGTTGGCGCCCAGAACGTTACCGCCCCGAGGGCAAAGAGCACCCAACCAAACGGATCACTCGGCGCCGCTAACCCAAAACCGGATGTCTGCCAAGATGCCCCGGCACGGCTGAAAAGCTGACCCAGGTCGGTTCCAAGTGGCAGTGCACCGCCGCCGGTAATCGCAAGATCACGCGGCCAAAACTGCCAAGAAACCGCAGCCAACAGCGCCATAAACCAGGGCCCCCCGGAGGCCAGGAAGCGCGGTGATTCGTCCTCGGTTACCTGCTCCAGATTCGCCTCGGCGATGGCAGCCGGTAGCTCCACCCTGGCTCGCAAGGAACGTTGAATTTCCTCGCGGTCTGCGAACAGTACCGATAGCGCCTTCAAACCTGAACGTTGTTGCGCGGTTAGTTTGGCGCGTCTCGAAATCAGAGCAAAGCCCATCGCGAACCACCAAAATGCCGCAGCAATCGTGGTTGGGATGCGCTCTGGGCGCTTCACCAGAACCAGCCAGATGGCCGCGAAAAGCGACAGCAGCGGTGCAAATAGCCCACCAAGCAGAGTCACCATTTGATTGCGGTAGCCCGCCATCAGCTGCAACTGTGCCTCGCGAATGGCCAGCGGTTTCTGTGCGGTGAAGCCCACCGAACCAGGGGCAACGCCAATTCTGGCGCGAGGTGCCGCAAGAACTCGGTGACCGTTCAGGCGCATCGAGATGGCCAGGCGATAGTCGTTGGTGATGGTTTTGGCTCTTGCAAATCCGCGCTGGTCAAAACCGCCGGCAGCGTGCAGAGCGCCTACCTGCAGCAGGGAACCCATGCTGGTGGCCGCTAACAGGTCTTCCTTGTGATCGTGCTGGGCCTGGTCGAACTCGCCGCTAACCGGCGAAATCGGGTTCCAGAGTCCGGCCACGGTTAGCCCGTATTCCTGGATTTCGCGCGGGCGTTCCTGGGACACCAACTTTGGTGCAATCCAGGTGGCGGAAGGCGAACGCTCGGCTACCGCCATCAGGGCCTCAAGGGCAATTGGAAGCGGGTGCATTCCGGCAGCAAGCGGCCAAATCCATTCGGTTTGGATTTGCTGCCCAACCTCGGTGAGGTTGGCAACCTCAACCACGAAATCGACAGGTCGCGACTGAGCCGCTAACCCACGACGGGTTTCAGAAATTTGTGATTCGTCGGTGCCGACGATTATGGCTGTGACTGCCATGCAGCCGACCAGCGGTTAGGCGCGCTTTTTCAGCTTGCGACGCTCGCGCTCGGACAGTCCACCCCAGATGCCGAAACGTTCGTCGTTAGCCAGCGCGTACTCCAGGCACTGAGCCTTTACTTCGCAGCCCGAGCAGATGCGCTTGGCATCGCGGGTCGAGCCGCCCTTCTCAGGGAAGAAGGCCTCAGGATCGGTCTGGGCGCAGAGAGCGTCTGCCTGCCAACCAAGTGGGTCGTTTTCGGAGTCGGCATACGCCCCCGCGATGCCAAGGAGTACTGGGTCAACGAACCAGTTCTCCGGTACTCGGTTACGAGTTTCCATTTGATTTAGCCTTTCGAGCAATCCCACAGTTGCATTGATGTAATTACACCGATGTCATTCACCTGAAGTCAAGTTGAGCCTAGTCAAAACGGGGGTTGTTTGGCAAGTTGTTGCCAAACCGTAACAAGGTGAACTGAGAGGCCAGAAAACGGGGTCCGCTTCTCCTGCGCTCCCTAAGATTGTTGGCATGAGCGTATTGGTCACCGGCGGAGCCGGCTACATCGGTTCCCACGTAACCCGTTTACTGCAGCAGCGGGGCGACAAAGTGGTTGTGGTCGACGACTTTGACACCGGTCTGGTTGACCGCCTGCACGACGTTGAGGTTGTGCGCCTAGACCTAAGCGCCGCGAATGCCGTTGAGGTTCTGACTCAGACCATGAAGGACCACGGCATCGAGTCCGTAATCCATTTCGCCGCCCAGAAGCAGGTCGGCGTTTCTGTGATCGAGCCCGAGTTTTACTACCACCAGAACCTCGGTGGCATGAACGACTTACTGACTGCCATGCGTGCAGCCGCGGTTGACAAGCTGGTTTTCTCTTCTTCCGCCGCCACATATGGCATGCCGGATGTTCCGATGGTCACCGAGGACATCGTGTGCCAGCCAATCAACCCGTACGGTGAAACCAAGCTGGTTGGTGAGTGGATGGCTCGCGCCAGCGCCCGCGCCTGGGGTCTGAAAGTAGCGAACCTGCGTTATTTCAATGTGGCAGGTGCCGGCTGGAATGACCTAGCTGATACCGCGGTGATGAACCTGGTACCAATCGTTTTTGCTGCCATGAAGGCCGGCCAGAAGCCAAAGGTCTTCGGCGACGACTACAACACTGCCGATGGCAGTTGCGTGCGCGACTACGTGCACGTGCTCGACCTCGCCGAGGCGCACCTGAGCGCCTTGGACTACCTAGACACCGAGAACCGTGCGCACGACACCTTCAATGTTGGTACCGGCGAGGGCAGCTCGGTGTTCCAGGTTCTGGACGCCATCCGTGAGGTTTCCGGCATCAACTTTGAACACGAGGTCGTTGATCGCCGCGCCGGCGACCCACCGTTCCTCTGCGCAGACGTAAGCCGCATCACCCGCGAACTTGGCTGGACCGCCAAGAACGGCCTGCGCGAAATCGTCGCCAGTGCATGGGAAGCGGCTTCGAAGTAGCCGCTGACCTTAAGGAAAAGTAAGCGGCATCGAAGTAGCCGCTGACCTTAAGGAAAAGTAAGCGGCGGCAAATAGCCGCTAGTTGGTGGCTAGGAACGCTGTTCCGCTGCCGCTAAACGAGTAGAACTTGGCATCGGCTAAGTAAGCAGCCTCGCCCTTGCGCAGCACCTGACGCTCACCCAGACTGTCCCCCACTGCCACTTCCCCGGCAGTGCAAAGCAGGATTGCAGCATTTGGCAGCTTGATATCGGCAAGTACGTTTGCGCCAGAGACATCAACGCGATAAAGCAGGTAGTCTTCGGTGGCACTCGGATACTCCACGAGACCCGCAGCCAACTGCTTTGATTCAACGGTTGGCACCTGCTCCTGGCCGAAGTCCACCACTCGCAGTAGTTCCTCGGTGTTTATGTGTTTGTTGGTCAGGCCACCGCGCATGACGTTGTCGCTGTTGGCCATGATTTCTACACCGAGGCCGGACACGTAGGCGTGGACACAACCGGCGGCCAGCTCTGCTGCCTGCATTGGCTGCAGGACCACCAGATTCATGAGTTGTGAGACAAGGATTCCCGGGTCACCCGGATAGAGCGATTCCAACTGCGGAACCAGGGCGAGGTTGGCGCTTTCGATGTTGTCGATTGCGCGCGAAAGCGTGGCTAACTGTGCCAATTGAGCGGTCACCGCGGCTAGTTGTCCGCGCTGACCGAGTAGGTAGCGGAACAGCTCCGGAACCCCGCCGAATCGCAACATTTGAATATAGGAAGTAAGTGCGTCTTCGAGTTCGTTGAGTTCCAGACTCTGAGCCTGCAGGGCCAGTCGCTGGAATGCCACCACGATGTCGACACGCGGGCGGAAACCGATTAGGGCGGTGAATTCGGTGAGCGCCACAATCATTTCGGGCTTGTGATGGTCATCGCGGTAATCGCGATCTGGGGCGTCCAGCGCAATCCCGGTGGCGTTTTCACGCTCGAATCCGGCGAGCGCCTGATCCTTATTTGGGTGCGCCTGGATGGATAACGGCTGGCCGGCGGCAAGGATCTTGAGCAGGAATGGCAGCTGCTTGCCAGCGCGCAGATCTAGAAGGTTTTGCGCTTCGAAAGCCGCGTTTTCGGCCTCGCCAGCCTCCACCTTCGCTGGAGATCCCAGGTGGGTACCAAACCAGATCTCGGCCATTGGGCCGCCAGTTGGTTCAATCGCGAAGTAGTCGGAGATCAGGGTGGGTGAACCCCAGGCGTAGTCACGCGCGGTGTTGCTGATTTTGCGAATCAAAGGTTCCCCAACTTCTGGTTTTTGGCCAAATCCAAGGCTAGCAAAGCCTCCAATGGGTTTAGCCAATCACAAGAGTCGGTGAATAGACTGAATCGGTGCAGTCCAAGCCCCGCCCCTTAAATTTGCGTATCGCCCTGGCCTATCTCGGTATTTTTACCATTTCGGCCGGCGATACCGTGCGCTATTCAATTGGCTTCACCGCGTGGGGTGTGCTGTGTGTTCTGCTGGCTCTTACAGTTGGCGTGATTTTCTTCCGCGATAACCCCCGAGCAACGCTGAGCCGAGTCCCGCTTACTACGGTTTCGCTCCTTGGCTTTATGCTTCTAAGCACCGCTTGGAGCTTCTATCCGGCCTTCACACTGCTGGGCTACCTCGGCACCGCTGTGGCGACCGTGTTTGCCCTATTTTTGGTTGCAAACTTCAGCTGGCGCCAGCTGCTAGATCTCTTTAGCCGAGTGTTCTGGTTGATCTTGGCCGTTTCGTTCGTCTTTGAACTCTATGCAGCCGTTGTCGTCCGCGGCCCGATCGCACCTATCTTCAAGAACTACACCGGTCCGGTTCCACCATCGGGGGCCTACTACTGGACTCAGGGAACCCTGCTCAAGTTCTCGCGCATTCAGGGCATCGTCGGCAATGCCAACCTGCTCGCCTATATCGCGATGCTTGGCTTCATCATGTTTGCCATTCGCATTGCAGCAAAGAGCGGCAGCCGTCTGGTGAACATCACCGGTCTTGCAATGGCATCGGCAGCATTTGCCCTGACCCGCTCGGCGGGAATTGGTTTTGCCATGGCCTGCGCAATCATCGTGGCACTGGTCGCACTGATTGCCGAGGGGCACGACCGAGAGACACGTCACCGCTACTATCGCGTGGCCTGGACCGGCTTTGGCATTGCCGCGTTCTTTGTGCTGGTTTACCGCGCCCAGCTGTTCACGCTCATCGGGAAGAGCCCAGACATGACTGGCCGCCTAGACATTTGGAAGGCCGTCCTTGGCTTGATTGGTCAGCGTCCACTCCAGGGTTGGGGTTGGATCGGCTACTGGATTCCGGGTGTAAAACCATACGAGGGTTTGATTGTCCGCGACAACGTCACCTACTATCAGGCGCACAATTCCTACCTGGATGTGTGGCTGCAGCTGGGAATCTTCGGTTTCATCCTTTTTGCTGCGATGCTGGCCCTCACCTTTGTCAAGGTCTGGCGTCTTGCGGTTCGCCACACCAGCGCGCTCTATCTTTGGCCGGTACTGGTGTTTGTTGCCCTGTTGGCTCAGAACCTCACCGAGAGCCGCATGATCGTGGAGCTTGGCTGGGTCCTGGTTCTGATCTTCGCAATCAAGGTGAATGAACCAGCCGAATTCCTGGAACCTCGGGGTGAGGCTCCTAAGCGCCTTCGGATGCGTCTGGCCGGTCGATTCCTCCAAAAGGTATCTGAATCTGGCCGTGTGGAGCCTAAGGAATAAGCAGTTTCTTACCCAGAACTGCAACGTCGCTGGTTAGGTTATTGGCCGTCTTTAGCGCGGTGACCGTGATGCCAAAACGATTTGCAATCTTGATTAGGGTGTCTCCCGCAACCACCGTGTAGTACCTGGTGCCGCTTGCGCTGGCAGTTGAACTGGCAGTTGGCGAAGCACTGGCGGTTGGCGAGGCGCTGGCGGTTGGCGAGGCGCTAGCAGTTGGCTTCGGCGTAGAGGCCGGGGTAGGCGTCGTTGACTTAGTTGGGGTTGGGCTTGCTGTTGGGGCTGGCGACACACTGGCACTCGGCAACGATGTAGCGGCCGGCGTAGGGCTGGCACTCGGGGTGACCGGATTATCGAGCGGGTTAACCAAAACGGTTTTATAGGTCAGCGGCAGCGGCGTTCCCAGTGGGAGGGCAGCGGCCACAACCGCGTCAATCTTGAACGCAGTTGGCGTTGTGCCACGAATAGCCTCGTACTGCTTTTGTGTAACTGCGCGACGCTTGCCGTTTACCAGCAGATAAATCTGTTTGGTTGGAGAGATTACGAAACGCCCGAGCTCGGTGGTACCGAAACGCAGCATCTTGCAGCTGTTTGCATCGAGGACTGCGGCAATGCCTGGATAGGCTGCGGCATAGGCGTCATTAATCGGCTGCCAACTGCCACCGGTCGCTAGGTAAGTGACTCCGGCACAGAACACCTTCAGGCCAAGCGCACCCTCGTTCGAGTAGCCGGCGAGGTCGGTCTTGAGTACCTTTGCCGGCTTCTTGCCAAGCCCAAACTCGGTGGCCCAGTCCTGACTTGCCACCGAGTAGTAGCCGGTGAGGCCATCGGTAAACAGCAGGCGCCCTGAAGGGTCACTCAGGAACGAACCCGGTGAGACAACTGGGTCACTGGACGTGACCTGGGCCAGCGCACTGGCGGGAAGAGTCTGCACGTTAGGGGTGCTTGCCAGCAGCAATAGGCGGCTTAGCGAGGCTGTGTTGACCACGGCGCGGCGCTGTTGGTCCGCAACCCAGTAGGTATTTTTGCCACCGGTGGCCCTAGCCAAGAATGGCGCAGCTAGCTCGGTGCCGGCAATCGGGATGAGCTTGAACAGGCTGTTGGGTACCGGTGTAGCCGCGGCAGTAAGAATGGTTCCCGCTGCTAGCGGCAGGCGGCCAGCCGGAGTGAGAACAAAACCGTTGCCACTGTCATCGGTGACGATGGTGCGCACCGAATTTGCCGCGCGGATCGCGTTAACACCGGCATCGCTGAGGGTTCCGGTCGAAACCGGCAACCAGTTTCTGAAGTCCACGTCGCTGCTGGTGGCATGGTCGATCTCGTAGTACTTGCCGTCCAGGATTGTGCCGTAGTTGCCGCTGCTGCGGTTGGTGAACAGCTGGCCTTCCTTGGCGATTGGTCCACCCCATGGCAGGTAGCTAAACGCACTGATTGGCACCTGGCTCTGAGCCGGAAGTGTCAATCCGGCATCCGCCACCGAGGCGGGGTCGAGGATTTCGTGCTTAACTCCGCCGGTAATCCAGTACTGCGGGCCACTGGTCTGGCCCGAAGCATCCGGAACCAGCGCCGACATCGCCGGTCCGGCCGCGAGAGCATTCAACTGGTAGCTGGTCAGCTGCACCGCATCGGTGCAGTTCAGACCAAACACCGCCGCTTGGGTGCAACTGCTGAAGGCATAGCGGGTGCCGTTATCCACAAAGTAGTAGTTACCGGTCGCAGACTTCACAATTCGGTTCATTGAACCGGCATCGGTGAAGCTGTCCAGATAGTCTTGCGAGACTTTACCCACCGGGCCAAGCGGCGCAAGCGCGGTGACCAGACTAGGGTCTGCGACTCGGTACTTGTTAAAGCCACCGGCCGCATTCGGAACAATCAGGTAGGTGTCGCTGGTGTCTGACTTCAGCAAGAAGCCACCACCGATTGGTGACCCGAACCAATCCCAGTAGTACCGCCAGAAATTGCGGTTTCCATAGGCGCTGCACCGGTCACCGGAACCGTAAAGGTTATTCAACGCGGCCGGGTTTGGGGTGTATGGCGTGTAGTAGTAGAGGGCGGCAGTGGCCTGTGACTTCAGCAGGAAGTTGCGCGAACCACAGCCGGAGACCGAGGCCACCTGGTAGTTTACGTTTACGTTCTTGCCCACCTTGAGGTAGGTGAAAGAGCCACCCGGATTGCCGTACCAGTGGAACTGGCTGGCAGCCTTGTAGACCTGATAGAAGAATCCGAAAGTGGTGCAAGGGCCGGTATCTGGGCAGGCGAAACCCATGGCGATTTGGTATCGATAGTCGGCCGGTTTGGTGGTGCTCTGGTTGCCGCTGGAATCCGGCCAGAACGGGTTGGTGCTGGTGACCAACCCCTGCTCCTTCTGGAGGGTTACCAGAATCACGCGCGGATTGATGTTGCAGGCACGGGCGATGATTGCGATCATCTGGGAGGCAAGCACGTTGCTCTGGGCATCGATGGCATTGCAGCGACCATCGGTGGCGGGCATCGCCGGAATATTGGTTCGGTAGTAGCGCAGGCAGGTGAAGTCTCCCACATTTGCTGCCGGGGCCAGCTTGCAGCGCGGCACCTGCTGGTCCAGGAACTTCTGAATATCGGTGCCATCCATGGTGCCGAAGTCATAGAAAACGCTGTCGCCGATGATCAGCCCGGGGTCAAACATCGAACCCGAGAGCGCCTTGGCCGGTGGGGCCTGCAGCGTGAGCCCAACAACGCCAGAAAGGGCCAACACCACCGTGGTGATGAAGGCCCAGACTCGCGTGGTCGGTCGTTTCATTTACTGAATCGTGATTGTCTGACTTAGGCTGCTGCCCACATAGGCGGGCGATTTGTAGGTGACAGTCACCGAACCGGTGCCCTTGGCAAGCCCCACAAGTGAGACTTCCATTGGGAAGCACTGAGTGGTGTCCACGTTGGATTCGGCGCGGACTGTCTGGCTCTTTGAGGTGGAACCGCTGGCCACGGTCAGGGTGCACTGGCCGCCATCCTCGGTGGCATTTGTGACAGCGGCCACAACATCAACAACCTGGTTGGTGGCATCCACGTTGACCTGCATCAGCTGCACTTTGGCCGCTTGAACCGGCTTGGCGGTTGGCGTTGGGGTGACGCTCGCGCTGGCACTGGCACTGGCACTTGGTTGTGGCACCGAGGAAGAGGTGCTGGTCGGGCCGTCGGTTGGGAAATCGGTGGCACCCCAGTGCGGGTAAAGCACGCTGCAACCGCTGATGGCGGCGGTGATGGTAATTGCCGCGACACCAGAACTGAGGACTCTAACCGCAGCCGCGGTTTTACCTGGCTTGATGCCTGGGGTATTAACGCGCTTCATAAAGGCTTCCTTTCGGCCACACTTACAAGACTATTTTGAGGTGGAAGCCTGTGAAAATGCCTTCTGCACCATGGCGTGGATTGCTGTGAAATTCGGGTTAACTACGTCGATGGTTGGCGGCACCAGCTCCAGCTTCTGGATTCCCAGTTTCTTGGCCTTTAGCGCCAGGTCTAGGTAAATGGCTACCTGCCCGTTTGGAATGTTGGTCTGAACCAGCTGACGACCAGCTGCCGCGATGTCTCGGAAGTGCGTCAATACGGTTGCCGGGTCGAGCTGAGCCAACATCGCATCTTCAACTTCGCGCTGACGCTGCATGCGGGCGTAGTCACTTGAACCGTGGCGGGCACGGGCAAACCAGATGGCGGTCTTACCATCCATGTGCTGAACGCCCGGCTCGATCCAGCCCTTGACGTTGATTGGCTGACCAAAAGCGTCTTCCTGGCCACCGATAGGCAGGCGCTCGGTGACGTTGATTGTGATGCCGCCAAGTGCGTTGATCAGAGCCTTGAATCCGGCCATGTCAACCAGTACATAGGACTGAATCTTCAGGCCGGTAACGCCCTCGATGGCTTCCTTGGTGGCCTCGATGCCTGGATTGGACCCCTGCTTCACCGCGTTTGGATAGAGATCGCTGTGGCTATCCGTGACGTCCTTGTAGATAGCGTTGATCAGACAGACATCGCCACAGTTGTAGCCGTTCGGCCACAGCTTCTTCATCGGCGAACCGGCAACAAACGGCGCCTTTTGCAGGTTTCGCGGGATTCCGATGTTGACGGTCTGGCCGGTCACGGCATCGATACTGAGCACCGACATGCTGTCCGGGCGCAGACCCAGGCGATCGCGCGCAGCGTCACCGCCCATCAGCAAGATGTTGTAGCGACCGTTGTCCGGGAGCGTGATGCCCTGCTGGGTGAAGATTCCACCGATCATGTTGGACTGCACACCGGCCAGGTTTCCGGCGTAACCGATAGTGCCGGTTCCAAGCACACCGACCGCCAGGATTCCGGCAAGGGTGACCCACTTGACCCGGCCCGGGATGCGTGGCAGTTGGAGCAAACGCAGGGTGTCCAGTGCCAGGAGAGCGAAAATCACGGCGTATGCAATCAGAAGAAGCGCGATGATGCCGCTGAGGATCGGGAAGGTCACCACAAAAAATAGCCAAGCGCGATTAACCACAAACAGCACGGCGGCCAGCACGAACAGTGCCCAGTAGGTGAAGGTGGCGATCAGACCAACGCGCGCAATCTTGCGGTTTCCGGCCAGCAGCTGGGCCGAACCCGGAATCACGAAGGTGAGCAGAATCAGCCACCAGGCGCGCTTGGTGAGGTGCTCGCCGCTGGCGCGGTCGATGTTGCGGAATGGACTGGTAGAACTCATGTGGGTTAGAGCGATGCCTTCAGTGCCGCATTTTTCTGCGCGACCTGGTCTTGCAGGGTCTGGGCGTAGGAATCCAACTTGGCGCTGAGCTGGGAATCAAAAGCACCGATTATGCGAGCCGCCAAAATTCCGGCATTCTTGGCTCCACCAATCGAGACAGTCGCAACCGGGATTCCGGCTGGCATCTGAACGATGGAAAGCAGCGAGTCCATGCCATCCAGGCGGGCCAATGGGACAGGTACGCCCACCACTGGGAGGGTGGTGACCGAGGCGAGCATGCCTGGCAGGTGGGCGGCACCGCCGGCACCGGCGATGATTACCTTGAGTCCGCGGCCCGCTGCGGCCTTACCCCAGGCGACCATGCGCTCCGGAGTGCGGTGGGCGCTGAGCACCTCGACCTCGTACTCGATGCCGAATTCCTTGAGGATCGCCGCAGCATCTGCCATAACGTTCCAGTCTGAGTCGGAACCCATAACAACGCCGACGATTGGGCTGGCATTTGAGCTGGCCATGACGCGCTCCTCATCTGGGCGCGTCAAAACCGCGCCCTATCAAGGAAATTTTATTCGCCGCGGAGGATTTTGGCGGTAGCCCGCGCCTCGGCGAGTGCCCATTCGGCATTCCCAGCCACAACTGTTACGTGCCCCATCTTGCGCCCGGCGCGTGCGCCTTTGCCGTAGGTGTGCACTTTTGCCTCTGGGTGGGCCTTCAAAGCAGCGGCATAGTGCGGCAAGAAATCGTTGGTTTCGTCCACGCCAAGCAGATTCACCATCACCGCGTGGGCATCGGTGGGCAGGGTGGAGCCGAGCGGAAGATCGAGCACGGCACGAAGGTGCTGCTCGAACTGACTGGTTACGCTGCCCTCAATGCTGAAGTGGCCGCTGTTGTGCGGGCGCATTGCAAGCTCGTTGATCAATAGGCGACCGTCGGTCGTTTCAAACATTTCAACCGCCAAAACACCGGTGACACCGAGGCCCTCGGCGACGCCACGCGCGATCTCGGCCGCCTGCTCCAAAGTTGCCTCACTGGCGTTCGGGGCTGGGGCCAACACCTCGGCACAGACGCCATTTGCCTGGGTGGTCTGCACTAGAGGCCAGGCGCGGAACTCGCCGCTCGGAGTGCGGGCGCTCAACTGGGCGAGTTCGCGGGTGAAGTCAACCTTTTCCTCAGCCAGCAGGTGTCCGCCAACCTTGGCCAGACCCTCGGCGCTCAGCCAGTCAGCGGCATCGGCGGCGCTGGAAACCACGCGAACACCCTTGCCGTCATAGCCACCGATTGGCGTCTTCAAAATGGCAACGCCGCCGTGAGCTTCAATGAAGGCATCCAGCGAATCGGCATCGTGAATCTCAGCCCAGTCTGGCATCGGAAGCCCGAGGGCACCAAGGCGCTCACGCATGTGCAGTTTGTTCTGGGCGAAGGCCAGCGCCTTGCTCGGTGGCTGCACACTGACGCCAGCCGCCTCGAGAGCTTGGAGCACGGCGAGTGGAACGTGTTCGTGATCGAAGGTAATGACGTCAACGGTCTTGGCAAAATCTGCCACAACCTCCAGCTGGGTGTAGTCGCCGACCACCGCGGTTGCCAGCGCTGCCGAAGAACCATCGGCCTCCGCCAGAACCTTGAGAGTGATGCCGAGGTTGATTGCAGGCGGGGTCATCATTCGAGCCAGCTGCCCACCACCGATTACACCGACGCGGAATTCAGTCATTAGTTACCTCCAAAGAGCGGGTTTTGCGGCGCAGCCTTGGACGCCAGGTTTGAAAGTTCTTGTGCAATCAGCTTGCCCTTTGGCAGGCCGCGAAGTTCCATCGGATCTTCGCCGGGAATGAAGAGTGTGACTACGCCGGCCGCATGCTCCACGCACTGCACCTGAGCAAACGACACCGAACGGTAGTGCTGGCCCCACAGGCCGGCACGTGAGACCACTCGAGCGGTCGTGACATCGGTCCAGGCCGTCAGATAGCGAAGCAGCGGAACCACGAAGCCGAACAGCGCGATAGCCCCGCACACCGAGTAAAGGGCGATTAGTTGCCACTGCTGATCGAAGCGGCCGTAAAGAAAACTGAGCAGGAAAGCCGCCACACCCAGGAAGAGGGTTGGAAGCAGCAACCGCGAACCGCGCGCGCGAAAACGCCCAAGCAGCAGTTCGGATTCAAAACTCACAGAATCAATTGTGCCTCAGCGGCATGGTTATCTGGTCTCCAGCTGCACAATTTGGTCGTGCTGGAAGCGCGCCAAGTTATTCGTGCTGGAAGCGCGCCATGTTAGTTGTGCCGTAGGTGCACGATGTCGCCGGCAGCAACCGGCAATAACTGTCCGTTGACCTCAAGCACCAGGCGCCCGCTGTCGTCGATGGTGACCGCCCTACCAACCTGCTCTACTCCACCGGGCAAAATCGCGCGAACTTCGCGGTTCAGCGACACGCAGTTTTCGAGCACTGCATTGCGCAGTCCGCTGGCAGTTGCACTCAAACGGGACTCGGTGAATTTGCCGTACCAGTTGGCCAAGCGCTGCAGATATCCGGAAAGCACCAGATCAAGGCGTTCGGATAGATCGGCGGGCAGGTTTGCTCCATCCAGAGTCAGTGAAGTAGCGGTTGGTACCGGCAATTGGTCACCGGTGAGGCTCACGTTGATTCCCGCACCGATAACCACAGCAACGCCCGGCCCGAAACGACCCTCAGCAGGATTCAGCGGGACCATCTCGGTGAGGACGCCACAGATTTTGCGTTCATTCACCAGGACGTCGTTTGGCCACTTGACGCCAACCACCGGCGCATTATCGCCAGGCCCGGGCAACAGACCCGCAACGTTTTCACTCATTGCCAGGCCGCCGAGCAGCGGCAGCCAACCAAGTTTCCCGAGGTCATCCTGTTGTTCCAGGCGTGGCCGCAGCAGCACGCTAATGGCGAGGGATGTTCCAGCCGGAGCCTGCCAGGTTCGGCCGGAGCGACCCCTACCCGCGGTCTGATCTGCAGTGACTAAAACCGTGAAATCCGGGAGTGATTCTTGCTTTGCCAGCTCGATGAGTTCCAGATTGGTGCTGCCGGCACGGTCCCGCCACATCAGGTTTGGGGTGAATTTGGCGCTCATCGGTAGCTGCATGACAGCAGAATAGCGCTTTCAATCGCATAACAACGCACGGGTTTTGACTGCGGCGGCGGTAGTCTGTTTCTCAGTATCTAGACCCTGGAGTGAACTTTGTCCGCTGAAAACCAGACCCCGGATCTGTCCACCACCGCCGGCAAGCTCGAAGACCTTCGTCGTCGTTATCACGAGGCAGTAACCGCAAGTGGTGAGGCTGCCATCAAGAAGCAGCACGCCAAGGGCAAGAAGACCGCTCGCGAGCGCATTGAAATGCTGCTGGACCCGGGTTCGTTTGAGGAACTCGACGAGTTCGTTCGTCACCGCTCCACCGCCTTTGGCATGGACAAGGCTCGTCCTTACGGTGACTCGGTCGTTACCGGTGTTGGCACCATCGATGGCCGCCAGGTGGCCATCTACAGCCAGGACTTCACCATCTTCGGCGGCTCCCTCGGTGAGGCTGCAGGAAACAAGATCATCAAGGTCATGGATCTGGCAATCGCAACCGGTGTGCCGCTGATTGGCATGCTCGATTCCGGTGGCGCGCGCATCCAAGAGGGTGTCATCGCCTTGGGTAAGTACGGCGAAATCTTCAAGCGCAACACCATGGCCAGCGGAGTGATTCCGCAGATCAGCATCATCATGGGCCCTGCGGCCGGTGGAGCCGTTTACTCCCCTGCACTGACCGACTTCGTGATCATGGTGGATAAGACCTCCAACATGTTCGTTACCGGCCCAGACGTAATCAAGACCGTTACCGGTGAAGACGTTGGCATGGAGGAACTTGGTGGCGCACTGACCCACAACAAGACCTCGGGTGTTGCCCACTACCTGGCCAGCGACGAAGACGACGCGATCGACTACGCGCGCGCCCTGCTGAGCTACCTGCCGGAAAATAACCTGGCCGAGACCGTGGCGTACCCGCCGGCTCCAAGCCTGGAGGTCACCGACGAAGACCGCGACCTTGACACTCTCATTCCGGACTCGCCAAACCAGCCTTACGACATGCGTTCGGTGATCGAGTCGATCGTTGATGAGAACGAGTTCCTTGAGGTGCAGGGTCTGTACGCGCCGAACATTCTCATTGGCTTCGCTCGCATGGACGGCCGCTCGGTGGGAATTATTGCCAATCAGCCGCAGCAGATGGCCGGAACCCTCAACATCGAGGCCGGCGAGAAGGCTGCCCGTTTCGTGCGTTTCTGCGATGCGTTCAGCATCCCAATCATCACCCTTGTTGACGTGCCCGGCTACCTTCCTGGCACCGACCAGGAGTGGGCCGGTGTGATTCGCCGCGGAGCCAAGCTGCTCTACGCCTATGCCGAGGCGACCGTGCCACTGGTGACCGTGATCACCCGCAAGGCTTACGGTGGCGCCTACATCGTCATGGGTTCCAAGCAGCTTGGTGCCGACATCAACCTGGCTTGGCCTACCGCCGAGATCGCCGTTATGGGTGGCCAGGGTGCGGTCAATATTCTGTTCCGCGACAAGATCAAGGAAGCCGAAGCCTCCGGTGCCGATGTCGCTGCGGTTCGCGCCCAGCTGGCAGCCGAATACACCTACAACGTGGCTAGCCCATTCCTGGCAGCCGAGCGCGGCGAGCTAGACGGCATCATCGAGCCGTCGGCCACCCGAATCTCGGTGATCAAGGCGCTGCGCGCACTGCGCACCAAGCGTTCGTCGCTGCCTCCGAAGAAGCACGGAAACATTCCGCTCTAAGCCGGAGGAAAGCCCGCCCATGTCTGAGAACACCAACAACCCGCACCTGTCCGTGGTGTCCGGCAACCCGACCAGCGAAGAGCTGGCGGTTGTCGTGGCAGTACTTCAGGCTGCCGCTGCCAGCGCCGCTGCTGCTCGCGTTGCCGAAGGCAGCAAGCGCGTTGCACACTGGCACCGCAACGCTGGCGTGCTTCGAGGCGCAATCCTGCCTGGCCACGGCCAGTGGGTGGCCAGCACCCGTCGCGGGCTTTATTAGGCGCAAAACCTAGCACCACCTCCAAACCGACCTTGGGCGGCACAGAGCGGCCCATTATTCAATGCAAGGACCGCAATGAAGCGCGAATCAACGCCGATCGACCAAATCGCCGACTCATACCTGGACTGGATGGTCCAGGAAAGCCCAAGTTATGCCACCTACATCGGCATGAAGGGCGGCGAAGACCGCCTCGACGACGAGTCTCCTGCCGCTCATGAGCGCAGCGCCAAGAAGACCGCCGAGGTGCTTGCCCAACTTGCTACCGCCGAACCGCTTGACGACACCGACCGCGTGACCAAGGACGCCATGCAGCGCAACCTGCAGCTGGACCTCGACACCCACAACGCCGGCCTTTGGCACCGAAACCTGAACGTCATTGCTTCGCCAGCCCAGGGCATTCGCGAGATTTTTGACCTTTCCCCAACCGACACCGAGCAGGACTGGGCCAACCTTACTTCCCGCTGCAACGCGGTCGAGGGCGCGATTGCCGGGTACATCGGGACTCTCCGCGCCGGCATTGCAGCCAACGATGCACCGGCTCGACGTCAGGTGCTCCAGGTCATGGATCAGGCCAAGAAGATCGCAGCCAGCGACGGCTTCTTCCAGCAATTTGCCGCCGATGCCAAGGCCGGGGAGTCGGAACTTCCGGCTAGCCTAAAGGCTGACCTCACCAAGGCAGCCCAGAGTGCAGCCGACGCCTATGGCACGCTGGCCGCCTTCATGGAAAACGAACTTCTGCCCGCAGCCAGCACCGAGGACGCAATCGGTCGCGAGCGCTACGAGCTGCTTAGCCAGGCGTTTGTTGGCGCCAAACTGGACCTTGACGAAACCTATGAGTGGGGTCGCGAAGAACTGGCCCGAGTAGCCGCCGAGCAGGCCGCCGTAGCCAACGAGATCAAGCCCGGCGCCACCGTCAAAGAGGCCATCGAGCACCTAAATGGTGATGCCAAGCGCAAGCTACACGGCACTGCCGAATTGAAGCGCTGGATGCAGGAGCTAAGCGACAAAGCGATTGAGGAGCTAGGCCGCACCCACTTCGACATCGCGCCACCGCTGCGCAACCTCGAGTGCCTGATTGCGCCGTCCAATAGCGGTGCCATTTACTACACCGGTCCAAGCGATGACTTCAGCCGCCCGGGACGCATGTGGTGGAGTGTGCCCGAAGGCGTCACCGAGTTTGACACCTGGCGCGAAACCACCACCGTGTACCACGAAGGTGTTCCCGGCCACCACCTGCAGGTTGCACAGGCCGTCTACAACCGCGAAGAACTGAACTCGTGGCGTCGACTGGCCTGCTGGACCAGCGGCCATGGCGAAGGCTGGGCGCTATACGCCGAGCGCCTAATGCAGGAGCTGGGTTATTTGGATGACCCGGGCGACCGCTTGGGAATGCTGGATGGCCAGCGCATGCGTGCGATTCGCGTGGTCCTGGACATTGGTGTTCACCTGGGCAAGCCGCGCCTGGATGGCACCGGCAAGTGGGACTTCGACTACGCGCTGGCTCAGATGGCCGAGAACGTAAACATGAGTCCTGAATTCTTGGAGTTTGAGACAAACCGTTACTTCGGTTGGCCAGGACAGGCGCCAAGTTACAAGGTTGGCCAGCGCATCTGGGAGCAGCTGCGAGCCGAGGCACAGGCCAAGGCTGGAGCAGACTTTGACATCAAGGCCTGGCACAAGCGCGCGCTCAACCTTGGTGGCCTGCCGCTAGACACGCTTAAATTCGCACTGAGCCTCTAAAGAGGGCTTTTAGGGAAGTCGTAGCCAGAGGTCTGGTCCGGAAGCGTCTGGACGGGATGCCACGATGCTCACGGCATAGGTCTCGCCACGCGGTGCGCCAACGTGGATTTTGCCAGCGGTAGTCGCTGCAATGGCTTGCATGATGCTGACCCGAACCGCTTCGGCCTCGGCACTTGGAAGCGCGTCAAGACCACCCTCGTCGTTGAAGGTGACGTCAACACCCCTGCGACGTGCCTCGCGGGTTGCCACTCGCACGCCATCGTTCAGCAAGTTGCGTCCCTGAATCTCATCTCGGAAGCGGCCCTCCAACAGGATTGCCTCGGCGCGGTCCTGGTCAGATAGTTCACCACCCTGTTGGTCGATGCGCTGCAACAAAGGCAGACCGGAAAGAAGCGTGGCCTGCAGAAGCTTTTGGCGCTCGGTTCGCGAGGCTTCGTTCTGAGCCAAGCGGGTCGCAACCTCGGCGGCTTGTTCATGGTAATGCCGGGATGCTTCCTCGGTGGAGCGCAGACCACGACCCATACCCCAGGCGGCAGCAACCAGAATTGTTGCTCCAATCAGTCCGGTGATTGTGATCATTCGCGGGCCACCCCAAACGATCACCTCGACCCAGAGCATGGCCAGTCCGATCCAACCGACGATGGGGTAACCGCGGCCGCTGGTAAGGGCCAAAATCAGGCTGACTCCGGCAACAAACCAGGTCTGGTATGAACCCGCCTGCGGGTATCGAGCGACAGGCAGTTCTACCAGGACCAACACCGGAATCACTGCGCTAAGCAACAGGTTTAGGTAGGCCTGCGTTGCCGGAATCCGGATGTTCCGGTGCCCGTAAATCGTAAGTGTGAGCGCAATCAGGTACAGGCAAAATGCCAACAGCACTGGCCCGGGGTGGACGAAGGTATTCATCCAGAACAGCCCGAGGACCAGATGGTTTAGGCCCATCGCGAACATCAGACCAAGTATGAGGTGGCGGGTGAAGTTACGCATCGCAACCCCATTCCAGAATCACGCTGGCACCTTCGCCGGGGCGACTATTGATGTGCGCCCTGCCACCCACTTGCTCTACCCCGCGGAAAATAATTCGGCGCATACCCAGGCGGCTCTTGGGCACCCTGGATGGGCGGAAGCCGCGGCCGGTGTCTACCACGGTAATTTTCAAAGATTGGTCGTCCCAGGCGCGAAGCTTCACGTGGCGCTCCAGCTTGCCGGATCCGGCATGCAAAAGTGAGTTAGTCACGGCCTGCACTGTGGCATCACCCAGTGCAGTGGCAACCTCGAGAGGAAGATTGAAGGCACCTTCCACCGAGGTTGAAACCTGAAACTGGTCGGTTTCCTGTTGGATCAGACTGCCAAGCTCCGCAAAGAAGTCCACTACGTTTACCTGGTCTTCGGTTGGCCGTTTCTCCGCACCGTAACCCTCGAGCCGCTGGATTGCCCCGCGGGCAAGATCCGCCGCAACTTTCTTTTGCTCGGGTGAGTATGCATTGATGGCTGCATTCAACGCACCGAGCACCTGGTTGTGCACCATGCCGTCCAGTCGGGTGCGTTCACGCGCTATGGCGTTGGCCGCTGCCGCCGCACTTGCAGCGGCCGTTGCCTTCTCGGAGGCAATATCCTGGTCCGCAGCACGACGACGGACCAGCTGCAGCAGCGCGGAGATGCTCGCACTAATCAGGAAAGTGTAAATCGAATTTTGCAGCGCCAGGTGAACATCACCGACACCGCCGATATTGCTGGTCTGAAGCACAAAAAAAGCCATCGGAAGCGCCACGATGTACGCACCAGCAAGCAATGGGCGCAGACCGAGACCGGCGCTCATCGCACCCCAACCAAGCGACCAAAAGAAATATGGAGCGAAGTCTGAGTTGAAGTGGACGCCCGGGTTTAGCTCCAGCGGCCAGAGCACAAGATTCAGGGCAACAGAGACAGCGTGCAGAATGTACCAGGTGTTGGTCACATCATGGAACCAGTGGCGCACCACCATGCCAATAATGCTGAAGACGGTGAAGCCGAATGTCAGCGCAAAAATCCAGGGATTCAGAAACGGCAGTTGCTCGGTGGCATGGGAAACCATTTCCACACCGGTGAGCACAAGCGCTAGCGAATAAGTGCGCCCGATGATTGAGTCCATGCGGCGTGCCGTGAACGTGCGCACTCGCTGCGACGTAAGGCGCGCCGCCTGTGTCTGAACGTTCAAAATCGAGTGCCTTTCGGAGCAAAACCTGTCAAGGCTATCTTGCTAGCCTCAGGGTACATTTTTGCGGGTTTGGCTATTTCGTTACTTACGAACCAGCGAAGCCACCGACTCCACGTGATGGGTGTGTGGGAATAGATCAAATGCGCGCAGCTGCTTTAGCTCGTAACCGCCGGCCAGGAACGGTTTGAGGTCACGCGCCAACGCAACCGGGTCACAGGCAACATAAACGATGTGCTTCGGCTGCAGTTTGAGAAGGTCTTTGACAACGCGGTCGCCGGCCCCGGAACGCGGTGGGTCAAGCACGACGGTGGCTTCGGTGTAGTCAACCTCACCCTTTTTTGCAGCGGATACCTGCTCGGCCAGGAACCGCTCCGTTGGCGCACAAATTGCACGCACCGCAGGCAGATCCGAAAGGTTCAGCTTGGCGTCCTCGGTGGCCTGTTTGAAGGCTTCAACGGTGGTGATCTTGAGGCGGTTGGCAAAGCGCGCGGCCAGCGAACCGGCGAACAGGCCGACACCGCCGTAGAGGTCTAGGTTTGGGGCGTTTAGGTCGATTCCGACCGCGGCAACCATGTCATTTACGCAACCGGTAAGCACCTCGGCGGCGCTCTTATGTACCTGCCAGAAACCGCCACTGGAAATTCGGAAGGTGCGGCCACCGGCGCGTTCCACCAGCTTGGCATCACCCTTAACCTTGCTGCCCACCGAATACTGCAGCTGGCCGGTGTTGCTTACCGCGATGTCAATCTTTTTAACGCCGCTCCAGTTCTTGAGGTGCAGACCAAGTTCGTTGATCTCCTCTACCGCCAGCGGCAGGTTGCGAACCGACACTACCTCGTGGCTGCGTTCGCGATACGGGCCGGGCTCGCCAGCCTCATCGATGTGCAACTGCACACGGGTGCGGTAGCCGAGGCCGTTTGCCTCGTCATCGCCAGGGATTGCTTCTACCTCGGGGCGAAGGTCCAGACCGGCCATGCGCTGCAGGGCCTCTTCTAGAACATCCGATTTCAGCTGACGCTGACGGGCAAGTTTGATGTGGCCGAATTCGGCACCACCGGCACCACCAACACCCAGGTCTCGGGTTGGACCATAGGTTCCGGCTTCCTTCCAGAAGTGCGGTACGCGGTCGGCCGAGGCCTCAATGATTTCAAGGGGTTCCGCACGACAGAACGAACCGCCACGGTCCTCGAAGACCACTGCCTTTACGAGCTCGCCCGGCAGAACGTGGGATACAAACACCACTCGACCGTCATGGCGGGCCACGAAGATTCCGCCATGCGCTACCTTCTCAATTCGAAGGGTCAGCTGCTGTCCGGTCCAGTTAATGGTTTTATTCACCTGACAAGTTTTCCACAGTTGGCGCCAAACCGCTTGGTGGAGGCGTTTTAAATGCTGTAGCCAGGCAATACCCTTGATGCCATGACCCGCGTTTTACTGGCATCAACCAGCCCCGCCCGCCTCACGCTGCTGCGTGCCGGTGGCATCAACCCGGACACCCTGGCCCCTGGTGTGGACGAGGACGAGGTCACTGCAGTAGCAACTGCAGCTGGATTGGTCAAAACCACCGAGGACATGGTGCTGCTGCTGGCTCGCGCCAAGGCTGAAGCAGTGCTGGACCACCCAGCGGCCGCGGGAACAGTAGTCATCGGTTGCGATTCCTCATTGGAGTTTGCCGGTGAATCCCTAGGCAAGCCACACCTACCTGAGGTCGCAATCGAACGCTGGAAGAACCTGAGGGGCAACTCTGGGCGCCTGTTTAGCGGTCACTGGGTGGTAGACAACCGGGACCCAAGTAATCCGAGGGCGGTCGGCCGGGCCAGTTCCTCGGTGGTTCATTTTGCCAACCTGAGCGACTCAGAGATCGAGGCTTATGTGGCCACCGGTGAGCCACTCAAAGTTGCCGGTGCATTTACAATCGATGGCCTGGGTGGCGCGTTCCTGAGCAAGATCGAGGGCGACCCACACACGGTGATTGGCCTGAGCTTGCCAACTCTTCGCGAACTGGTGCTGGAGCTGGGAATTGAGTACCACAGCCTCTGGAATCGTTGATTTTTTGTTACTGGCCAACCGCCTGCCAGCCACTTACGCCAATAGGCTAGAAGGACTATGACTACTGCCAAGAAGATCACCAAGGTACTGGTTGCAAACCGTGGCGAAATCGCGGTGCGAATCATCCGCGCTGCAAAGGACTCCGGACTGGGATCCGTTGCCGTTTACGCCGATCAAGACCGCAACGCCATGCACGTCAAACTTGCTGACGAGGCGTACGCACTGAACGGAACAAGCAGCGCTGACACCTACCTGGTAATCGAGAAGATTCTTGCCGTTGCCGCCCAATCTGGCGCAGATGCGGTTCACCCCGGCTACGGCTTTTTGGCGGAAAACGCCGACTTTGCCCGCGCAGTAATTGACGCTGGGTTGATTTGGATTGGCCCGAGCCCGAAGGCCATCGAGATGCTGGGCGACAAGGTCTCGGCTCGTCACGTTGCCGAAAAGGTTGGCGCACCGCTGGCGGCCGGTACCTTGAACCCGGTTGCCGGCGCCGAGGAAGTCTTGGACTTCGTGGCTCAACACGGTGTTCCAGTGGCCATCAAGGCTGCGTACGGCGGTGGCGGTCGAGGCATCAAGGTTGCCTACGCCAAGGAAGAAGTAGCGGAGCTCTTCGAGAGCGCGACCCGCGAGGCCATTGCGGCCTTCGGTCGAGGCGAATGCTTCGTAGAAAAGTATTTGGAGAAACCTCGCCACGTAGAGACCCAGTGTCTGGCGGATGCCTACGGCAACGTTGTCGTGGTTTCCACTCGCGACTGTTCACTGCAGCGTCGCCACCAGAAGCTGGTCGAAGAAGCACCGGCGCCTTTCCTTACCGCCGAGCAGAACCAGCGTCTCTACGAAGCATCGAAGGCAATCCTCAAAGAGGTTGGCTATCAGGGTGCCGGAACCTGTGAGTTCCTAGTTGCCCAGGACGGCACCATCTCGTTCCTTGAGGTGAACACCCGCCTCCAGGTTGAGCACCCGGTGTCCGAAGAAGTTACCGGCCTAGATCTGGTCCGCGAGCAGTTCCGCCTGGCCGAAGGCGGCAAGTTGGACTACCCGGACCCGGTCATCAAGGGTCACAGCTTTGAGTTCCGCATCAACGGCGAGGACGCTGGCCGCAACTTCATGCCAGCCCCTGGCCCGGTGAAGTTGTTTAAGGCTCCAAGCGGTCCGGGCGTTCGCGTGGACACCGGTGTCGAATCTGGCGATGAAATCTCCGGCTCGTTTGACTCGATGGTAGCGAAGCTAATCGTGACCGGCGCCACTCGAGAGGAAGCCCTGGCTCGTAGCCGCCGTGCGCTTGCCGAGATGAAGGTTGAAGGCCTGCCTACTGTGCTGCCGTTCCACCAGAAGATTGTGAACGAGCCGGCATTCATCGGTGCAGATGGCAAATTTGGCGTCTACACCCGCTGGATCGAAACTGAGTGGAACAACGACATTCCGGCCTATGTGGCAGAGGGCGCAGAAGCCGACGAACCGGTAGCCCGCCAGAACGTGGTAGTTGAGGTTGGCGGCAAGCGCGTAGAGGTAAGCCTGCCGGCAAGCCTGTTCGCCGCAACCGCAGCCGCTTCACCAGCTGCCGGTGCTGCAGCCAAGCGCAAGAAGTCGTCATCGGCAACCGGAACCGGTGGCAGCGGCAACGCCATCAAGGCCCCGATGCAGTCCACCGTCGTCAAGATCGCCGTGGAGGTTGGCCAGGAGGTCAACGAGGGCGACCAGGTTGTGGTTCTAGAGGCCATGAAGATGGAGCAGCCACTGAACGCTCACAAGAGCGGAAAAATCAAGAGCATCGGTGCGAAGGTGGGCGAGACCATCCCTGCCGGCACCGTGCTGATTGAGTTTGAGTAATCTGTAGAACGCTTAAACAATGAACCCCGACAACCGTCGGGGTTCATTGTTTAAGTCAGGGTGTACTGGTTGGGGCCGGGCGGAGCAGGCCTAAACAGCAGCCTAGGCGGTGGGCCAGCTCCGTGCTAAGCGGTGGGCAAATGAAGGTCCTGAGCCGCCTCTTGGATGGCCCCGGAAATGCTCGGGTAAACGGTAAAGGTACGAGCGACTTCGTCCACGGTTAGGCGGTTTTCCACCGCAATCGCGATCGGGTAAATCAGATCGCTTGCACGCGGGGCTACAACCACACCACCGATAACGGTGCCACCGGTGGAACAAATCAACTTGATGAAACCGTCCTGAACACCCTGCATCTTGGCTCGCGGGTTGTTGCTGAGGTCAATCTTCTTTACGAATCCCGAGACCTTGCCAGCCTCCAAGTCTGCTTCACCCCAACCCACCGTTGCGATTTCTGGCGCGGTAAACACGTTTGACGCCACATTGCGCACGTTAGTCGGGGTGGAGATATCCCCCATGGTGTGGAAGACCGCGGTACGGCCCTGCATGGCGCTCACCGATGCAAGCGGCAGGAACGTGGTGCAGTCACCTACTGCGTAAACGTTGGCGCGCGAGGTACGAGCCACCTTGTTGACCTGAACGTGGCCGCTTTCGGTGAGCTGCACACCGGCTTCTTCGAGCCCAAGGCCCGCGGTGTTTGGAATCGAACCTACCGCCATTAGGCAGTGTGAACCGTTGACTACGGTGCCATCGGAGAGCGTGACTTCAACGCCAGATCCGGTGTTGACCACCTTGTCGGCTCGCGACTTGGCCATGATGTTGATGCCGTTGCGCTTGAAAACGTCTTCGATAACGGCTGCCGCATCGGCGTCGGAGCTTGGGAGCACGGTCTCGCGCGAGGAAATCAGCGTCACCTCGGAACCAAGGGATGAGTATGCGCTGGCGAACT
>Ga0228701_1000382_pt1 | contig 38425 bp, 4 predicted proteins | sample McNCre117_Aug_MG_2_FD_178017 | JGI IMG/M metagenome (GOLD analysis project Ga0228701, IMG submission 178017) | Freshwater microbial communities from McNutts Creek, Athens, Georgia, United States - 11-17_Aug_MG | ecosystem: Environmental > Aquatic > Freshwater > Creek | place: USA: Georgia... | reverse complement strand
TGTTGTGCTAGCCAAACTGTAGTTGCTTGCTAAACCACCAGCATTACCATTAACTAAGGTGTAAGCAAGCGTCACTGTTTTACCATCAGCAACATTCTTATCGGCAAATGTACCAACTACTGTTGCTGTTACCGTTTCACTTCCAACAAAACCGCTAAATGTGCCAGCCGTTACAGTTGCAGATGTAGTACCGTCATAAACCTTATTGGCAGCACTGCCAGCACTAATTGTTAAGGCTTTTGCTGTGATATTGGCAGTTGCTGTTGTGTTTGCTAAGCTGTAGTTACTTGCCAAACCACCATTTGTGCCATTAGCCAAGGTATAAACAAGTGTTACTGTTTTACCATCAGCAGCATTCTTATCCGCAAATGTACCAACAGCTGAAACTGTGAGGGTTTCCGTTCCAATAAAACCGCCTAAACTTCCTGCCGTAACAGTAGCAGAAGTAGCGCCGTCATAGACTTTGTTGGCAACCGTCGCAGTACCAATAGTAAGAGCCTTGGCCGTAATGTTGGCAGTTGTTGTTGTGTTCGCCAAACTATAGTTATTTGCTAATCCGCCATTTGTACCGTCAGCCAAGGTGTAAGCAAGTGTCACTGTTTTACCATTTGCCACATTCTTATCAGCAAATGTACCCGCCGCTGTTGCAGTCACAGTTTCCGTTCCAATAAAGCCACTTAAAGTACCCACCGTCACCGTTGCCGATGTAGCACCGTCATAGACTTTATTGGTTGCACTACCAGCCGTAATGGAAAGTGCTTTGGCGGTAATGTTGGCAGTTGTTGTTGTATTAGCTAAGCTGTAATTGCTTGCCAAACCGCCGCCAGTACCATTCACTAAAGTGTAAGCAAGTGTCACAGTTTTACCGTTAGCAGCATTCTTATCGGCAAATGTACCAACAACTGTTGTCGTTACAGTCTCAGAACCGATAAAGCCACTTAAAGTACCGGCCGTAACAGTTGCAGCAGTAGTGCTGTCATAAACTTTGCTAGTAGCACTACCAGCAGTAATTAATAAAGCTTTTGCGGTAATGTTGGCCGTTGTTGTCGTATTAGCTAGACTATAGTTACTTGCTACCCCGCCATTCGTGCCATTCACCAAAGTGTAAGCAAGCGTCACTGTTTTACCGTTGGCAGCATTTTTATCAGCAAACGTGCCAACAGTTGTTGCAGTCACAGTTTCCGTGCCAATAAAACCACTTAATGTACCAGCCGTTACTGTTGCTGAAGTAGCGCCGTCATAAACTTTATTGCTAGCACTACCAGCCGTAATTGAAAGTGCCTTCTTGTTTACAGTTAAAGTACCGCTGGTCGTAGTAACGGTATAACCCACTCCTGAAGGACCACATGAAACAATGTTGTAACTACCCACATTCAAGTTATTTGAAGTGGAATAAGATGCGCCACTTATCGTGTATGTTGCCGTATCACCATTGACAAGACCCGTTGCAGAGCCCGTTGAACCAAGGGCATCCCCATATGTCATCGTCTGACTATTAGTTGTTACAGTGACAGCAACCGCTTCACGATAAATAGCATTTAAACCAGTTGAAAGTGCAGTGGTGTAGTTAGTTGTAGATTCATCACTGTTATAACGGAAACGACCAGTAGCAGATCCAATTAGATCGGTTAGGCCTGTGCTATTTGCAACTGAACCCGTATAAATCTTGGCTGTACCGCCACTACCTACGGTAATTGACGGAGTGCCAGAAATAAGGATATTGCCACCAGAAGATGTGCCAGCTGCTGTATTAATACCCGCATTTAATATGAGGGCAGATGATGTAGCGTTAGTTGTTACGATGTTTTGCGCAACTGTTAAATTACCAGTATAAGTCCCAATACTCATAAGACCACTTGCAGATACACCATTAGTGCTACCTACTGTACCGATAGTTAGCGCATCTTTATCTAAATAAGTTAACCCACTAACGCCCGTTGCAGCTAAGGTGCTGATCGCATTACTTGCACTATTATCTAAAGTGACATTACCACCTAATAATAATAAATTAGTCGCGCTGACATAACCACTCGCGCCATCTGTAATATTCCCAGAACCTTTTAAGGTAATCGTATTAGTACCACTTGCTGTCAATCCAGCATTAATGTTGATAGCGCCGCCATAAATATTAATTGAGCCTGCAATAGTTTCTGCTGCGGACAACGTGATTGCTTTAGCATTACCATCCTTACCGATAGTCAACCCACCCAAATTTGTAATTGCAGTATTAAAGGTATAGTCATTTGTAAAGCTAGCGCTAGCAGATTGAATCACTAAACTACCTGCACCGCTAAACCCACTCGTACTATAACTAGGCACATCATTTTGAATGATGATGGACCCGCCATTAATAGCTGTCGCACCTGTATAAGTTAAGCTACCCGAGAGTGTTAAATTACCTGTACCCGCTTTGGTGAGTGATAACGTACCAGAACCATCTTGGATAGTTCCACTAAAAGTGGTTGACGTGTTATCACCACCCACAGTGAGAGTCTTTGCTCCCGCGACACTAGAAGTAATCGTACCTGCACCAGCAATTGACCCAATAGTATCCGTGTTATTCACACCATATGTCGCACCACTAGAAACAGTTACTGGCAAAGAGTCACTTAACGTACCTGAGACATTCACGCGTCCTGTACTAATCGTAGTCGCGCCACTAAAAGTATTTGCGCCAGAAAGCTGCATGATGCCGTTAGCACCAAGATCAAAGTTAAAACCTGAAGTGCTTGCTTGGCTAATCGCACCCGTCACTTCACCAAGACCACCATTCATCTTAATAACTGGAGTCGTGACATTGGCCGTAAGCGTAGCAGCTAAAGCTGTACCTAACTTCGTATTGTAATAAGCACTACCATCTGCACTAGCCGTACCACTTGGTGGGGTTATATTTAATTTCAAACTACCGCCACCGCCACCTTGGTTATAAATAAACAAGATAGGATAAATTTCACCCGTATTGAGATTAGCGGTTACCGCAGCAGGCTGATTAGTCGTGTTACCTTTTTGACCTGGGCTATTAATCAGCGGTACTGCCTGTTGGTACATTAAAGCACTTGCTGCCAATTGCGAAGCATTTTGACCTGAACTACCCAACCATACCACCACCGAATCATCCATCACCGCCTGGAAAGTATAGGTACCCGTAGTGGTAGCTTTAAAGTAACCAACCCCCATCACTGATTTATAAGTGTAAGTAAGGTTGTAATCTACTACAGTGCTAGTCGCACTATAGTTAGTAATACCAGTAGTTAAAGTTTCACTAGCGCCGTAGTTAGCGATTCCCTGCGCCAACAAAGTTGGCGAGAAGAAACCATAACCCAAACCACCATTAGTGCCATTACCTACTTCGTAAGAACCACTATATTGGTAAAGAGAAATACCACTACTGTAAGAACTACCCGCCGTGATATTACCGTAAAGACTAATACCTCCCGTGGTCATTACAGACAAACTAGCTAATGATGTGGTGCCACCAATATTGCCATTCAATGTAACAGCACCACTACCTGTCAAAATCGCTAAATCTTTTGTGGTGCCAGATTGACTATCAACTGTTGATAAACTAAGCGTTCCATTTGTTGATGCATATACAGAACCATAAGTAACCTTACCAGTGGTATCCATGACCACATAATTACTGAAAGGGGTGTTACTTACCGATGTTGGGTTGAGCACGATTGGGTTGGCATAGCTCTGATTACCAGCAGAAATCATGCTATTACCCAAAGTCACCGTACCAGCACCAGATACTGTAATTGACTTAAGGGGCTTAACGTTTCCGGCACCCGCATTGAAAGCAACCGCGCCACTACCCACAGCCACTGAAAGTGCTGAAGGCGTTGCATTAGTTTCTTTGTAATAGCCAAGCGCCGCGGCATTTGTGGCGGAAAGATCATTCCATTTACCAGTAGTACCGATTACTTGAGCAATCCACTCACTCATATCAGTACCATTAGTACCAGCACCGTTAGGCTCACTAGTATTCCAAATCGATGCGCTTAGGTATGGGCTTGTTGAATACACGCCACTCGTTGGCTTCTGAATAGCAAACTGCGTATAGCCCTTGCTGTTATTTGCCGCAGACCCCATCACCCAAGCCCATACAGCATTCTGAACCATAGTAGTAGTACTGCCTGTAGTGTAAGCGCCACCGGTTACTTGTAATGCACTAACTGAACCATAGCAAGTAGCATCACCACATAAACGACGTGCACCGATATAGAAACCTGCGCTATCAGTATTCATTGAACCAAAAGCTAACAAAGCATTTTGTAACTGGGTTACTGGGGTAGCCAAGAAAATTTCAGTTTGGTTAGTACCTAAGTTACTAAATGAATTAACAATTTGATTCCAGCTTTTATTTATATTGACTGCACCACCGCCTAAAGCTGTGGCATAGGTAGTGTTATAGGTGATGTATTGATAAGTATCGCCAGAATCAACATTACCGCTAAAAGTAACAGCACCCGCACCAGAAGTTGAGACACTCAATCCATTTGCATGGCTATTAGCAATAATCAAATCACCGTAAAAATTAATATTGCCGCCAACTGATGAAACTGTTTGAGCGTTACTTGACTGGAAATATGAACCTTGTGAATTGGTTGTACCATCACCACCAATCTTAATATTGCCAGCGCCTGTTGATTCAATTTTCGTTCCGTACATTTCTAAGAAATAATTAGCCCCCGGCGCCAAAGTCACATCGCCAGCGGCACTCAATGCCACACCTGAAGCAATCTTGATGTAGGAAGAAGCAGTTGCGCTAATTGCACCACTCGTATTAGTAGTCAGATTAGAGTTAAGATTAACAACGCGGCCATATACAGTAATCGGGCCAGCAATGCTGATTGCGCCGCCGATTGTCATATCCACAACATTGCCAGACTTACCAAGCGTAAAACCTGTCATCGTGTTATCAAAGGTATAACTCTTAGAAACTGCAGCTGCAAAACTTGTACTTACAGGCTCAATTCTTACAGCGCCTGCGCCAGTAAAGCCTGATGTTGTTGGCGCTGTATCGTTTTGGAAAATAATGGTCCCGCCTGACACGGTTGTAGAACCTGTATAGGTCATGCTACCAGTTAGAGTTAAGGTATTTGACCCAAGCTTTTTTAAATTACCACCGGCGCCTGAAATCGCATTCGAAACAGTGATGTTGTCACTACGGCTAAATGCAATAGTGCCAGTATTTACAACAGCTCCTGTGCCCAAGGAGCCTGTCGTACTGCCGTTACCCACTTGCAAAGTTCCTGCATTAATAGTGGTTACTCCTGTATAGCTATTAGTCCCTGTTAAGGTCATGACACCCGCACCAGTTTTAGTGAATCCAATCGAAGCGGAAGATTCACCCATGGCAGCACTCAACAACAACTCATTAGCAATAGCGCCATCTGCGACGGTATATGTACTTGCCGTATTGTCTGTACGCATATTAATGCGCCCTGCAATCACTGCTTCAGCAGTTGGATTGGTGACATTGACTGTGACGTTACCCCATTCCCAATAGGAAGTTGTGCTAGTAGAACTGGTACCGCCATTGGTTCTTAATGTACCACCGCCACTGAAGTTAACCGTCGCATTCCAGAGATGCTGATAACCACCTACCGCCTCAACTAAACCACCGTTGATGTTAAGCGTAGAAACTCGATAAGTACTCCAACCTAAAGCAGTCGGACTCCCTTTAAGTTGAACAACACCATTTGCATTAACGGTCAATGTACCCACAAGCGAACCATTACCGTCAGTACCAGAGTCATTAATAATCAAAGTGCCGGCATTAACCGTTGTGCCACCGGTATAACGATTAGCTGCAGTAAAGGTTAATGCGCCAGCACCTTCTTTGGTCACACTGCCAGTACCATTGATATAACTAGCTGTTGTGAAATCATTGCTGCGGTTAAAAATTAAAGCGGCATTATCGGTAACTGTTCCTGTACCAATGGCGCCAGTAGTTGATCCTGAACCAATTTGGAGCGTACCCGCTGAAATGGTTGTGGTACCGCTATATGTATTAGCCCCTGTAAAAATGACTGTACCGGTATTTGTTGTTGGGCTATTGATAGTTAAATTACCAGTACTGCTAATAATGCCAGATAAAGTAAGCGTATAAGTGGAAGGCGCATTAATTGTTGCTGCACCACTCATGGTAATTGGGTTACTTAATGTCAAGGTGCTGACATTTGATAGCAATATTGAGTTAGCACCCATCGTAATTGGCGCTGAAGCAGCACCTAATGCCGCCGCATTACTCACTTTTAAAGTGCCGCTATTTAATGCAATGCTAGTGCTAACAGTATTCGTTTGGTCGAGATTGAATATTCCATTTGTGCCAGCCAAAGTAAGCGTAGAAACACTAATTGGTTTAGTTTGCGTTAGGGTTGCTGTTTCAGTAATGTTTAAGCCATTGCCCGTGAAACCATCCACACCAGATACAGTACCAATTTCAAGATTAGAAGCAGTTTGGAAACTTAAACTACCTGTACCGATGCTACCCGCCAGCACGCTTATCACTGCATTCGAACCAGTCAGTGAATAATCTTGATTTGCTGCTCCTAACAGCAACCCATACGCCGTCATCACACCGCTAATGTAAGGGGCTTTGCTGTATAAGTTGATTTGCCCGCTGGTGGTGTTAGCGGTAATGTTACCCGTCCAATAAACACCTTTAGCCGCAGCCATTGCTGAGTTACCTGCATCAGCTACGGCAAAAATTGGTGCGGGAAGATTGGGTGAGCCGCCAGACATAGTACCTGCAGCATTGACCAAGTAACCACTGCCCGTTGAGGCCGAAGTCATTTTTGAGCCTTGGAGCGTCACAGAGCCATTCACCGCAGAAGCATTGACAGTTGAGTAAATGCCGTAATGGCCGGTATTAGTGCTAGATGTATAGCCAGACAAAATCACGTTACCGTTACTTGAGGTAATCGACCCAATACCTAGGTAAATACCATGGTTAGCAGTTGCGTAGCCAATGATATTCACATCGGTTTTAGCGGAAACTGAACCATACCAATTATCTTGGTAATAAGCGTAATTTTGGCCAGCTGCGGAAATAGACACCGAACCCAAAGTCGCAGTAATCGGAAGACGAATAACGGATCCGCCATAAGAAGCATTATTACTTAAGCCATTCATGACAATATTGCCAGTGTCAGAAATAATGCCGCCACCAGACGCCGAAGCGATGGTTAAGTAAAGCGCGAGACCCTGCATATTCACAGCATTAACTGTTAGATTACCCTTGGCTTGAAGCAAGTCAGAACCACTGTACAGGGTAAGACCCCCAGAGATATCAGATAAACCAGAGTTAGCATAGTAACTATGGTTGGCATAAGCGGTAATACTTAAGGCGCCGTTATAACTGCGAATCACCTGTGAATTACCCCAAAGAATCACACCATGCCCCTGCTGGTCTGCAGTATTCAAGCCTGCGGCAGCACCATTGGCATAAATGTTGATGTCGCCATAGGCAATAATCTTGGTGCTATCCACATCCATTCTTAAAGCGGCACCACCAATATTATTGGCCCCAGAGGTTGAATTAATCGTAATACTACCCCCTGCTGTTGGTGTAGTGGTACTGTTACCAGCCACCAATCCGCCGCCGTAAATGTAAATACCATGACCGGCAGCTGCTGTTGCCGTGATGGAAATATTGCCGCCAGTCGATTGAATAATCCTACTGTTAGTTTGAGAGTACGCCCAATTTGTTCCACTCATCGCAGCATTAATCGTGATATTTCCGACAGCTAAGAATGTCCCTGAACCGGTAATATAAATCCCATTATAAATACCTGCGCCACTGGCCGTGATATTGATAGCACCATAAGAAACCAAGGAACCTGCATCTATCTGAACACCATACTGACTTGGTCCAGTTGCGTTAATAGTGATGCTGCCACCAGCCGTTGGGGTAGTGGTGGGAGAAGCGGTATTGCTGCTCGTATAAATACCACCTGAAGTATTGGTGTAAAAGCCACCATTCGTACCATTTGAAGTAATCGAAATATTACCGCCTGTGGATTGGATGAATGTGTTGTCATACATCGTTAAACCCCAAGTACCTCCGGTCGCACTTATAGTGATATCTGAAGCAGATTGAACTTTACCGCCTGTGCCATAGAAATAGAAACTATGCTGACCACTACCGACTGAAGTTGCTGAAATCGCGCCAAAAGAGATGAGCGAACCCGTGTTCACCTTCAAACCATAGCCAGAATTACCTGTGGCATTAATCGTGATGGTTCCGCCAGTAGTTGGGGTCGTTTGACTATTACCTGCGATCAAACTACCCACTAAATAAAAGCCATTCGAACCAACAGCAGTCACTGAAATATTACCTGCAGTTGTTTGAACAACTTTGCTACCTTCGATGGATACACCCCAGTTACGATTTGCATTTTGACCGTTGATAGTAATGTCACCGGCAACAGCAATACTGCCTGTACCGTAGATATAAACGCCGTATTCGTTACTACCACCTGTACCAGCAATCGACAGTGCACCATTTGAAGTAATGGCGCTCGCATCCATCCTCACGCCTGTATAGGCATTAGTGGCCGCAGCTGTCGCGGTCATCGAGATTGACCCTGTGTCAGCAGAAATATTACCGTTCACAAAATAAATGCCGCGCTCTGCACCAGTTGAAACACCATTTAGCGTAATCGTGCCAGCACCAGAAGTGCTTAACACAGTGCCTGTGAAGTTAATATAAATACCTGCGCCTGCGGTTGTATCAACCGAATTACCACGACCATAGAGTGTGATATTGCCGCCAGCCGCATTAAGTGAACCGAGTAAATAAACACCCTTTGCATCGGACGCTACTGAGGTCGCATAACCAGCAATACATGAATAAGCCGCAGCGCAGCCCGTTGTAGCATCGGTTGTACCACCGCGAATAGTGATGTTGCCACCATAAGTACTAATCGATGAAGTAGAAGCGGTTGTTTTAAATCCGCCGCCGCCCGTGTTATCCACATCTGAATAAAAATTTGTCGTCAGTGATTTACCAGCTGCACCTGAAATCGTTGCTGATACTAAAATATCACGTGCTGCCATCAAAGTCAGCGTATTAGCGTTGGTGTTATTGGTAATCGCACCCGAGATAGTAATGTCGATATTGGCTGCGTATGTTTGCAAGGTAGTGACGCCACTCAAACTACTTGCGTTCACGGTGAGTGATGCGGTTGTCTTAAGAATCAAAGCGCTGTTAGTAATTGTCACTGTCGCAATACTGTTGCCCGTATTGGTCGCTGTCACACCTCCAGCATTCACAAAAGTTAAGGCATTGGTGCTCGCTGAAATAGCACCACTCATGGTAATCGCACCTGTTCCGCCAATGGTGGATGCAGCCGCAATCGTTACCGCACCGCTAGCCGTTGCGGGTGCACCTGAGTTAATCAATACACCACTGCTACTCAAACCTGTACCACTTAAGTTTAGAGCATTGGCTACATTAAAGCCCGCCATATCCAAGGTGTAACCAGAACTGACCGTCACCGCACCTGTACCAAAAGCACCAGAAGTCACTGTACCAACTGAACTAATGCCAGCAACTATCTTGCCACCTGAAACTGTTGTGCCACCTGAGTAAGTATTTGCCCCTGAAAGTATCAACGTGCCAGCGCCAGTCTTAGTTACGCTAAAGGCGCCAGAAACAACACCGGACATAGTAAATGTGTCAGCTGAGTTGGTGACACTAATCGTACTGTTGGCAGTAAGTACAAGGGCCCCTGCTAGACTACTTGTTGCATCAGCAAGTGTGCCACCATTCAACGTAATCGCCTCAGCACCCATAGCCACATTGATCAAGTCTAACGTTGCACCACTATTCACCGTTGTACCTGCCGTGGTCGCACCCAAGCCACTATTGTTAGTAATATTCAATGTGCCCGCACTGACCGTCGTTGTGCCACTGTAAGTATTGGTCCCAGCAAATACAACCGTACCAGTTTGACTAGCGCCATTAATAGTTAAGGCAAAAGCGCCATCCACAATGCCATTTACTGTTAGCGTATTGCCTGAAGTTGCAGCCAAACCACTGGCGGCTGTGAGCGTGATGCCGCGATTGGCCGCTAATGCAATCGAAGCCGTTGTTTGTAATGCCCCTCCACTCAATGAAATTGAATTTGCAGTAATTGCAGATGGCACAGCGCCCAAGTTTCTATCGTTGCTAATCGACAAAATACCACCTGAGATCGTCGTACCGCCTGTATAAGTATTGGTTGCAGAAAGCGTCCAAGCACCAGTGCCAGATTTAGTCAAACTGCTTGCGCCAGTGTTGTTTGTCAATATTTGACTCAGAGTGGCGTTGCCAGAACCTGCCAAAGTGAATGTACGTGCATTTGTGCCTGTATATGCAATCGAACCAGTATTAGAGAATGTCAGCGCACCAGCACCTGAAGCATCTATCGTGCCGCTGCTATTAGTAAGGGTAAATAGGCGATCTGTGCTCACCGCAGCACCTGTGTATTTCAGCGTGCCGCCATCTAATACTAGGTTACCAGCTGCATTGCTTGATGCACCAATATTACTATTAGCCCCACCGTTCGCCAAACTTGAAACCGACAAAATACCACCAGAAATGGTGGTTATTCCCGTATAGGTATTAGTGCCGTTTAATGCAAATGTACCCGAACCATTAAAATTAAATGCCATTGTTCCACTCAACACACCAGCACTCGTTTGGTTAGAAGCAGTCGATGAAGATGTGATAGTCAAGCTAGCCAACTTGCTTGCCGAACCAATTGAAACAGCACCACTACCTGCATTAATGGATAGCCCATTAGAAGCAAGCGCCAAAACAATAGTACCCTGCATACCGGAGCCGCCAGCACTCGTGTAATAACTACCACCGCCGCCAGCACCATAATTGGTTGCTGAACCACCTGTGCCACTACTACTACCATTACCCGCGCCAGTGCCACCTGTTCCTGGCGTGCCACCATTAGCAACATACCCTGACCCGCCGCCGCCGCCGCTTGAGTAAACATAATTACTACCTGTAATGGTACTGGTGTAGCCAATGCCGCCATTTTCATAACTACACAAGGAGCCGCAGCTATTTAACCCACCGTAACCACCCAAGCCACCGCCAGAGCCAGCGGCGCCTGGAGAGCCGGCCCACTGTGCACCATAAGCAGTAATCCAGCTACCAGTTTGTGCAACCGCGCCACCACCACCAACAGCTGTCACACCACCCGCCAAAAGGGTAATTGAAGATGTGCCACCTGTCGTTCCGTTAACAGAGCCACCGGAGCCGCCCGCACCAACAGTGGCTGCATAAACCGTACCCATACTCATAGTGGATGTGTTGGTGAGCACTGCGCCACCACTACCACCCGCACCACCGTTGCTGCAACTACAATTCGAGCCGCCGCCACCACCGCCGCCGCCAACCACTAAATATTGAACGCCGCTTTGACCCACAAGCGAATTAATGGCGTACGAACCGCCACTATAGGTCACGCTCAGAGCACCCAAGACCACAGGCGTTGTTGAAACAGATGTAGCAGTACCGTTATTGAGGATATAAGTACCAGAGCTTGTGCCCGTTAATTGAATTAAAGCGCCCGATGTTATAGCGCCTGTAATAGTAATACCGCCACTCGCACTATTTAATGCAGATGATGCCCCTGCTATATACATAGCTCCTGAATAAGTTTGACTACCTGATGTTGTCACCGAACTAGCAAGAATAGTTGTAGCGGTTGTACTACTAAAGTTAATTGATGACAAAGACGTAGTAGCTCCAACATCAGCCCCCAATACAATCAAACCAGAACCATTTGCAATGGTAAGTGATTGAGTGGCCGCCGTTGTGCCATCTATGGTTGAGCTAAAAGTAACTCTACTATTTGTTGTTGTCAGCGTTGTATTGGCCGCCAAGGTCACTGCCCCGGTATAAGTTTGTATGCCTGCTGTAGTAATACTGTTGGCTAGTGTTGATGAGCCAGTAATTATCAAACTTGATGCACCAGCTGTATTGGTAATGCTATTAGCTGACGCCATGGTCAAGCTTGCAATAGTTTGTGCCACTTGCAAATCCCAAACTGCACTACCTGTCATTGCGATGCTTACTGACGATGGCAAACTACCTGTTAACTTAAGAGTACCAACTGAAATACTTATGCCGCCCGCATAAGTATTTGTACCCGACAAAGTCACCGTACCAGCACTACCTGCACTACCAATCGTCAATGCGCCAGAGCCGCTTACAACTCCAGAGAGTGCTAAAGTCGCGCCTGTACCAGCGGAAATCGTACCCCCTAATGAACCTATCACAATTGCAGTCGTTGTAGCTGGGCCATTGGAAGAACCACTTGTAGCCGAGTTGGTTAAGGTGCCGTTATTTAACGTAACCGTACTACTGGTGTAGTTATTAGAAAGCCCTCCCATATCAAGGGTGCCGCCATTATTGATTAGGATAGTAGGATTGACTCCAGTACCACCCTGTTGATAATTGTTGGTAGTACCAACCACTTTGAGCGTGCCATAACTAATGGTAAGTGGTGCAGAGCTTGATGAAGTAAATGCCGCACTAGTAAGTCCATTGCCAAAAGTCACTGTACCTGTATATCCATTAGCACCTACAGTTGGCGCAGTAGTTGTGACATTTCCACCAATGGTCAATGTGCTACCAGTTGTGGCAGCAATCGTGCCACCAAATGCTGTGATGCTAATGGCGTTTGAAATTGTTGCAGTAGCATTAGCAAGTAAAGTACCTGAAGCTCCGATGTTGACAGTACCAGAAGAAAGATTACTTCCACTTGCCCCACCTGAAGCAACAGACAAAATACCACCAGTAATCGTAGTGCTACCTGTGTAGGTATTGGCGCCAGAAAGTGTTTGAGTGCCTGTGCCTACTTTAGCAATACTTAGAACGGTTGGGCCAGATGAAGCGCCTGAGTTAGAAATAACACCACCAAATGACCCTGAGCCATTATCGTTACCCACTGAAAGAGTTATGGATTTTCCAGCGCCACCATCAGAAAAATCAACCTTACCTGTGCCTGTTAATGTTCCAATTTTAGTTGTAACTCCAGCAACCCCGTAAACGCGCAAGTAGGTGTTAACACCATTAAGATAAACCGCTGAAGTCGCATTAATAGCATCATTAGACAACCACAGATTACCGTAATTAGTCACATTAACTTGGCCGCTAACGGTTACCGTACCATCTAGTATCAAACGGTTCGCCCATACACCTGAATTATTTACCGTGCTATCAACATTCCAAGTTCCTGCGCCAGACGCACCTGTAATACGTATACCGCTCACCGTGCTTGATGCACCACCTCCTCCAGTGCCATCAAAAGTTACTGTCGCATTATTAATGACACCACCTGTAAGAGACATCCAAAACCCTGACGAAGGTGCAAATTTAAGCGTACCCGCATCTACCGTCGTTGCACCTGTGTAAGTGCTATTAGCAGTCAAACTAAGCGTACCCAAACCAAGCTTCTGGAAAGTAGCTGTGCCACTAATAACCCCAGCAATAGAGCTCAAGGTATCTGTATTAGTCACTTTAATAGCTGTATTCGCAGCAATGTCACCAGAGACAGTAACTTTATTTCCTGTAACAGTAAGGCTGCTTAATGCAAATGTTCGCAATTCTAGTGACATTGCAGAAATAACTGGATTTGCATCATGTGTACTAGAAACAGCACCCGCACCCAAGCCATCAAGTGTGAAATTAGCTTGCGTTCCGCTAGCGGTAAAAACATAACTAGCAAGTCTAGCTGAGGGAGCTACTGAGCCAGCAGAAGAAGAAAAACTTGAAAATATAGTGCTAGTGGCAGGCCCAGTAGCGCCATTTGCAAAATTAATATTGAAATAACGAGCAGTACAACATGACTCACCAAATAAAAGTTGTGCCTTATAGGTGGCATTTGGAATAAGCGCAGTTAAATCAAGGCCAACCTTACCATTTCCATAACTACCGTTAGCAGTGTTGTAGCTTGACCACATAATATGACTAAGCAATGTATCTAGGGTCGTATTACCAGTACTATAGGCAGAACTCCAACCAGAAGGAGTAGCCTGATCGTTATAGATAGTGACACCGTTAACGGTCGTACTCCCCGTACCAGACCCAAATGCTTTAAATATAGCGCTGCCTATCGTCAAATCGCTTGCTGAACTAAAAGCAGCTGCGTACACAAAAATACCAGTCGTATCTAAATTACCTGAACCACTCGAACTTAATGTAGCCGAACTAGCTCCAGCAGTCATTGATCCACTGTCATAGCCAACTTTTCCACTGAAAGTAACATTCCCCATTCCAGCATCAACGGTTAAAGAAGCAGTATTTGTAACTGCATATATATTGTTATTAAAAGTAATATTGTTGTTATTACTAGTTAATGTAATGCTTCCACCGAGTAACACGTCACCACTATAAGTTTGAGCACCATTGGTTGTGATGTTTGCCCCAAGGTAAATAAACTTATTTGCTGTAAGTGATAGTGTCCCAGAACCAGAAGCACTGATGGCACTATTAACGTAAATAACGCCTAAGTAATTTCCGGTAGAACCCGTTGTAATAGTGATATTGGTTCCCGCATTAAGCGCAGTAACAATATCGGAGGCAAGAATGGTACTTTGTGCAGATGGTGCATATGAGTACGATGCCCCAGAGGATGAGAAAGATGTACCTGAAGTAGATGTGGCTATGCTGACATCATAAGGATCAATTAACCAAATACCACCACGACCCGCATTGATAGATGCAAGTTGATTTAATGTGTGTCCAGAAGTTTCAATGAAGCCACCCAGCTGACTACTTGGGTCTAGTGCTTGAGCATTAAGAATCGTGCTTGAATCTAGGCTCGTAAAAACACTGAAAGGCAACGTGCTATTTTTAGCATCATTACCAATTAATATAGTGCCCCCTTGTTTATACCCGGTAGCTTCCAGCGTTGTTGCAGTGAGGGTCGTTTGCTGGAGACCGGCAACTGAAATTGCACCGCCACGCCCCTGACCTCCATTTGTTTGGATGTAGCTCTGCGCGATACTGACCGTACCGTTCGCAGAAATTATTTGAACTGCACCGCCATCAAAACCATTAGCAGTAATCGTTGCATTGGCGATAATAACTTCATCATCACCTTCGATTTTTATGGTGCCTGCTTTACTACTTGCGCCACTTGTAACGTTTTGACTATTAGCTCTTAGCACACCGGAGATACTGATTCTGCCGGCAAGCAAGGCAATCAATGGCGAAGAGTTATTGATGTCTGCACCATAACTGAAGACACCACCCCTCACATCAATAGCTTGAGCCACTGCTGTGATTTGATTAGCCCTCACATTCGCATTAGCTTCAATGGTAACGGTACTCGCAGAGTGCAAGATGACATCTAGAGGTGCACCCACTTGACTCAAGATATTGCCAAAAATATTAATGCGGCCATCAGCCGTTAGAGTCAATGAAGTCAAGGCTCCGCTGACTTTTTCAATGGTCGCATCTGCAGCTAATATCAATGAACCTGAGCCATTGCTTGTGCAAATACCAAGACCTGAACAACCTAATGCATTCACTTCAACACGTACATTCGAGGTATTCAAAGCAGCAGAAATAATTTGCGCACTTACTGCGTCAATCAGCAAATCAAACGGATCCAATAACCACGTGCCAGCCTTACCAGTACTGGCTCGCGCGCCAGCATCGACTTGTAAATTTTTACCTAGCTCTAATATTTTCTTAGAGCTTGTTTCAATGAGACCACCGTTACCAGATTGCGCACCACCTTGAGCTGAAATCTTTCCATCAACGACTGTTTTATTCTCAGACATGATGATGATTTTTCCGCCATTACCAGCAGTTCTTGCATTAGCGGAAATCTTCGCTCCCGCTTCAACAGCAATGGTATTGCTTGCTTTAATTTCTATAGAACCGCCGCCGTTATTACCATTCGCGGCTGTTTTAGATCCAGCAGAAACAATGATGTTGTCACCATCCAAAATAATTCTGCCACCTTGTTGAGCAAGATTACTTGTGTCGTTTTTAGAGGTGCTAGCAGATAGTGTTCCGCTTTGTTTAATCACAGAACCAATCAATGCGTCGACTGCCTTGGCACTCAGAATAATCAAGCCTCCCGGGGCTTTAACAGCTTTTTTATTTTCGATTAATGTAGCAATCGTTGCAGGCGTTGTCATGATGCCGGCAACTTTTTTATTCGAATCAAAATTAAGCGTGATGCGCTCACCAGCAGCTAAAACAACTGTGCCCATCTTCGCAACAACAACACCGCTATTAATAACTTCAGGAGCCAACATCGCAACATAACCGCCCAACGATGCTTTTATTTTTCCCTCATTAATAACTTTGCCAGTTGAACCATTTCTGTCATAGGTTGCTTTACCAGCCATGTAATCGTCGTTACTAATGCTGTGCGTACTAGCAACCAGGGAACCCACGTCAGCACTGGCTGTAGGGGAAAAGTAGACACCCGCTTGATTCACCAAAACGACTTCGCCTTGCGACTGAATCTTGCCGAAAATTTGACTCGGATTTGAGTCCGATACGCGATTTAATGTTGAGGCCTGAGCATTCGGTTGATTAAATTTAACCGTTGCATTTTGTCCCACATTAAATGTATTCCAATCAACAACCGCACGCTGCGAGGTTTGATTAACATTCATCGTGTTGCCCGATTGAGCAAGTGACGCATTACCTGCAGTTACCTGACCACCTGTTGGCAAAGCATTAACATCCGGTGCAGCATATGCATTTCCAAAACTCTGCAAAGCGCCAACCGCTAGAGCCATAAGGCTTCTAGCGATGTTGCTGCTTCGAGAAGAGTTAAAGAAATTTGCAGTCATACAATTAATTCATACACTCAGAATGGAATGCTTCCTGTTATCCAAAAACGATTTTGTTTTAACGAACCGTCTTGATCATTACCAGTAGAGGTTGGATTTGGATTAGCGCCAATTCTGCGCGCAACAATCGCCCGCACCGTACTGCGATAAGGACCATCCCAAGCAATAGAAGCACCATAACCAGATAAGTTGAATTGATTCAAACTCGCCATAGGCGTTCCATCAGCTTTAATATTTTTGGCATATTGTTTTACTTGACCCCAGTCATAGAAAACAGCCGCAAGAAAGCCTTCTGGCAAACGTTGGCGCAACTCAAGGCTCAATGAGTAACCTTCGCTACCGCCACCTTCACTATTAGGATAAGCACGCACACCAGTAGGTCCACCTAAATAAAATTTCTCAGATGAATCTAAGTTTTTACTAGCCCACTGACCTGAAGCCGACATCAAAAGCGTTAAGTCTTCAATGATGTTTTGATGACGAGATGCGTTCCAACGAAATCTTCCATAGTTACCTGCTGTAGCTGCTCCAGCAGCATCATTAGCCTGATGAGTCGATGGTGAACCGGATAAATCAACCTTACCCATTCCTAAGTTAATCGAGGCTGAGTTCAACCCACCCGTCATAAAGTCATCGTATTGATTACCTGACAAACCTAAGCTTAAAACTTGCAACTGATAATCACTGCTTGTTTCATAGCCAGTAGTTCCCAAGTATTCGTTCTTAAATAACTTAAGGTCGTAAGCGGCATTCACATAAAGGTTTGTAATTTGCGAACGAATAATGGGGTACTGAGCATCTAAGCCCACAACTTTCGAGTCACCTCTAGGTTTTGTACTTTGCGTTTCTTCAGTAATTAATTCGTAACGCATGTAACTAGCGTTAGCGCCTACTCGTAAACCATCGTAGCCAATCGGCAAGCTGTAAGCGAGTCGTCCGTATGTACTACCTTGAGTACTTAAACCAGAAACGCTAACTAAATCGCCATATCCCATCGGGCTTTGCAAGCTCAAGTTTGCGTTTTTCCTAAATGGACCTGTAGAACGTGACCCTTGGTTATCAAGTGAAACATCACCCATGTAAAAAGGCTTATCTTCAGCCTTAATAAAGACTTGGGTGTCACCATCTTTTTCACCTTCAGCCAAGCTACCCTGAATGGCAATACCTGGAAGGTCATCAGTAATTAAAAGCGCGCGATCTAAATTAGCAGAATTAATAGATGTGCCAATTACTTGCCCTGAACTCACGAACTTTTCAATAACTTCTGGTGATACGCGTTGCAAGTTTTTCTTTTGTTCAGGGTCAAAGAGCACGCCCCCAAACTTAGCTTCAATGATTTCAATTGTTATGACGCCATCTGTCACATCTTGGCGTGGTAGTTTGCCTTGAGCGACATACCCACGCGCTGCGTATATTTGCGAAATCTCAGCAACAATACTTTGTAGTTCAGAAACAGTAAATTTTTGACCTACATATTTTTTGAAAGCAGCCTGAAGCTCATCTTCGCTGATCAAATGATTACCCTGAAACTTAAATTGCTTCACCAATATGGCTTGTTCAGCCTTAGGAGCCTCTTCAGGTTTCTTAGGAGCAACTTTTGGCTCCGCCTTTGGAATCGGTTTTAAATAATCACGCTCAATCTCTTGAAGCAATGAACCGGCATTCGGAGCATTAGGTGCCTGAAAAGGATCCACAGCCCAAGCGTATCCTGTAATAGAAGATAGGATTAGCAACCCTAACGCCTTCATAGCGAGGGTTTCCTTAAGTAGGCGTGTTTGTTTTAATTTATAGGTCATTTGTCAGAAAAATATGCTGTCGCGGGATTTTATTCCCCTCAATTTTTTATTTCTGACACTTCCTGAATTACGTAACTATATGATTTTTATGTATTTTATATTATTCAATTATACAATTTATACACAATTGATAGCCATATCCCCACACCGATTTAATAACATCCTTGGTCATACTTACTTCGGCAATCTTTTTGCGTAATCGGCTAATCATCGCCTCCAACTGATTTTTAGAGAATTCTCCCTCTGTTTTACCTAGTTTAGAAAGCAAAACATCTGTTCTTATTTTTCGATCAGCAGATAAAGTTAATGACTCAATAATGGTTAACTCATTAGCACTTAGCTGTACAGCTAACCCCACTGGTGGTTTAAGTAGATTTTCTTTAGGAAGCAAACGCCAAGCATTATCAACCCTCTCCCTCGGCCTTAATCTCATCAATAAGTTAGACATCGATGCCAACAGCTCTTCTGGCTTAGCTGGCTTAGTAATATAAACATCTGCACCAGACTCATAACCAACGACCTTATCAGCTCCAGTAATGCGAGCCGTCATCATGATGATGCCAATGCCAGGCTGTAAAGCCCTTACTCGCTTAGCAATACTTAGACCGTCTTCACCCGGCAAATTGAGATCCAAGATTAAGATGTCTGGAAGCCTTAGTTTTAGGGCATCATTGAGCTGTTCCCCACCATCCACGGCAGACACATCAAAGCCCTTAGTCTGAAGAAATTCCGTTAATTGTTCTCTTAATAACTCGTAATCCTCAACAAGAACTACATATGGATTTTCATTGACCATCTTGAGCCCACACAATTGAAAAATTAATCACATCATCCTTAGCTTCATAGGTTAATTCAGCATTGATGAGATGGGCAATAGAACGACTTAACCACAAACCCAAACCTGTACCACGGTTTTTCTGCGCCTTCTCTGAACGATAGTATTTCTCAAACAATTTTGTTTGATCAGGCAAGCCAGAATAGCCAACTTGATTTTTGACAGAGATAGCAATTTTTAGATTGTCCGATATCACCTGAATATATATAGGTGAATCAGCCTCTCCATATTTAATAGCGTTATCAATTAAATTAACAACAATCACTTTAAGCAAATCAGGATCGAGGTTAATGCAAATATCTTGATTGCAATCCCAATGCAACCTGTTAGCGCCTTGCATTTCTAGCGCCAACTCTCTAAAAAAATCAGCCAAATTAGTGTTCTTTTTCGAAACATAAATTTTCTCTTGATCTAAACGATCAACATCAATACATCTAGCAATCACCAAATTAATATCATCCATCGCCTTTGAAATATTAATTAGGTTTTTATCTAGTGAAGGTGAATCTCCCTTCAACTTCGAAGAAATAAGGCTCACAGCCAAATCAACCACAGCCAAAGAATTTTTCAACTCATGTGTCAGCATACCTACAAGACGACCTTGATCTTCTCTACGTATTTGTTCTTGTTGCGCCTTACTTGATTCAACTAAGATTCTCTCAAGCTGCATTTCGCTTATTTTCTTCGCTCGATATTGCAATAAAGAAAATAGCATCAAACCACTTAATAGGCCATGGATAAAAAGCGCGTGCAAACTAAACTCAACCGCCTTAATTAACCCCATCATAGGCAATAAAGTCACCAAGAGAATAAGTAGTAATAAGGTGTAATACGCCTTAATAAATGATTTTGGCAATACAGCTCCCACTGGATTAACGGCATTAGAATCGAATCCATAATATGTGGTTATAGCAAGGAAAGTTGTAGCGAAAATCAAACTAGTAGCATTAAGTTGTAAGCCACTAGTCACATAACCCAAAGCGATCAAAATGAATGAAAAGATTGGTACCAATAAGAAAATCCACAATATCCATTTAAAAGATTTTTTGACCCCATATTCACTCAATAAATTGACATGCGAGTAAAGTGCAATTCCCACATAACTAACAATTAAATAATTGGTCACATCATTTAAATGATGTGGAGAAATTACATCATCAAAGATAGCTCGAAAAAACCCAAACATGGCTGCCGCATAAAAAATAGCGGCCAATTGAGTAATTGAAAACAACCCAAGCACTTTCTCTTTATTGAGGCTCCAGGCACTAATTAGCCAAACAAATAAAATGACTAAAAATCCCAGATACGCGAAATAAATTAGCTCTAATTTTCTATCTGAAGCCTCAGCAGTCGATAAATCTACTGCCTCAGCATGAAGCATATAAGTATGGGCACTTTTAACGCGCAAATAAATATCGCGGTCTAACGCTGTTTTTTTAATTTTGAAATTTAAGTTGAGTGACTGATACTCATCATGAGACCAAGCATACGTATCACCCGTCAAACGACGTTTCATACTTTTATTTTGATCTAATGGATCAAATAACTCGATTTCATCCGTATAGCTAGGCCTTAATCGAAGAACTAGTGAATCACCAACTTCATTTATCTGACCACCTTTTATCCTGAGCTTTAACCAGAAAGTTGAATGGCTATACCCTTGAGTCAATATGTCCTTAAAAGGAGTGAAATTTTTGGTTTTAACTTCTTCAAAAGTTAGATGATTGGTCGCATCCTCAAAATATCCTTGAGCAATCACATAGTCATTCGCAGCATGAGCTTGCTGACCCAATATGGCTATAAAAAAAGTGGCGAGAATTTTGAGGATGATGCGATTCATGATGACATTATCGCCAAAAGTAATATATCTATCGAAAAACCAAGATTTATGATTTTTTGCACCTGTTAGATGTCCTTAGCTGAGAAAATCTGCTGTTTTTTAAGCAATGCGGCGATTAAACAGGCTATTCACCGTAATTTCTGCGGTGAATATGTTGATTATGCGGTGATTACATGCTTTAATAGACGCATGAAAAGCGGTGATTACCTATATGTCTGGCAAAGCAAAGAGTGGCCCCACTGGCGGTATGATGCCAAGGCGCTGATGCCATTGCTCGCTGAAGTACATCAAGCTTTAGGCCATTTGATGGGGCGTATGCATGACTTAGGAATGCGTTCCCAATCAGACGCAGCACTAAAAACACTCACCGAAGATATCTTAAAAACTAGTGAAATAGAGGGCGAACATCTCAACCCAGAAACTGTTCGCTCTTCAATTGCAACAAGACTAGGCGTTGATATTGGAGCAGCTATACCTACCGATCGACATGTGGAAGGTGTTGTGGAAATGATTTTGGATGCCACTAGCTTTCATAGATCTCCACTAACAGCAGAAAGAATTCAAGAATGGCATGCAGCTCTGTTCCCACAAGGGCAAAGTGGCATCTCACCTATTCAGGTAGGCGCATGGCGAAATGACGAAGATGGGCCTATGCAAGTAGTATCTGGCCCTATCCATCGTCGTCAAGTTCATTACGAAGCTCCACCAGCAAATCGATTAAACATAGAGATGTCTGAGTTCATACTTTGGTATGAGTCATTTCAAGAAATAGACCCTTTAATTAAAGCAGGTTTGGCTCACTTATGGTTTGTAACCATCCACCCTTTTGATGATGGCAATGGTCGTATTGCTCGCGCGATTGGCGATATGGCTTTAGCTCGTGCAGATAAAAGTCAACAACGGTTTTATAGCCTATCTGCTCAAATACAAAAAGAGCGCAAAGATTACTATCTGCTTTTAGAAAAAACTCAAAAAGGCAACTTAGATGCAACTGAATGGTTATCTTGGTTTTTAGCCTGCCTACTTCGCGCACTTTCACAAGCTGACCAAACACTCTCAAGTATCCTATTTAAAGCGAGCTTCTGGCGCCAATGGGCAGGCACGCCATTAAATGAGCGACAGATTAAAGTTTTAAATCGAATGCTCGATGGATTTGAAGGCTATTTAACCAATCGAAAATGGGCAGCTATCGGCAAATGCTCTGCTGATACAGCGTTAAGAGATATTAATGAGTTAATTGCTCGAGGCCTATTAGAACGAACTGAATCGTCAGGTCGAAACACTAGTTATTGCCTAACCGCCCCAATAATATAAAAGAAAATTTAGATTAATTATCTAAACGACAACCATCTTCACTATCGTAGTCAATACAAGTAATTTCGACACCAATATCATTAATAGCAGTTTCTTGCATAGGTCTTTCAGCCATTAAAAAATTAGATTTACCAGACACAACCACTCTATCGTTATCAGAGTAAGCCACGCCAACATAATTTAAAGCGTAATTTTGTTGATAACCCTTACTCCAACTATCACCACCACTAAGATTTGGCATCAATTTAAAGTTGCTTGAGCCATTAATTATTAAAACGTCGCGTGAGCTAGGATTCAACAAGTTAATCTGACCACTACCATCCGATTTTGGTGGCAACATAAATGTGACGGACGCTGTCGGATCATAGACTGAGAATGTGACCATACCACTGGTTAATGAGGTTGCAGTCATCGCAGCTGAATGGAAAGTCTGATTAGAGAATGTCTTAACACTATCAACCACATTGATTTGACCAACATATACCGATAAGTCAGGTGTGCTCGTATTATTAACCAATGCAATCGTTTGAGCATTCAGGCCATAAAGTGGAATAGTTTGGCTGACCGAATTATTAAAGTTAATCACTGGCATCGTTGAGCTTGCTCTTGCTGATGTTGAATTTGCAGCAATTGCAGCCACTAATAATGTATGCGTAAATGAAGAAACATCATCTACCGTACCATTAAAGGTAACTGTTGGATCCTTAGAAACCAGTGTTCTCACATTACGTGGATCGTTATTGGCGTAATCAATAGTGCTTGTTTGACCATTTTGAGCGTATTCAAAATACTGATAATGCGAGTCGAATAAGAAACCTTTAACAAAAGCTTTACCAATGTAAGTTCCATCACCAATCGAAGTAGCGCCGTTGTACTCTTGTTTATCTCCCGTCAAGATATCGGCCAAAATAAAGATACGTGATCCAGTAACCGTTAACTTATTCGGTCTAGCAATTGAACCCACGCTATCACCCAAAGTAACCTCGCCCGTTCCAGCATTAATCAATATCGACTGAATCTTAGCTACAGTTGCATCCAAAGTTCCATTAATACGAATATTGCTATTTGTGGTTTGCAATGTAGTCAGATTATTTGAAGTTGGAGCAAGTACGATGTTGTTATATGACTGAGCACCCGTTGTAATAATGTCGGTTGTCAAAGTTACAGTTGTACCTGTCACTATCAAGCTAGATAAAGTAATTCCGCTAGCAATGCCCAACGACCCACCCTGTGAATTAATCGTGTTACCGCTCAAAGCATCCACTGCTGCAATTAAGATCGAAGCACCTGAAAGCAATGTAGTACCACCAGACTGCGTGTTTGTACCTGTAAGCGTAATTGTACCGGTACCACCGATTGTCATTGTTCCAGTACCAGTCATATTGTGGGCGAAAGTTCCTGGTGTACTTTGACTAAATCCGAAACCGCCATTGTTGACAATATCCCCAGTAATTGAATTAACGCCAGCAATTAAAGTTGCTCCCGGATCAACAACAGTTGGGCCAGTGTAAGTATTGGTACCTGTCAATGTTTGCGTACCACTTGTAACTCTCAAACCACCAGTTCCACTAATAACGCCAGAGAATACGCCTGAGGCATTCGTAAGAATCAATGAGTTAGGCGTGACTGATCCGGAAACCACTGACCCTGAACCAGACAAACTCGTTAGATAAACATTATCTGTAATCTGACTTAAATCTAATGTTCCATTAACTGTAACGTTACTTGAATTAGTAATCGATGCTGTTGGGCCAAGTTTCAACACACCTGCGTCAACAACTGTAGGACCTGTATAAGTATTTGCACTCTCTAGTAATAATGTGCCTTGACCAGTCTTTGTTAAACCGCCATTACCTGATACCACATCAGTCAACGTCATTTGCGTACCTGTAACGCTCATCGTGCTATTAGCCGCCAAACTTACTGGACTCGTCACGCTACTTGTTCCAGTGCTTGTTGCTAACGTGCCACCATTAAGTGTGATTGGCTCAGCGACACCTATCACATTTTGAATATCCAAAGTGCCACCAGAATTTACTGTTGTCCCGCCCACTGTAGAGCCTAAAGCTCCAGCATTTGTGATTGCTAAAGTACCTGCATCAACAACCGTTGGACCTGTGTACGTGTTCGCCGCATTAAGAACTAAAGTACCCGCACCCGTCTTATCAATGCCACCCGAACCTAAAACCGTATTAGTTAATGTGAGCTGAGTACCTGTAACGCTCATCGTGCTATTAGCCGCCAAACTTACTGGACTCGTCACGCTACTTGTTCCAGTACTTGTTGCCAAGGCCCCACCATTGAGTGTGATTGGCTCAGCAACACCAGTCACATTTTGAAGATCCAAGGTGCCACCAGCATTTAGTGTTGTTCCGCCAGTTGTTGAGCCTAACGCACCAGCATTCGTAATTGCTAATATACCCGCATCAACAACAGTTGGGCCTGTGTACGTATTTGCTGCACTAAGAACTAAAGTGCCTGAGCCCGTCTTATCAATGCCGCCAGCGCCCGATACTGTATTCGTCAATGTCAATTGAGTGCCAGTCACATTAATGTTGCTATTGGCAGTCAAACTCACCGGTGATGTAACGCTACTTGTTCCCGCACTTGTCGCCAATGTACCGCCGTTGAGTGTAATTGGTTCTGATACACCAGTGACATTTTTCAGATCTAAGGTGCCACCCATATTAACAACCGTTCCAGATGCATTCGACCCCAAAGCAGCTGCATCAGTAATCGCCAAGGTTCCTGAATTGATTGTTGTAGAACCTGTATATGTATTAACCGCAGACAGAATCAGATTACCCGTTCCAGATTGCGTGAGATTACCAGTACCTGAAATCAAACCACTTAATGTCTGGGTCGCAGAAGATGCGTATTGCAAACTGCCATTATTAGCGATTGTTCCTGCGTAGCTTCCTCCACCCAATACACCAGAGCCAGAGATGATGAGACTTGCACCTGTATTAATTGCAGTTGGACCTGTATAAGTATTTACTCCAGACAAAGTTTGCGTACCAGAAGCTACTGTTAATCCACCCGTTCCACTAATTGCTCCAGAGAAGTTTCCTGATGCAGCTGTGAGTGTTAAGTTATTTACTCCCAAGGCAACTGATCCCGAACCAGAGATTCCACCTAATGAAACACCCGCCCCAGCACTTGCGAGGTTAAGAGAACCATTTGCTTGAACTTGACTTGTTACCGGTCCAGCAACCGTTGGACCATAAACAACCGATGTACCCGTCGGAATAATGACGTTAGCAACGTTTGACAAATCAGGAATCGCTCCACCCGCCCAATTGCTAGCAAGAGACCAATCTCCGCCAACTGGACCAACGTAAGTCACAGATGCCAATTGCGTAATAGCACCGTAATTACCCTGAATCTGATTGGCGGCTAGCTTGTAATTAGCAGCATCAGCCCCATTAATACCAAAACTAATGGTGACTAGCTTTGCAGTCCCAACGTTTTTATCAGAATAGAATCCACTTGCAGACAAACTTGCAGCATCTCCAGCAATCACCTGAGAAGAGCCACTCATGAGATTAGTCACTTGAGAGCTCACAACTGCAGAACCATCGTAGACTTTTGTGATCGATGCGCCACTCAAGCTTGGCGTTGTAATGATTAGCGGCTCAACAATCGATGTACCAACTATGATGAAGTTTTGGAAACTATTACCAGTCTTAATAGCTCCTGGCAATGCAGCCACGTTATATTGACCAGCATTCGTATTACCTGATGAACTCAGGCCCGCATTAACCAGCATAAAGCCTGCAGTTAATGTTCCCACGCCATCATTCAACACAAATGTTGCAGAACCTGTCGAATTGAGATTAATAGGATTTGCACTTACACCTGAAGTACCAACGTAGGATAAAACCGTTCCGCCAGCATCTAAGTACTGTGCAGTATAGTTATAAACAGGCGTTGATCCATATGTTGATACGGAACTCGCTCTAATTAGAAGATCTTTTGCACCCAAAATAGTATAGGCACCATTGGTGTAACTAATTTGATAATTACCGACTTGTGCGCCATTAGTTCCATGTCCACTTGGAATTAATGAGTAGGTGCCCGGCGCATTATTTGTCGGATCGGAACGACTAATAGTTAGGGTACGATTTGCAAGTGGCAAATTCGCGAGTGTTTCGCCATTCACAAATCCTTTGTAGAGCGCACCAGCATATCCAACAGTATCTGCTTGTACAGAGAACTTAGCATCATTCGCAGCAGTAACATAAAGCACCGCAGGAGAAATATTACCCGTTGAATTAATGTAGCTGATGTTGTAATTGCGACCTAAATTACCGTCGCTAATCGAAACAGAGCTTGGATCAATTAAGACAGTTTTTCCAGTGCCAATATTAGGATCATTTCCAGCAAAAACTGCTTTCGCTGTATTAAATGTATCAGAACCTACTAACTGTCTATTCATTACCGCTAATTCAGCAGCAGTCAAAACGTAGGTATAACCACCATCGTAAGTCTTATTGATGACTGGAGCCGTCAAAGAAATGTTGCGAGGGGCGATCGAGAACGCTTGATTATTAGCGTTAAATGTAATGTTGTAATTTGACGCGGCATTACCCGTTCCTAAAAGAATATTGTAACTACCTACGTTTTCACCGCTATCGCGCGTCAAATTACCAGTCAATGCACCAAGTGAATCCACAACACCACCAACAGCACCCAAACTACCGCTCGTTACAGTAACCCCTAAGCTTGGATCGGTATTACCGTAAACCTTAGTCGCGGAAGTGGCAGTCAAAGTAATTGATCGTTTAGTAATCTCATAAGTTGCGCCAACATAGGTGATGTTGTAGTTAGGGTTATTGGCATTTGTTAAAGTGCCCTGATTAATACCGTAGTGATTACCCACACTTTCACCAGCATCACGTGAAATCGTGCCACTCAATACATCGGTCACTCCATTAAATGCGGCCAATGTTCCTGATGTAATCGTTCGAGCTAAGACGCCATCAGCATCACCATAAACTTTTGTTTGACCCGTTGTTACCGTGACAGTAATTGGGCGTGGCGTAATCACAAAATTAGCACCGACTAATGTAATCACGTAATTTGGGTTTGCACTAGCCATAGCTCCCAAGGTAATAGCGTAACTTCCGGCATCTTCACCAACAGACCTAACTAAACTACCGCTCAATGTTGACCCAGTCAACAAACCTACATCAGTACCTTGAGCTTGAATAGAATGACTAAATACGTTTGGATCTGTACTTCCATAAACTTTTGACTGGCCAGAACCAACCGTCACAGTTACTGGTCGTGCATTAATGGCCAATGTACCAACATTAAATGTGCTAATTTGGTAGTTTCCAGAAACCGCCAAAGTTCCTTGAGTGATTGTGTATATACCTACGTTCGCAGTAGATGAAGCATTTGTAGTGATAAAACCTGTCAGAGGCGCTGATGTATCACCACCTACTAGACCAGTATATGTGTAGCTCAATGTTGGCGTTGAAGAGCCATAAATCATCGTCTTGTTATCCGCAGTAACAATCAGCGGCGCAGCAGTAATATTAGCTGCCAATGGGCTAGTTAAACCAGAAATATGGTAATTAGAATTTGAAATAGCTAAGTTACTCAAATTAACGTTTACTGAAATTGCAGTGCCCACATTAGCACTCGCAAAGTTAGCCACGACTACACCCGTTAATGAAGAGCTATCTCCCGAGAGTAAACCATCAATCGCCGGAGCTCCATTCAGCGTAGCAACAGTGGTTGTGTCATAAACTTTATTAGTGACAGATAAACCTTTAATCGTAACTAGCGCTGGAGTAATATTAGCTACAAGCGCTGTTGAAATGCCCGCGACGTAATAGTTGGCATTAGAGAGTGTCAAGCCGCTAAGGTTAGCAACAACGGAAATCCCTTGAGCAACATTCTTATCGGCGAAGGTGCCTGCTGTAGCACTACCTGAGAGTGTTGCCGCATCACTACCTAACAAACCAGAAGCAATGACTGGTGTTCCCGTCAAGACAGCAATCGTTGTCGCGTCATACACCTTATTAGCAGCAGACAAACCTCCAAGCACGACTGGGGCAGCACTAATGTTAGCTACCAGAGGTGTTGTTACTCCAGAAATATAATAGTTTGTGTTTGACAGCGTTAGACCACTCAAATTTGCCGTAACAGCCTTGTTGTCGCCTTTATTTGCATTGGCAAAGCTACCGCTAAAACTACCGGCGACTGTAGAAACATCATTAGGCAACAAACCATCAATACTTGGCGCACCACTCAGATTAGCAACAGTCGTTGTGTCATAGACCTTATTCGCTGCAGACAAGCCACTAATCGTAACCGGTGCTGGGGTAATGTTTGCTGTAAGCGCTGTTGATGTGCCAGCGACATAGTAGTTCGTATTCGTGAGTGCTAAGCCAGATAAATTAGCAGTCACAGAAACGCCGTTACCCGCATTAGCATTAGCAAAATTACCAACGATTACGCTACCAGACAAGCCTGAAGTATCGCCAGTCAACAAGCCAGATGCGATTGCAGCCGTACCAATAATGACTGCACTTCTGTTAGCGTCATACACCTTATCGACTGCAGCTAACCCAGCAATCATGACTGGAGCTGCTGTAATTTCACTCGACGTATTAGCTTGATAAGAAATAGTGTAATTTTGTGTCACTGTCGATGCGCCACTAATCACACTAGCATTTGTGACATTGACTGTTTTATTTATTCCTGCATTGGCATCAGCATATACAAAAGATCCGCCAGATAAAGCGTCTTGCGAACCCGTCGCTGCATTAATAAATAATGAACCGCTAATTAATACTAGCGCAGGAACTACAGATGTTGAAGCTGTACTGACGGTTTGATCATATACCTTAGTAAGACTACCAACACCGACCGTGATTGCCGCACGATTGATTGTTACCGTAGAGAAATTAGGATTTAACAAGGTGTAGTTCGTTGCCAAACCAGTACCATCTACCAGAGCTGCATTATTTAACCCTACCAAACGAGCTGAACCTACATTCGGATTACTGAGCGTTCCCGTAGCGCCAGCTTCCAATGACAGCGTCTGACCTGCTACTCCAGAAATTGTCATTTGAGCTAAAGAAACACTGTTAGTTCCATCATATGTCTTAGTAGCAGTAACAGTAATTGGGGCTGGAGTAATGTCAGCTGTTAATGGAGTTGTCACGCCGGCTACATAGTAGTTGCTATTAGAAATAGTCAAGCCAGTAACGTTCGTAGTGATGGCAATACCATTACCTACATTAGGGGAACCAAACACTCCACTCACGCTACCGCTCGTAATCGTAGCTGTATCAGCACCTATGAAACCAGTAATAGTTGGTGTGCCACTCAAATTAGCTGCAGTACTTGCGTTATAAACTTTATTAGCAGCAGATAAACCACTAATCGTAACTGGAGCCGCAGAAATATTGGCACTCAATGCTGCCGGCTGAGTTAACACGTAGTTTGATGCTACTGAACCACTAATGCTATCTTGAATATTGACAGCTATACCATTTGCAACATTTATTGAAACAAAGCTGCCTGCCTGAGTCAAACTGAGGTATTGCGAATCATTTGCGGCAACACCCGCCAACTGGCCGTTAACTACAGTTGCAGCAATAGTGCCGTCATAAGTTTTATTGACGACGGTTGAGCCAGTGACTGTTAATACTTTAGGAGTAACAGTCAAAGTTCCTGAGTTATATATGATCGGCTTGATCGATGGGTCGGCATAATTTCTAGCGTATCCAGAAACCACTTCCAAACTTCCAGCACTCAATGCGTAATTACCTACGTTTAGATTAGTACCAGCGCCATACGAACCATTTGAAATAGTCGGCGTGATAACAAACGTATATTTACCCTGACCTGAGCCAACTCCACCAGAACCAGTGCCCAATGAATCCGTTGCAGTCCAAACATTACTACCTGTTGATGGCGCTGTAATGACTAAGCTAATAATAGTTGGGTTGTTAACACCTGCGCCACAGTTTGTACAGTAACCTGCAGAAATTCCGCTACTACTTGCTAGCGCATTGCCCAGATAACTAGCATTTGTGGAATTAATTACTCCATAAGTCGTTGTGTTCACACCCGCACCAACAACCATCTGATAGTTATCTGCGACCATCAATGCGCCTTTAACGAAAGTTAAACTGTAGTTAGAAGATGTTGCGTTTGGCGTCAAGGCATTTGCAGTCGGAGCTGCCATTGACGTATTGATGGAAACTGAATAAGTGACCGTTGGATTAGAAATCGCGCTAGCCGCCGTATCCGAACCTAAAAGACCCGTTAATTGATATTGTGAATTAATATTAGCTGGAGCCACACCCACAAAGGTAGTAATGTCATTAGCCGTCATGGTTAACGGCGCAGGTGTAATCGTGCCACCGCCTAGAATTGTCGATGCCGTCGAAGGTAAGGCGTAATTAGAAAGTGTTGTGCCACCTTTAGCAACATAAGACGAACCTACAATCGCAGTGACAGTCGTTGCATTCGCGACATTTGCATTGTTATAGCTACCGGCAGTTTGAGTAATATATGCTCCATCATTACCCATAAAGCCCGTCAGGAGATAAGCCCCCTCAGAAGAGCTACTACCTGGCATTAATGTGGCAGCTGTATTCGTATCATATATCTTGCTTTGATTAACAATCGATACAGTAATTGATTTTGGCGTAATTACCACATTACCTGTTGACGCTGGCAGAACATAGTTGCTTGCCAAACCTGTACCATCAGCCAAAACTAAACCTGCTGTATTTAAGCTACTCACACCAACCACATTTGCACTATTCGCGCTAGCTGACCCACTAATACTGAGTGTTTGTGAACCAATGCCTGTTGCCACAGTAAAACTTGTTCCCGCATCACCGGCCGTGAAGTTAGTTGTACCATCATAGACCTTGCTAGCACTTAAGCTGACCGTTGCAGGTGTTACCGTGTATTGATTTGTTAAAGATCCCGCCAATACAACTCGATAGTTGCCGTTAGTCGTAGTAACGCCTAAATTGCCGGCCGTATAGTTATAAGAGCCAACATTCAGAACTGTAGCTGCTGATCCATTCGCAGTAAATCCAAGGCTACCTGTGAATGCCAATGCCACATTACTTGCCGAATCGGAATTTAAGTAACCAGTGACGACATAATTAGCTGCCGAGCTTGAATATGTCGACGCATTTAAGGCGTTGCCATCATAGACGACGCTCTTAGCAATCGGGGCCACAGTCAAAGTTGCCTTCCCAACAGTCAAATTACCAGGCATATAACTAATCGAATAGTTTGATATACCCGTACCTATTGCAGAACTAGGGATAATCGATCCACTGTAAGTGCCTGCATTAACTGTTGATGAAACTGCAGTACTGCCGCTATATAAAAGCGTGACCGCATTAATTGAATCACCAGACAACAAACCTGATTGCGTGAATGCACTTGTACCTAGATTTGTCGTGCTGCCATAAGTACTATTAACATCACTTGCTGTAATTGTCAGTGACTTAGTCGTGATGTTTGCAGTTACCCCTATTGGCTGAGTCAATGTATAGTTAGAAGCAGCTGATCCAGAAATACTATAGCCCATCGTAACGGCAATCGAGTTACCAGCATTCGAAGAAGTAAATGCGCCAGCTCTCGTTAAAGTTACATTTACTGTATCAGTAGAAAGTACACCATCCAACGTTCCCGCAGTAACAACAGCACTAGTAGTTCCGTCATAAACCTTATTTGAAACCGCTGTATTAATCACAGTAATGGATTTTGGAGTAATGTCAGCAGTAACTGGATTAGGTTGGACTAAGTTGTAGTTAGCTGAAGCACCACCACTGATGATTCCGCTGACTGTTACAGTGATTCCGATAGCAACGTTAGGTGATGCAAAGCTACCGCTCTGGGTCAAAGTAACATTCGCACCATCTGAACCAATTAATCCAACCAACGTTCCACCTGTTACAGTAGCTCCCGTTAAGCCATCGTAAACTTTATTTGCTACCGTTACACCGCTGACCGTTAAATCTTTTGGCGTGATATCCGCAGTGATTCCGGTTGGCTGAATTAATGAGTAATTACTTGCAGAAGTTCCACCTAAAGAATCATTGGCTGTAACCGCAATTGAGGTGCCCACACCACTTTGCGCAAACGAGCCTGATTGATTTAAGGTGACGTTATCAGACCCCACAACACCAACCAATAAACCTCCAGTAATGGTTGCACTCGTAGCCCCATCATATACCTTGTTAGCAGCAACAGAAACACCGCCAACAGTCAGCGCCTTAGGCGTGATTGTTGCTACGTTCTTTGTATTGCCAGAAGTCGCATTGTATGCAGGTGTAATACTGTAGTTACTGAGTAATGCAGTACCACCACTACTAACAATAGAAGTCACATAATTGCTACCATTGTTTGAAACATTTACAGCGCTTAATGTAGCGCTAGATAATCCAGTAAGCGTTTGTCCTGCAACCAAACCAGTTACGGCAAAAGATGTAGGAGTAATGTTCGTCGTACCGTTATATTCGCCAGTGACAGCAATCCCCAGTGGGGCAGGCGTGACAATGGCAGTAACGCCACTTGGCTGAATCAAGATGTAATTTCCTGCTGACGCTCCCGTAATCGAATTGTTAATAGCTACGGCAGCAGAAGAACTCACATTAGCGCTAATTAAGACACCAGATTGCACCAAGGTTACAGTGTCGCCCGGCGTAACACCTACCAATGAGCCGCCCGTAATAGTGATGGTAGTTGTTCCGTCATAGACCTTCGTTGTTGCTACCGTTCCAGTAACCGTCAATATTTTCTGATTTTGAGCAACTAAGGTAACAATATTCTGAGTAGCCCCAGGAGTTGCGTTATATGACGGCGCAAAAGCATAATTTGTTGCCAAGGCGGTACCGCCAGAAATCACAATAGCAGTAACAAAGTTGCTGCCGTTACTAGTAATGCTAGAGCTTTTTACTGTGACGCTACTAAGTCCAGTGATGGTTTGACCATTGATCAGGCCATTGATTGTGTAGGAGATTGGCGTAATCGTATTTGTGCCATTGGCCACGCCAACCACAGAAATCCCCAACATAGCAGGGGTAATGTTTGCAGTAATGCCTGTTGGCTGAATCAATGTGTAATTGCTAGCCGCACTTCCAGAAATAGAAGCGCTCGCAATAATAATGATGCCGTTACTGACGTTTGGAGATGAGAATCTACCCGCTTGGGTGAGTATGACATTCGCTGCATCAGTTGGAATCACACCAACCAATAAACCACCAGTCAGAACAGCGTTTGTTGTTCCGTCGTAAACCTTATTGGCTACTGTGCCATCACTCACAGTAATTGTTTTAGGCGCGACAATCGCCGTCACATTAGTAGGCTGAACCAAACTGTAGTTACTTGCAGAAAAACCGGATATGCTATTACCCATTACTACAGGAACAGCAGTTCCTACATTGGCACTATTTAAGACACCTGATTGTTTGAGTGAAACAACATCAACACCAATAACGCCAACTAAAGTTCCACCCCATACGTTAACGGTAGTCGTACCGTCATAAACCTTTTTATCAGCAATCGTTCCCGTTACAGTCAGTGTTTTTGGTGTTAATACAATCGTATTTAATCTATTTCCTGGCGTGGTGCTTGTTACAGTTCCAAAAGAATAATTATTCGCATTTGCTGTGCCAGCGCTAATCACAATAGATCGAACATAGTTAGTGCTGTAGCCAGCCACATTCATATTATTGATGACAGCACTTGAAATGCCAATAATGGTCTCACCATTAACTAAACCAGTAACCGTAAATGTTGTTGGCGTAATTGTCGTTGAACCGCTATAGATTGCAGCAACAGAGATGCCTAATGGTGCTGGCGTAATTTTTCCTGTGATTCCTGTTGGCTGTACTAAAGTGTAATTTCCACTTGCACTTCCAGTAATAGAATCACTAATCGTGACCGCAATTGCATTACCGACGTTGACCGAGCTAAATGTCCCAGCTTGCGTCAAAGTTAGATTATTCTGATCCGTGCTAATCACACCCTGCAATATCCCGCCAGTAACAACTGCAGTTGTAGCGCCGTTATAAACCTTGTCCGAAACCACAGTACCAGTAACAGTGAGAACTTTTGCAGTAATGTTTGCACTCAAATTGGCTGGCTGAGCCAATACATAATTAGGAGCTGCCGTACCGCTAATTGATGCACTAACTACTACGCCAAGAGTGTTTCCAACGTTGCCCTGAACAAAATTACCACTTTGGCTCAAGCTAATATTTAGCAAATCAGCCGTAATCACACCAACTAATGTTCCGCCAGATATGGTTGTGACTGTTGTGCCGTCATAAACCTTATTAGCCGCTACGGAAGTTCCGCCCACCGTGATTATCTTACGCGCAATATTTCCAGTAATGCCAGTTGGTTGAGTCAAAGTATAGTTGCCACTAGCAGACCCTGAAATACTATCAACCATCACGAGCGCCACATTATTTGCTGCACTTGCAGAAACAAAACTTGCTGCTTGAGTCAAAGTGACGTTTGCGACATCACTAGCGACTACTCCAACTAAAGAACCACCACTAACAACGGCATTTGTTGTTCCATCATAGGTTTTAGGAGCAATCGTAATGCCAGCCACAGAGAGTGCTTTTGGCGTTAACGTGACTATATTTTGAGTATTACCAGCTAAAGTGTTGTAAGCAGTAGCAATACTATAGTTACTCATTGACGCAGTTCCGCTGCCAACAGTAATGCCAGTTACATAATTACTATTATTAGCAGATACGTTGATGTTATTGACTGTTGCAGAACTAATGGTTGTAATTGTTTGTCCATTGACTAAACCAGTCACCGTAAATGATGCAGGCGTAACTATTGTCGAACCACTATAAACACCATTTACTGTCACACCTAATGGTGCAGGAGAAATATTGACCTTATTGGTCGCTGTAATTTGTGAGCCATTAACTGGCAGACCGTTTGATAAAGTACCGTTATAGCTTGCATCAATTAGGTAGTTGCTTGATGAGAAAGTACCAACAGTTGAAGTACCTCCAATTGCGGTGACATAAGTGCTAGCCCCATTTGCATTCGCTGAATTAACCGTTACCGAATTAATCGTATCCCATGCTGCCTTACCTGTCGTAGTAATCGAAGCATTAGTAAAGGTAGTAGTACCGTTATATACAGCAGATACTGAAATTCCTAAGACTGCTGGAGTTATCGTATACGTTCTGGCTGTTCCAGAAAGGGTTACAGTTGATCCATCCGATGCAGACAAACTTGTTGAGGTTAATGTTGTGCCTGATTGCACAGCATTAGCATTCGTACCATTAGATGCGGTTGTGCCACCTACGGTTGGGCTAAAAATCAGTACTGACTTTACATAATCCAACGTTGTAGCAGACAAACCAAATGCTGCGGTACTTGAACCCGTGAAGCTCACTGAAGAGTTAGCACGTATCCATGTGTTAGCAGCATCGGAGTTATAAGCCGTTCCATATACAGCTGTGTAATTGCTATTCAATGTCACCGCAATAGAAACTGAGCTTGTTAGCTTTTGACGGTAATTAATGTAGTTACCACTAATGTAACTACCTGGCTCTATAAAAGCACCTCCCGCAATACCGTAGGAGATATTTTTAGTCGCATCTGCATTAGCAGTCGTAATACCCAAGGCTGTAGCAATTGTGTCACCTGTTGCACTACCAGGCTTAGCCATTGAGACAGCAATAACGCCACCGTAATTACTTAAGGTGCCAACAGCACTAATATCTCCACCTGTAATAACGCCAGCAGCTTCTCCTCGACCTGCAACGATTCGCATACCATCAACGCCATAATTAGTAACACCAGCAAGGCTGACATTTCCTGTAGCGTTAACAGTAACACCACGGCTAGTTCCAGAATTTTGAACTAATGCACCAAGAGCAATGTTGCCACTTGTACTCAAACCGAAAATATAGACGCCTGCATTTCCGGTGATGGTTGCTGATGCTACGGTCTTAACTGCAGTAATAGTTCCAGTACTTGGAGTACCAGATGCAGTTCCGTACAGCCACACAACGCCATTCGTGGTACTGCTCGCAGTAATAATACTCGTTGCGGCACTACCGTAAACCGCGTAATTTGTAGTGACAGCACCTACATATATACCGGTGATAGAAATATTACCTGCTGAGGAATTAATTGCTGAAGCATATGTAACACCTGAAGCAACAGAAGAAACACCTTTAATAGTGATGTTTCCGACTGAATAAATCGCACCTGAAGTAGTAACCCCAGCTGAAGCCGTAGCTAAAGTTGCAGCGTTGTTAGCAGTAATAAATCCAGATGCCGGGGTACAAGGGGCGGTTGTACAACCATAGGTATTATCAATGATGACGTAACCTGGCATTGGAGATGTGCTAGTACCGATAGCCGGGGTCCAAATTGCAGAACCAGCAGACTTAGCAACGTAATTAATGACAGAACCAGCACCTGTCGTAAAGGTCAATGCACCACCAGAAATATTGGATCCCTTTGTGCCGCTGGTCGTGTCATAGATGACATTAGCCGCTGGAGCACCTGTATTCGCAACTAAAGTAATTGCACCAACTTGGTTAATGATGTTATTTGAGATAAAACTGATATTCGAACCAACAGCGTTATTAGTAATTGCACCAATTTGATAAATACCAGTATCAGCACCAGCCGTATCAGAATTTGCTGTAACAGTAATATTGCCGCCACCTGCGTTAATCGTAATAGCACCTAAAGAAACCAAGGTGGCGGATAAACCTCCACTACTATTGACCGTCAAACTATTGGCTGTAATTAATCCAGTGGAAACGACATGAGCTAATGTTGCTGTTGCAGACACTTTAATACTGGTGAGACTTACTACCCCGCCAGTAATAGCACCAGTATTGTAAATACCGTTTCCTACGGAAGTCGTTCTCGTACTGATCGTAATCGCCTGACCCGAAGCAGTAATCGCACCACTACTTGAATAACCAGTACCTGTTTGACCTACAACAGTAATCGTAACGCCACCAGCACCTGAGCTAATCGCGTTAGCACCTTGAGTAAAGCCGATACCTGATCCATTAGCTACCGCGTTAATCGTGACACCCGTAGATCCCGCCAACGTTCCCGCAGACAATGCACCAGTAATCGTAATTGCAGCACCGTTTGCAGCGGCAGTAGATGTCGTTACCGCAGTAGCACAACTCATACAAGTGTTATCCAAGAGGATATAACCTGGGACCGTAATCGCCGGCACAGAAATAATCGCACCATTGGTTTTAACAAGATAGTTAATCGCAGCCGTTGAAGTACCAGTTCCGATAGTTAATGCCCCGCCTGTAATGGTCGTTGCGTTGTTACCAGCAGTGGTGTCGTAAACGATGTTGGCAGGTGCAGTTCCAGTATTAGCAACCAATGTAATTGCACCAAGCTGACTAATTTTATTATTAGAGATAAAGCTAATGTTGGAACCCACTGCATTATCAGTAATAGTGCTAGTATTGGCTTGAGTTATACCAGTATTAGCTCCCGCTGCGGCATTATTCGCTGTCACCGTAACATTACCGCCGCCAGCATTAATTAGCACAGAACCCAAGGAAACAATCGTCGTTGATGCTCCACCAGTACCAGTGATAGTTAAAGTGTTTGCAGTAATAACGCCTGTTGCTGTAATAGGTGTTGCTGTTGCTGTTGCAGTAGTTTGCGTGCTTACTAGGCTCAACACTCCGCCAGTAATCGTACCTGTATCACTAATACCAGCCGCAGTAGTTGTTGTCGTAGTAATTGTGATAGCTTGGCCAGTCGCCGTGATATTGCCAGTGC
>Ga0228701_1000380_pt1 | contig 38560 bp, 48 predicted proteins | sample McNCre117_Aug_MG_2_FD_178017 | JGI IMG/M metagenome (GOLD analysis project Ga0228701, IMG submission 178017) | Freshwater microbial communities from McNutts Creek, Athens, Georgia, United States - 11-17_Aug_MG | ecosystem: Environmental > Aquatic > Freshwater > Creek | place: USA: Georgia... | reverse complement strand
GGTGTACCTATCTCTCGATTAAGAAAAAACTCTTTTCGAAAGTTTTCTTAACCTGTGCTGCATGCAAATAAATAGATTCATAAAATTTTTCAGTGGGCATTAGATATCTAGAGCGCGCATCAACATGCCCATTACCTATCTTTTAAAAATTTAATCAATTCAGCAAAGTCAAACTTGGCGCTTACAGTATTAATCATGATTTTTGAGGTCGGCAATCCGAGTTCCGCAACATACTTTTGTAGACAAGACAAAGAGATTTGATGATGACCTCCTTTTGTGCGCCAAGCATGTAAACGCCCGCTCCGAATAAGTCCGTGCACTGTACCAACAGACACCCTCAGCACCTTTGCAACATAACCTGCCCCGCAATGCGTACCGTAGACTGTTGAAAACGACTGCATTTATCTCTCTCTAACAACTAAAAACAATCAGGCATTTTTGCAAATCAACGAATATTAAGTGGAATTTTTAATTGAAATACCAAACCAAACTTCCCGATTCAATATATTCACTTTTAACCAAAATAGTGAAAATTAAAACTCAATTTGAACTTGAAATTTAATTCTTAAAAATATAAAACTAATTTAAAGCCCGTATACCCATGCACAGTTAAGGTTTAACGACTTCCCGCAAACCCGCATGAAAACGAGGTTTCAATCATGAACCCGTCCAAAACAGAGAAAAGAGAGAAAACCGTAAAAAAACTCCACTTTTTGAAGAAGTGAAATTGCCACGTCCTTAAGGTCAACCGTCGAAAGCCCGCGAATACAGGGTTTTGGAGCAAAGAAAAAGGGCTCGGAGATTTTCCGAGCCCTTGTGTATGGTGGTGCATTGTGGACTCTGGTTCAATTCCTCACCAACAGCACTTCTTGACTGGTTACCGTCAGTTGCTTGTGCAGTGTATAACTTACAAATTTTCGCTGAACCTTTCGAATTGACTGGCATTTTTTCGGAATCTACGCGTCAATGGTTTTCCCAAAAAAAGGAGAAACCCATGACAGATTCCGTAAAACACCTAACCCAAAACGACCTGGCCAACAGGTGGAACAAATCGGTCCACACAATCGAACGGTACCGTTGCGATGGCATCGGCCCAGCCTACCTGAAAATTGGCGGCAAAGTTATGTATCGACTGATTGACATCGAAGCATTTGAATCCGAGCGCCTATTTCAACGTCCTAACGTCCACAAGCCCGCCCAGCAAAAAAGTGAGTCGGGATTGATGTTACGTGAAGCAATGAACTATTGGAACAAGGAGGCGTGTGGATAATTGCAGCTATGAATCTTCGTTTCGTTGAGTCCTTTGTCTGGCTGGCGCGATTGCGTAGCGTCACTCGTACAGCCGAAAAACTGAACATGACCCAATCAGCAGTTTCAAGCCGCATTAACGCGCTTGAAGACGAGCTGGGGACTGCCTTGGTCGATCGCCGCGACCGAGGATTTCGACTGACCTATGCCGGCGAGCGATTTTTGCAATTTGCTGAACAATTCTTAGAACTTGAGCAGCGCATGCGGCAAGAATTTGCTAACCCTGCTCAGACACCACTTCTGGTGCGCATTGGGGGGATTGAAACCGTTTTACACACCTGGCTGATCCCTCTGGTGGAGCGCTTGCAAGCTCTTCACCCCAGCATCGAGTTTGAATTAACAGTGGAGATGACTCAGGTGCTTAACGAGCAGGCTCGACGCGGCGCTCTTGATCTGGTCTTTACCGCTGCCCCAATATCTGGAGGCCTGGACTGCGTTGCCTTACCTGCCATGGATATGTGCTTAGTAGGCACTAAACAAGCCCGCAAGCGTCGACTCAGTATTGACGACATCGCCCAGGCCGGTTTGCTGACCTTTCAGCGTGGTTCACAACCACACATCACACTCGTTGAGGCTTTGGCAAAAGTCGGGTTGACCGAGAAACGCGTTTATGCCATTTCATCCATTTCGGCTTTAGTGAAGATGGTTGAAAGCGGTTTTGGCTTTGCTACCTTTCCCCGTGCCGTTGCCGAGCAGTTGGCCCTGCAACATGAAATTGCCATTTGGTCCAGTGATTTAAAGCTAAGTCCATTGCCTTTGTACGCGATCAACTGGCCCTACCCTGAATCCTCGCCGATGCAGCAAATCTTGGCGCAAGCTGTTTCGGTCGCAATACAAATGGCTTCTGATCATCAAAAAAATCGATGACAGCAAAAGAAATTTTTCATTTGACCTACTTTGCAAGTGTGGCAACACTTGCCCATGGCTAATGAAAACACCCTCGGTTTGACCCTCCGTGCACAAGCACGCAACTGTGAACTTTCTGGACACACCTCAGGCTTAGCGCCTGATTTGGTCCAAGGCAATCTAATGATCTTGCCGGCCCAATATGCCGGTGATTTCTTGCTGTTTTGTCAACGCAACCCCAAACCTTGCCCGCTTTTAGGGGTCTCGGCACCTGGTGAAATAAGTTTTCCCGGTCTGGGCCAAGACATTGATATCCGCACAGATATTCCTCGCTACCGCGTATGGCGAGATGGCAAGTTGATCGACGAACCCACCGATGTGAAATCGGTTTGGAGAGATGATCTAGTCAGCTTTGTGATCGGTTGCTCTTTCTCTTTTGAGCAAGCCTTGCTTGACGCCGGCGTGCCGCTGCGCCATGTAGCTCAGGGTCGTAATGTCGCCATGTATAAAACGAATTTACCTACCGTTGCGGCCGGTCCATTTCACGGCCCCATGGTGGTTTCGATGCGCCCCATGAAAGCTGCCCACGCCATCCGCGCAGTTCAAATTACTTCGCGTTTTCCCGGTGTGCATGGGGCCCCAGTGCATATTGGTGACCCTAGCCTGATCGGTATTTCGAGGCTAGACGCTCCCGATTACGGTGATGCCGTCGAAGTCTTGCCAGATGAGCTTCCAGTGTTCTGGGCTTGTGGCGTAACGCCGCAAGCAGTGGTTCAGGCTGCCGGTTTGCCGTTTTCCATTACTCACGCGCCAGGCGCCATGCTGGTGACAGACCTATCCAACGTTTCGTTGGCCACCCTTTGATTTTTAACCCAGGAGAATGAAGATGAAGACTCGTTTGCAAACTATGGGATGGGCTCTGGCCCTGCTAGCCACTTCTGCGGTTCATGCCCAGAAAATTTCGGTTCAAGCCATCACGCAAGTGTCCCCTAACCTGCCCCAGTACACCAAAGTGGATCAACCTCTGCTGCGTGACGGAATGGCTAGTGCGACTGGCGGTCGCGTGGAAGTGACTCTAGCGTCTTGGCCTGAGCGAAACGTCAGCGGACCCGAAGTCTTGCGTCTGGTGCGCTCAGGACAGGTTGACATTGCTGCGGGTCCACTCACCACAGTGTCGGGTGACGTCCCAGTTTTGGATGGCGTCGACTTGGCTGGTATGAACACTGACATTCGTCAGGCACGTAAAGTTGCTGATGCCATGGTTCCAGTAGCCAATAGAGAACTGGAGCGCCTGGGTATCAAATTGGTCGCTACATATCCTTTCTCGGGTCAAATGCTTTTTTGCCGAAAGCCCATCACAACCCTCTCTGATATCAAGGGATTGAAGGTACGCACCAACGGCCCCTCTTCTGCTGATTTGATTAAAGCACTAGGTGGACAGCCCGTCTCTATTGCATTCGGCGAAGTCTACACAGCGCTTGAGCGTGGCACAGTCGATTGCGGCATTACCGGTGCTGGTTCAGGTAACGGCGTCAAGTGGCCTGAAGTTTCTAGCCACCTCTACACCTTGTCACTGTCTTGGTCGACCTCGGGCTATTTTGTCAACCTTGCTTGGTGGAACAAACTCGATCCCGCTATTCGCGCCCAGTTCGAGAAAACATTCGCTGCTATTCAAGAAGCTCAATGGAAGCTAGGCGTAGAAGCCACTGAAGATGGAATTGCCTGCAACGTGGGACGCGCCGCCGATTGCAAGTTGCACGCTCTGGTCAAGCGCCCCATGGTTGAAGTCAAGCCGCAGGGCAATATGGTCGCGACCCTGCAAAAAGAGTTAGCTGAAGACGTGCTGCCAGGTTGGTTCAAGCGTTGTGGCGATCGTTGCGCAGCTGTTTACAAAGAAGTGATTGAGCCGATCAGCGGCATCAAGCTTCGCTGAAAGAAATTACATGATGCGGATTCTTCAATGGCTCTCGCGCTTAGCGATGGGTTCTGCAGGCTGGTGTTACATGGCCATGACCGTGTTAATTTGTTTTGACATATTTGCGCGCCGTTTACTAGGTTTTTCGTCCGAGTCCACGACTGAAATCAATGGCTACTTATTAGCCATTGGCATGAGTTGGGGCTTGGCCGGAACTTTATTTGAACGCGGTCATGTCCGCATTGACGTCTTGCTGCAGCGCTTGCCTTTGAAGTTGCGTGCCTTGTTGCATCTCTTGTCCTTGTTAGCCCTTGCCATCACCGTGGGTTTCTTCATTTGGGGCTCTGTATCTCTCACCCTGGACTCCCTGGCTTTTGGCGCCACTGACCTGTCAGCGTTGCGTACGCCATTGGTCATCCCGCAGGGCCTGTGGGCGGCTGGTTTTGTTTTGTTTGGGCTCGCTGTAGTGGGTGTGTGTGCACGCAGCCTGTCCTTGCTCTTGAGCGGTCAGGCCGCTCTCATGGACGCCGAACTCACAGCCCGCAATGATCAAGATGAAGCGACCGAAACTTTGCAAGCCTTGGGCAAAGCCCCTTTGAAATCATGATAGCAATTATCTTTATAGTAATCGTCGCAGCCATCGTGGGCATTTCGTCATTGGTGGGTGGCGGTTCGACTGCCGTCGTGTCTGTCCCTTGGTGGTCGCTGGGCCTAGTGTTAGGTGCTTTCGTAGCTTTTTTTGCCGGCGGCATTTATGTGGGCGCAGCCCTGTCCATCTTGGCAATGATGGCAGGCTTTGGACTCTCGGACAGGCCTTTTTGGAACTTCATTGGCGAAACTTTATGGGGGCCGTCCACCAACTTTGTGATGGTGTCAGTACCCCTGTTTCTGCTCATGGGCGAAATCATGTTGCGGGCCGGTTTGTCTGATCGGCTATATCGTGCCCTGAACATCTGGATGGGTCGTTGGCCTGGCGGTCTGCTTCATACCAACATCTTGTCTTGCGGGGTGTTCTCGGCCGTGGCTGGATCGAGCGTGGCTACCGCCGCCACCATGGGTTCGGTCGCATTGCCCTATTTTGAAAAAACCCATTACCCACCTAAGCTGGTCTTGGGATCCTTGGCCGCTGGCGGAGCCTTAGGCAACCTAATTCCGCCTGGCATCACTTTCATCATTTATGGCCTGATCACTGAAACATCGGTGGGCGCGCTGTACCTGGCAGCAGTGGGTCCCAGCATCTTGGTGGTACTGCTCTTTTTGGCCGTGATTTTCTGGTACAGCCATCGCCTGGACCTGTCGAGCGGCGGCGCGCCCGTGCCTTGGGCAATAAAGTGGGCCAGTTTGGCAGACCTGTTGCCGATGACCCTCTTGATTGGTTTGGTACTGGGCACTATTTACGCTGGCTGGGCAACCCCCACTGAATCGGCGGCTTTAGGGGTGGCTGGCGCCTTGGTGCTGGCACTGGTCGACCGCAAACTGAACTGGCGCATGCTCTCTGAGTCCATGCATGCGACGGCACGCACAACCTCAATGATTGCACTCATTTTGCTGGGAGCCTATTTTTTAAACTTCATTCTTTCTTCGCTGGGCATTCCTCAGATGCTTGCAAAGTTTTTGACGGGTTTACCTATTCCAGGTTGGGCCATCATGCTTGTAATCATCGGCTTCTACTTAGCGCTAGGAACATTCATGGAAGGAATGTCGATGGTTATTACCACCATTCCCTTGCTATTTCCTGTGGTCATGGCGCTGGGCTACGACCCGATATGGTTTGGCGTGATCATCACCATGCTGGTTGAAATTGCAATGATCTCCCCCCCCGACGGCACAGTGCTTTATGTCTTACAAGGTATGCGACGTCAGTCCGGCCCCATTACCGATGTGTTTATGGGTGTCATGCCATTTTTGACGGTTTATATGCTGGCTATATTCGTGCTGATGGTCTTTCCTCAGATCGCGCTGTGGCTTCCCCAAACCATGATGTGAGTCCAACATGAACGAATTGCATTTTGCTGCCATCAGCGTGGAGGCTGGCACGACCCAAGTACAAAGTCTCGCAGTAAGACCAACCCAGTTGGTGATCGCTGGTTGGACCGGACGCAACGCAGAAGCCATCGAGCACCACATTGTCGAGCTCGAAGCGCTGGGCGTACCGCGTCCCTCTACCGTGCCTTTGTACTACCGCGCCAGCGCGACAGCTTTAACGCAAGATGAAAATTTGGAAATGCTTGGCGAACACTCCTCGGGCGAAGCCGAGCCAGTATTGTTTTACGCCCAAGGGGAATGGTGGCTGTCACTCGGATCAGACCACACCGACCGCCAGGTCGAGACCTATTCGGTAGCCGTGTCCAAACAAATGTGCGCCAAGCCCGTGGCTCGAACCGCTTGGCGTTGGCGCGATGTAGCCGAACACCAAGATGAGATTGAATTGGGTAGCCAAATTTGGGAACAAGGCCGATGGGTCGACTACCAAAAGGGCACCTTAGCTGCAATTCGGCCTTTGCCTAGTTTGCGAGACGGATTCTGGCCAACCGGTCAGGACGCCGAAGGTTACTTCATGTTTTGCGGCACTTTTGCGGCCATCCCTAATTCCCAGGGCGTGGCGATTCGACCAGCCGAACGCACTCGCTTGCTGCTGAAAGACCCAAAGCGCAATTGGGTGCAGTCGCACGAGTACACCGTAACGGCCTTACCCGTGATCAGCTGAAGGTGGATTGAGTGGACACCAAAGCGCAAGCACGTTAACTGTTCTAGTCATTCATCATGTATCGCACTGAGCGAGAGATAGCTGTTGGTCAAACATTTGTTTCATGATGAATATCTAAGACATTCCTCTTATAAAAGTATGACGATACGACTTTTAGCACTTGGCGACTGTGCATGGACGGTGGAGTTTGGCACGAGCATTAGCCCCGACCTCAATGCCCTAGTCATGGCGTTCGCTCATCGAATCGCGCAAGCGCGGAAACATGAGCCCGTGTTTGCCACGATCACAGATGTAGTACCAACATTTCGATCACTAACTGTGCACTTCGCACCCCAAACAACTGATGCGGATGCACTCGCAACAGCGCTCATAGCGTTGGCGCAAGAAAGCCCTGAACATCGAATCAAGGGTAGACGCTGGCTTCTACCCGCATGTTTCGACCCAACTTTTGCCCCCGATCTGTCAAGCTGGGCTAAGGCAAAAAACGTGAGTGAGGCTCAAATTATTGAGCGATTGTTAAACACTCAATTTCGCGTTTACATGATTGGTTTTTTACCCGGGTTTCCTTACATGGGCGGCTTGCCGTCTGAATTGGCAATGCCTCGACTGTCTAGTCCACGCCAACGCGTATCAGCCCACTCTATTGCGATAGCAGGCGAAATGTGTGCGGTCTACCCTTGGGAAAGTCCAGGTGGGTGGAACTTAATCGGTAAAACACCCGTTAAATTGTTTGATCCTAGCCAGATAGGTCAACCTGCCTTGCTAAGTGCTGGTGACATGGTAGGTTGGTATGCCATTGATATGAAGGAGTACGAACGCCTTTTCAAACAATGTGACACCGGTGCAATACAACGCGAGGCGTTCCTTGATACGGTAGAAACGAAATGAACCATTCGTCTGAAGGTACTCTTGAAATTGTGCAACCAGGTATTGGCACCACCATCCAAGACCGAGGGCGAGTTGGTTACCGGCATGAAGGCATTCCTTTGTCAGGCTGGCTGGATCCCCCTTTGGCAGAGGCTGCCAATGCATTAGTCGGCAACGCCGGAGGTGAAGCTGTATTTGAGTTGCGTGGCATGGGTACTGAATTGCTTATCAAATCAGGCCCAATTCGTATCGCGTTGACTGGCACTATCTCTGCAAAATGGTTAACGCAAGACGGAATAGTGAAGTTGCTGCCGGCTTGGCAAAGCGCAACTTTGCAAACTGGAGACCGATTGACAACGGGCACCGCCGAAACAGGTTGTGCTTATCTGGCGGTTGCCAACGGTCTGCAAATCGCCGCACAATTGGGCAGCCGTTCAAGCTATTGGCGGGCTGGCTTAGAGGGCTTATTGGGACGCGCATTCAAGCCAGGGGATAAATTTTCGTACCGCACGTCCAGCGCATCAGATATCAGTGAATGTCGCACGGATGAGCCATGGACTTACGAGTCAGGCCCCATACGAGTCATTCTTGGACCACAACAGGATCATTTCTTACCTGAATCGATAGAGATATTTCTGAACGAAAAATGGGAAGCAACTGCTGAACAAGACCGTATGGGAATGAGACTTCGCGGCACAGTTTTGCATCACTTAAATACCCTTTCAACCGACATCATTTCAGACGCTGTCACACCCGGATCCATTCAGGTACCAGCGAACGGACAACCCATTGTGTTGCTTGCTGACAGCCAGACAGTTGGAGGCTATCCAAAAATCGCCACGGTAATTCAGGCAGATCTCCCTAAGCTTGCCCATATGCGACCGGGTTCTCGACTGCACTTTGAAAGTGTTACAGGTGATCAAGCAAGGCAAGCACTTACAGAACAACGCGAAGCTTGGATGAAGTGGCTGACGACACGTAAATCATTTTTACCGCCTGGTTTTGTAGATGAACAGGCGCTTTACAACTGCAATCTCATAAGCGGGATGCTGCGTGCATAAACTTAATTGGGAATCTTGAAATGAAAACTCTCAAAATCAACCTCAATGCTGACTTGGGTGAAAGCTTTGGCGCTTGGAATATGGGCGACGACGCCTCACTGCTGCAAATCGTAAAAAGCGCCAACATTGCATGTGGCTTCCATGCTGGTGATCCCACCGTCATGCAAGAGACTGTTCGTCATGCTATTGCGCAAGGCGTTAGCATCGGAGCACATCCCTCGTACCCCGACCTACAAGGCTTTGGCAGGCGTGTATTGCAAATGTCAGCCAAAGATTTAGAAGCTACCCTGCTCTACCAAATCGGCGCACTACAACCCGATCCTTTTCCCCGAGCAGGTACCCGCGACGTCCCCCCGGATTTGAGTAGCGTCTGACTCTGGAGTCCAATCCCTTGAAACAGGAGATTGGACGTGAAGAAGAGATTTACGGAAGAACAGATCATTGGACACCCTCAGCATGGCCGGTGGTGCCGTGCATGACCCGGTGGGTGCGCTGCGGCTGTGCGCGAGCGACAACGCGGACTACACCATCGTCAATGGCCGCGTGGTGGTGCGTGAAGGTGAAATTGCCACGGTAGACATGGGGCCGTTGATTGAGCGGCATAACCAGCTGGCGATGCAGTTGGCTGGACGATGAGAGACGCGCCAAGATGCCGAGTTGAATCTTGGCGCGCATCGGGCTCACTTAGACCTCTTGGCCCATGACCCAGTTAGGCACACTGGTGACGATCTCCGGAAAAATCGTGATCAGCACAATCGCCAAAATCATGCATCCAAAAAATGGCAATGTCATACGTGCGATTCGATTGCTATCGATCCCTGTCATGTTTTGCAACACGAACAGGTTAAAACCCACCGGCGGCGTGATCTCTGCAATTTCAATCAGCATGATGATGAAGATGCCAAACCACACCAAATCAAAGCCCGCTTTTTGAATCATGGGCAACACCACTGCGCTGGTCAGCACGATCATGGAAATGCCGTCCAACGCTGTGCCGAGCACAAGATAAATCACCACCAACACGGCAATCAAACCGAAGGGGGAAAGATCCAGGCTTTGCACAAATTCAGCCAACTCACGCGGTATGCCTGTGAAGGCCATGGTCTTGGTCAGAAACGCGGCGCCCGCCAGAATGAACATGATCATGCAGCTGATGCGTGTGGCACCTGCAAGACCAGCCCAGAAATTTTCCAAAGTCAAGCTTCGTCCAGCAGCGGCAATGGCCAGTGATCCGACGACGCCCCAAGCGGCACATTCGGTCGCTGTAGCCAATCCGCTCACCAGCACCCAAACGATGAACACAATCAGCAAGCCACAAGGGATGAGGCTGCCTGAGCGGCGCAGTTTTTCGGCAAACGTCGTGGGCGCCTCAGGAGGAGGAACGCGGTCGGGGTTTCGAATGCTCCACCATGCGATGTAACCAGAGAACAAGCCCATCAGCAAAAAGCCAGGCAAGAAGCCCGCAAGGAACAGCCGGATCACACTGGCATCCGCCGCGACGGCATAAACCACCATGGTGATAGATGGCGGGATCAAAATGCCGAGGCCCCCTGCTGCCGAGAGTGACCCCAGTGCCAGCCCTTTGTCGTAGCCACGTCGCTCCAATTCAGGCAGTGCGACCTTGGCAATCGTGGCGCAGGTTGCCGCAGAAGAACCAGACACAGAGCCAAAAATGCCACACCCCAAAATGGTGGTGTGCATCAAGCGCCCTGGCACTCGGTTCAGCCATGGCGCTAAGCCATCAAACATCTGCTCAGACAACCGTGTGCGATACAGAATTTCGCCCATCCAGATGAAGAGCGGCAGAGCTGCAAGTTCCCAGCTCGCGGTGGTTTCCCAGAAAGCGGTGAAAAGGTTCATGCCGGGCTCGGTGCTGGTAAAGAAGGCTTGACCCACCCAACCCACAATAGCCAGCGTCATGGCGATCCAAACACCCCCGCTCAACATCAATAGCATCAGCAGCAGCAAAAATCCGCCAATTTCAAGCAAGCTCATTACAACTCCTCGGAAAAATCGCCACGTGCATGACGTTCTTCCACACGGACTACGTAGCTAGGCTTGCCGCCACGCAAAACGCAGACACACTCATCCACCACAGCCACAAACAAAATTGCAGCTCCAATCACAAAACTGAGTTGTGGAATCCACAACGGAATTGCCACCATATTGCCTGCGATATCGTTGAATTCCCAGCTCTGGTAAGTAAAGCGTGCAGCCCAGAAACCAAGGTAGGAAATTGCCACACTGGCTGTAGAGAGAGACACCACTTCGAGCCAGTGCCGCATGCGCGGAGAAACCTTCTCAAGCAACAAGGTCACCCGTACGAAGTCACCATTTCTAAAGCTGTAGGCCATGCCAAAGAAGGCAGCAGCGGCACACAACCATGACACCACGTCGTTGATCCAAGAGACTCGCCAATCCAGGCTACGTCCCAAGGATGCAGCAACCATGAGCAACAAAATCACCAGCACACAAAGGGAGGAGATGGCTCCTCCCAACGCATACAGCCCATCCAGACCGCGTCGCAGACCAGATGGTTGTTGAGTATTCGTGCTGTTCATGATCAGTGCTTGTAATTAGCCAGCAATGACTGACCATCAGCGCCAGATTTCTCCAGCCATTCTGTGAGCATCGTGTCGCCGACTTTCTTCATGTCTGCTTTGAGTTGGGCTGATGGTTCGAGCACTTGCATGCCGTTGGCCTTGAGCTTGGCCTTGGACTCAGTATCCACACGTTTGCTCGCCGCCAGACCACGCGTTTCTGCGGCAGCCGCAGCAGTCATCACAGCCGCTTGGGTGGTTTTATCCAAGGCATCAAATGCTTTGCGGTTAACGATGACCATGTTCTTGGGGAGCCAAGCTTGAACGTCGTAGTAGTACTTGAGGTGCTCGTAAAGTTTGCCGTCGACACCTGTGGCGCCAGATGTCATGGTCGCCTCGACCACGCCAGTTGCCAATGCTTGAGACAGTTCTGCCGCTTGAACCGTCACAGGTTGCGCCTTCACCAAATCAGCGATACGCGCTGTGGCTGGGCTATACGCACGCCATTTGACACTCTTGAGATCAGCTGCTGATGCGAGGGGCTTCTTGGTGAAAATCCCTTGAGGTGGCCACGCCACAGCGTAGAGATAAACCAAGCCTTGATCAGCCAACTTTTTCTCAACCATGGGGCGTTGTGCAGCTTGCAACTTGATTGATTCGTCGTAGCTGTCCGCCAAAAACGGCAAGCCATCTGCGCCATAGATCTGCCATTCATTTTGCAAACTGGCTTGAATCACTTCACCGGCTTGCGCCTGCCCACCTTGAACGGCGCGCTTGATCTCTGTGGCTTTGAACAACGACGCATTCGAATGCACGGTGATCTTGAGCTTGCCAGCTGTGGCCTTCTCAACATCGCTTGCAAACTGCGTCAAGTTTTCGGAATGGAAGTTATTCGCTGGATAGGCTGAAGCCAAATCCCATTTGGTCTGCGCCTGAGCCAACCCAACGGTAAGGCAGCTTGCTAGACCAAGAGCAGCGAGAGAAAGATACTTGCGCTTCATGAAACATCCTCAATCAGTAGTTAAGTTACGACAGAATGAATTTACCTTTTTATCAACGATTTATCATAGGTATATTCCCTAAACTTTGATAGTTTATCGACAATTTGATTTTATGATGATGACACACGCAAGACGCGACAAGCCACTTTTGAAAGAACACGTATGGCAAAAAAATCCAACACCGAACAACATGCCAGTGTGCCGATCGTTTCATCGTCACACCTGGTCTCGCCGCGAAGCGCCGAAATGAGTGAATTCGAATTTGGTCTGATCGTGGCAGGAAATGCTTTTCATCGGTGGATCATCCATTGCATGTCAGCCGCAGGGTTGAAAGACCTCACACCGCTTGATGTGCTCGTGCTCCACCATGCGTCTCACCGAGCTCGCGACAAACGTCTGTCCGACATCTGCTTCATCATGAATGTGGAGGACACGCACCTCATCAACTACTCCCTCAAAAAACTGCAAGGGCTGGGGGTAGTGGCGTCGCGCAAGAGCGGTAAAGAAGTGACCTACTCTTCGACGGCGACAGGCAACGAATATGTGCAGCGCTACCGCGAAATTCGCGAGAGTTGCCTCATCAATGCCTTGAAAGCTGATGAGGCCCTCAACCGTGACATTGGCGAACTGGCCAGACTGCTGCGCGTGTTGTCAGGCGTCTACGACCAAGCCGCTCGGTCAGCCGCATCGCTGTGAGCGCAACGAATTCCACGTATGACAACACGACTCTTGGCCCTTGGAGACAGCGCATGGACGGTGGAGTTTGGCACGCAAATCAGTCCCGAACTGAATGCACAGGTCATGGCCTTCGCAAATCGCATCGCGCAAACACGCCTGGATGACCCCCTGTTTGCCACCATCACCGACGTCGTTCCCACGTTTCGCTCGCTCACTGTGCATTTTTCTGCGCAAACCACCAATGCGGATGCACTGGCCACGCAGCTGTTGGCGTTGGCACAAGACAGCCAACAGCAAACGATCCAAGGCAAACAATGGCGCTTACCCGCATGCTTCGAGCCAGGTTTTGCACCTGATTTGTCGGCTTGGGCAAAGGCGAAACAAATCGGTGAAGACGTCCTCATTGAACGTCTGTTGGCCACTTCATTTCGCGTTTACATGATTGGTTTTTTGCCTGGCTTTCCTTATATGGGGGGCTTGCCACCAGAGCTGGCCATGCCCCGATTGACCAGCCCGCGCCAGCGCGTGCCAGCCAACTCGATCGCCATCGCAGGAGAAATGTGCGCGGTCTATCCCTGGGAAAGTCCAGGTGGATGGAACTTAATTGGGAAAACCCCTGTTCAGTTGTTCGATCCGCAACACATCGAACAACCTGCCATGCTGGCAGCGGGCGACATCGTCAGGTGGTATGCCATTGACGGCGCTGAATACGAACACCTGCTGTCGCAATGCCGCCACGGAAAACGACCGCGCGACGCATTTCTTTCTTCGGGAGAGGCGTCATGAGTCGGACGTCTCACGGCCTGATCGAAATTCTGCAACCGGGTATTGGCACCACCGTCCAAGATCGAGGACGCGCAGGACACCGCCATGAAGGCATTCCTTTATCTGGCTGGCTGGACGCACCGTTGGCAGAGGCCGCCAATGCTTTGGTAGGCAATGCGGGTGGAGAAGCCGTCTTGGAGTTGCGCGGCATGGGCACCGAACTGCGCATCAAGTCGGGGCCTGTACGCATCGCATTAACGGGGGCGATTAGCGCGACGTGGTTAACCCAAGAGGGCACCATCACGGCCTTGCCTGCTTGGCAAAGCGCCACGCTACAAACAGGTGATCGATTGACCTTGGGCATCGCCGAAACAGGCTGCGCTTATCTGGCCGTCGCCAGTGGCCTGCAACTGCCTACACAACTTGGTAGCCGATCTAGCTATTGGCGTGCTGGACTGGAAGGGCTGATGGGCCGCGCATTCCGTCCAGGCGATGTGCTGCCCTGTAGCATCTGGACCCCCTCTGACTTTCGGGAATGGCGAAGCCGTGAACCATGGACGCATGAAGCAGGACCTGTGCGTGTCATTTTGGGGCCTCAACACCATCACTTCTTGCCAGAGTCAATCGCCTCGTTTCAACATGAGGAATGGGAAGCGACCGTTGAACAAGATCGCATGGGCCTGAGGCTGCGCGGTAAGGCCTTGATGCACACCCACGCAACTGCGGCCGATATCGTCTCGGATGCTGTGACACCGGGAGCCATCCAAGTGCCCGCCAATGGGCAACCGATTGTGCTGCTGGCAGACAGCCAAACCGTGGGGGGGTATCCCAAAATTGCCACCGTGATTCAAGCGGATTTACCAAAGCTTGCGCATTTGAAACCGGGGTCTCGGATACGGTTTCAAAGTGTGACCAACGCTCAAGCGAGGCAAGCCCTACAAGCACAGCGCGCTGCATGGATGCAATGGATGACCGCGCGTGAATCGTTTTTACCTCCTGGATTTATTGATGAACAAGCCCTCTACAACTGCAACCTTGTGAGCGGTATGTTGCGCGCAGAACTGTGATTGGAACCATGACGATGACACCCCATCAAATCAACCTCAATGCTGACTTAGGTGAAAGCTTCGGCGCCTGGACCATGGGTGACGATTCAGCCTTGCTACAAATCGTCAAAAGCGCCAACGTCGCTTGTGGCTTTCACGCAGGCGATCCCACCGTGATGCAAACCACCGTCCGCCAGGCGATTGCCCAAGGCGTGAGCATTGGCGCACACCCCTCTTACCCAGACCTTCAAGGTTTTGGACGGCGCGTGATGCAGATGTCGGCCAAAGATTTAGAGGCCAACCTGATTTATCAAATCGGTGCATTGCAAGCTATCGCGGCCGCAGAAGGCGGATGCGTCACCCATGTAAAACCACATGGGGCTTTGCACAATGTCGCGTGCGCGGACGCTGAGGTAGCCACCACCGTGGTCAAAGCTTTGCGCAAGCTAGACTCCTCTCTGATTCTTCTTGCGCCCCCCTACTCAACGCTCGCTAAAGCAGCGGAAGATGCAGGACAACCCGTTCGGTACGAGGTATTCGCTGATCGCACCTACTTAGATGATGGACAACTCACACCTCGCTCGCGCGAAGGCGCGGTGATTCACGACAGCCAAGCGTGCGTCTCGCATGTGCTGCGAATGCTCAGCGCCAAAGCCATCGTGACAGCCAATGGCCTTCATCTGCCCTGTCGAATCGATAGCATCTGTGTCCACGGCGACGGACCTGAGGCGGTGGCAACCGCGCAAGCGATACGACTCGCGCTTGAAGCGGCAGGCTACACATTGACGGCACTTCCCCAGTTAGGAGACGATCAATGACAACGCAAATTCACACCTTACCGTCTTACCTTGATCCCCAGCACTTAGGCCCTTGGGGCATTTATTTGGAGCAAATCGATCGGGTCACCCCGTATCTAGGTTCGCTATCGCGCTGGGTGGAAACGCTCAAACGACCCAAGCGCATTCTGATCGTCGATGTCCCCATCGAACTGGACAACGGGACAGTGGCGCACTTCGAGGGCTACCGCGTGCAACACAACACAAGTCGTGGCCCTGGCAAAGGCGGGGTTCGCTTTCACCAAGACGTGACCCTGTCCGAAGTCATGGCGCTGTCGGCATGGATGTCTGTCAAGAACGCCGCTGTGAATTTGCCTTTTGGCGGCGCCAAGGGGGGGGTGCGGGTCAACCCTCAAACGCTATCGCGCGGTGAACTCGAACGCGTCACACGTCGCTACACCAGTGAGATCGGCATCATCATTGGCCCCACGCGCGATATTCCCGCCCCCGATGTGAACACGAACGAACAGATCATGGCCTGGATGATGGATACCTACTCCATGAACGAAGGCGCCACCGCCACGGGCGTGGTCACGGGCAAACCCATCGCCCTCGGTGGATCACTTGGACGCAAAGAAGCCACCGGTCGAGGTGTGTTTACCGTTGGCGAAGAAGCCGCGCGCCGAATTGGGTTGAACTTGCAAGGGGCCCGCGTGGCCGTGCAGGGCTTGGGTAATGTGGGCGGTGTCGCCGCTCAGCTGTTTGCAGAAGCTGGTTGCCGCATTGTTGCGGTGCAAGACCATGTCAGCACTCGCTATTGCGAAGCAGGTTTCAATGTCACGCAGCTGTTGGCCCATGTGGCACAACACGGTTCCGTGAAAGGCTTGGAACAAGGCGAATGCTTAGCAACCGAGCAATTCTGGCAAGTGCCATGCGACATCCTCGTACCCGCAGCACTTGAACAACAAATCACTGCAACAAATGCACATCAGATCCAAGCTAAGCTTGTTATTGAAGGGTCCAACGGCCCAACGACGCCCGAAGCTGACGACATACTTGCCGAGCGAGGGGTGCTGGTTGTGCCAGACGTGATTGCCAACGCCGGTGGTGTGACCGTCAGCTACTTTGAATGGGTACAAGATTTTTCTAGCTTCTTCTGGGACGAGGACGAAATCAATGCACGTCTTGTGCGCCTGATGCGAGAAGCTTTTGCCTCAGTCTGGCAAACTTCTGATACACACAAAGTCAGCTTACGCACGGCGACATTCATCATCGCATGCACACGCATGTTGCAAGCACGCGAACTTCGTGGTTTGTATCCTTGAAATTAAAAACTAAAAAATGATTAGCTATGTATTTCGGTAAATACTGATCTCTAGTCTGATGTTGCATGGCCATAGCTAATGATTGACTGAAGTTGCATTTCATGCCGACAAGATAAACATTAACTGTTGTCTAACTGCGGGCGAATTTAATTAACCCATCGATTTGCCCCAGGTCTGCCGTGCGCAACGCCACCAAATAACGGTCACGAATTGCTCCAACAGGCGTGAGAGATGCACTGGCACCACCCCAGGTCAATCTGGGTTGCCCAAGTCGCATGATCAATAGATCAGCCATCAATCGAGAGTGCCGCCCGTTCCCGTTTGGGAAGGCGTGAATCAAGACAAGCTGGTGATGAAAACGCACCGCTACCTCATCTTCATTGAAGACATGGTTTTCGATTTGGTAGCGAGTGTTGTCCAGCAAGTCACGCAATTTCACGGCGATTTGAGTCCAGTCCACACCAATGTTTTTATTGGTCTGACGAAACGTCCCAGCCCACTGCCAAGTCTTGTCAAACATCTGGCGGTGCAAATCTCGCACAAAACCTTCATCCAACAGATCGCGTTTTTTCTGACGAGCAGCCCAGCGATCTCCTAAAACGATGTTGGCCTGCTCCCAAGCGTTGAGGTCTGCCTGTGTTGTGATGTGCACAGGCACTAGACCTGCAGCCTCATCAGGATCAAGAGGGGTGGCCCCCGGTGCGTACTGAAATTCCATGTGCCCTATCTCACCACAATTCGCGACGCGATCCTTCAAGCAACTCTTTGACCGCGAGATCAAATTGAAGTTTATTTAAAGGGCCAACTACAGCCTGGTCCTCAAGCGCCATTGAATGCGAGATCGGTTGCAAATGTTCTTTCGCAACGGCATGTGCTCGATCTTGAATCTGTTGCGAAAGACTTGTTCTAGGCACCAGCGCGTACTGCAACTCGCAGTCCAATGCCTGTGCCAACTTGCGAAGGGTTGCCAATGTGATGACATCCGAAGCTTCAGATGCCTCCAACTTGCGCACGCCTGCATGCGAAATACCCAGCTTCCTGGCAAAGGCAGCAGCAGACATTCCCAAAGTCTCACGAACAGCACGAACCCAGCCGGATTTGGGTCGTTGGCACAGCTGCGCCGACTTCCAAGTGCCGAGCAAAGCATCCATCTGCTGGAGCTGAAGATCACGAAATTGCTTGTCCATGGTACTTATGAGTTTCGTTTAACTGAACGAATTTTAACCTACAGGTTTCATTTATACAACCATAATGGAACTCATGAGTTTTATTACAAAATTACTAATGAAACCCATGAGTTACACATAAGTTGTTGAAGCGAGCTTTCCGAATCTAGAGGAACGCAACCATTGTGACTGTTTAGGGGTAAGAACCGGGGGGTATCCAAACCTGGTGACCTGTGGATTCTCGGCAACCACCGCCTCCTGTGTGGCGACTCAACCATGCTCACAGATGTTGAGAAGCTCATGGATGGTCAGCTCGCTGACATGGCATTCACCGATCCACCCTACAACGTGGACTATGGCAACAGTGCCAAAGACAAGATGCGCGGCAAGGATCGTCGCATCATGAACGATGCGTTGGGCGATGGCTTCTACCAATTCCTCTACGACGCTTGCTTGAACTTGCTTGTTGTGACGAAGGGCGCTTGCTACGTATGCATGAGCTCATCAGAGTTGCACACGCTGCAAAAGGCATGGATTGATGCTGGTGGCAAATGGTCCACGTTCATCATCTGGGCCAAGAACACCTTCACTCTTGGCCGTTCGGATTACCAGCGCCAATACGAGCCCATCCTGTATGGCTGGAAACAAGGCACTGACCACTTCTGGTGCGGTGACCGCGATCAGTCAGACATCTGGAACTACAACAAGCCCCGGGTCAACGACTTGCATCCCACGATGAAGCCAGTTGAGCTGGTGGAGCGTGCGATTCAAAACTCGTCTAAGAGCCGAGACATCGTGCTTGATCTATTTGGCGGTTCAGGAACAACGCTGATCGCTTGCGAGAAAACGAATCGTCAGGCCCGACTGATTGAGCTGGATCCGAAGTTTGTCGACGTTATCGTCAAACGATGGGAGGAGTACACGGGCGAAAAGGCCGTTCTCTCTAATCGGGAGCTGGATGCCTCAACCCAAACCGATGCGGATATCAGTCCTCTAATCGTTTGAGATCGCGATAGAAGTTTTCATGTGGTCCGATCATCAGGAGCTTAATCGTGTTTTCATCAAGCACTCGATAGGCCATGAGATACATAAGTGAGCCCATGCGAAATTTGTAAACCTGAATGCCCAAGAGGTCACCAACTTTGGCTTCTCCCGCCTCAGGTTGTGTCCCGATTACGCGAACTGCCTCATCCAATGCTTCCTTTTGTTGACGGTGCAGTTTCTTGACTGCGCGAACAAAAGTTGGGGTGACAAGTATTTGCATCAACCGAATTGGTATTCGCCGACAGGCTCTTCTTGGTCCGCAATCAAGATGTCTCGAATCACGCTGAAAGGCAGATCAGGGTTCTCAGCCGCAATCTTTCCAATTTGTGACCAATACTCGATTTGCTTGGGCACGGAGCGGTGCTCAATGGTGCCGTAGCGCTTGGCGCTCTCAACCAGAGTCTCAGGTAATTTGACGTTGATGGACATGGGAACCTCCGCTTTAATGGGGATTTTAGCCCATCAGGTTCCAAAAAGGAACCTTTTTGGGGCTTAATTCTGACTAAAACCGCATGGAAAACAAGATTTCCTGCCCTTGAGCTCCCCTGCCTAAGGTTGTTTGTTTATCCAAGCCGAGCGACATACCGCGCATAGTCTCCGCCTTCTGGGTTGACGTAAAGGTAGGGCCGACCAGGTGCTTTGATCTCAACGCACAAGAATGCATCGCCTGTTCCTCCTCCTTTGCCTGCTAGCCATTCGCGAGACTTGAGGAGCGTTCGTCCAAAGGTGTCGAACTCCTCAGGCGTCATCTCTTTGGTTTCGGTGACGAGGACCTTGTAGTTGCCGTAGCCCCCAACCTCTTCAAGACTGCAGGGCTTACGTGCAAACGGGAGTTCGACGCTGAGTTCTTCAACTTGAACCAGCTCACCTCCAAAGTTCAATGTTCGAGGTGTGCGTTCGATGGTGATGGTCATTGTTTTCATGTTCACCTCAAACGATGCGGTACTTACGTTCTTGACCATCGGTCTTCTCTGACACGATGTTCAAGCCCAGTTTCTTTTTCAATGCGCCAGCCATAGCGCCCCGAACGGTGTGTTGTTGCCAAGCGGTCGCTTGAACAAGCTCTGCGAGGCTTGCGCCTTCCCCGCCTGTGCCCTCAGCTCTGTCTGTCCACAGTCCAGTTTTTGGCCCCGTCAGAACAACCTCAAGGCTGTCGCCTGCCGCACCGTAGATGTTTCCAACGTAGAAGCAATTGCGTTTGATCACACCTGCTGGAAGCAAGTGCATCAGCACACTCTCGACGTTGTCGATTAACGCAACTCTCACTCGGTCACGCATCTGATCGGCATCCCCCTGAGCTCTTCGCTCAGGGCTGCCGCCTTGCTCATTGAAGTCAAGCACTCTGTCCTCCCTTTTTGTATTTCTTGATGGCCTGCGCGGGAGCGGCTTGGCTCATGTAGCCCGTTTTGAGAGCGACATCACGAATGAAGTTCGCATCCAAACTGATCGTGCTGGCCCAGATTTCTAGGCGCTGGTCTTGCAGGAAATTCCATGCGCGGCACTTCTCCACATGCGTGGCATGAAGGCAGTCGTAGATGGCTTGGCAAATGACACCCACCACCAAGTTGGACTCCGGGCACTGGGGTTGTGCCTGGCGAGTGAACATCCGAAAGATGGTTGAAATCTTTACCAGCGGCTCTGCGGGCTTATGCATTTTTCTGGGATCAATGTTCATCACGCACCTCCCCAGCAACGGTCAGACCATGAGCAGAACTTGCACTCAAAGTGCGTTTGATCCAAAAATGCGCGTGGCAGTAACTCGCCCACCTCTGTGGCTTTGAGAATGCGTGCGGCACGGTCCGACATACGTTGCGCCAGCTGCGCGTCAAAGGGAACCAACTCAGCGTAGATCTCCATCGTGTCGGCATTGACTGCCGTGAATAGCGCAGGGTTTTCGTACAAGTTGAGATAGCTCTGATACACGGCCACCTGAGCGGCATAGACGGGCTTAGAAACTGCGAGCTTGTTCTTGACCAAGTCTTTCCATGACTTGGCGCTCAAGCACTTGTTTTCCCAAAGCGCTGGGTATGCAAAGCCCTCGGGGCCACCGAGCAAGATGCCATCGATGTGACCGCGAAGCCGCCCCTGTGCAAGTGAAAAGCCAAACTGGTGGCCATCGCTCTTGTGCGTTTTGAGATCAAAGCCTGCAAGACGCAGCCACCCGATGACCATGTCCTCAGTTTGATGACCGCGCTCGAAGACTCGCAGGATTCGGCCTGAGAAGCCTTTACCTTGATCGACTGGGGCTTTGACATACTCATACTGGAGCTGTCGCTCACAGGATGCACCAAGCCTTGACCCACCTAGGTAGGTTCGTGGTGTTTGCGCATCATTTCGTTTTTGCATGGCGTGATCGATCAACCACTCGATCTGTCCGCTGACGCTTGCGTTTGAGTTGAAGTCCATCATGGCTTCACCTCCCAAGGTAAGTCATCCTCCATATCCGCAAACGGGTTGGTTGAAAGCGCTTGTGCAGCAGCGTCCTTGATAGGGTCGATCACAGGCTTGCCCGGCATGCGGACTGGTGGATATTTCGTTTTTTCGTGTGCCTGCGCCATGGCTTCTACGTAAGCCGTGACGATGGCGTTAATGACGCTGAGTGCCTCTGTCTCGCTGTAGCTGCCAAGTGGCTTGTCAAAGCCAATCTCGGACGCTGCTTCACCGAAGAACTTCAAACACTTGCGCATGCACTCCAGCTCTAGCTCTGTGGCATCAACCATGAACTCCTCCGCTGGCGTTGCGTTGTCGATAGCTCTGACCCAGCTGCCATACATGCCGTGAAAGGCACGCTGGCAGCGCGGGGAGCAAAACACCCAATCGATGGGGTAGCGAGCGGGCGTACCCACCCGCTGCCGGGTGTCTGTGTGTGAGAAGCCCTTGGCCTCTCGTGAGCAGACCCAACATTTCATGCTCCCCGTCCGTTACTGAGCCCAGCTAGGCTTGCCAGCAACGGCTGGAGCTGCAGGTCGTGACTGAGGGACTTGGGCGCTACCCGCAAAGCTCGGAGCCACAGCGGCAGGTGCGCCTGACGCTCCACCACCAGGAGTTACCTTGCTTGGTACGCCCATGAAGGCGGCGTAGTCCTTGTGGTCGGGCTCCAATGCAACGCGAACGATGTTGCGGTCATCGCCTCGACCGTCTTTCTCCACATCCACACGAGCCAAGAACTCGACACCATCAAGGTCAACAAAGCCATTGATGCGACGGGCGGCGGATGCTTGTGGCGAGTTGTCCTGCGGGTGAACATTTCGAGCGCTGTTGAGCAACGCACGAATGAAGCCGCGACCCATTTGTCCCCAAGCTGGGCCCTTGGCCGAGTGAAGGCCAATGTTTGTCCACATCTTGCGTTTGGCGTATTGACCGCCAGTGACCACAAACTCAGCGGCCAAGTAAACGGCACCGGTCTCGTTGGACTGCGTGGCGTAGCCATCAGTCCAGCCTTGGGTGTAATCATCAAAGCCACCGGGTTTGATGGTCATGCGAACAGGAACGATTGTTCCCTTGGGGATCAGGTCAAAGCCACTTTGCTGTGCCTGTGCGTCGTTGAAGTCGTTCCAGCTGGAACCAGAAGCATGAGTCGTATTCATCTTGAATCCTTAAACAGTAGGTTGATTGGTTTGGTTCGCAAGTGGCTGAGCACTCACGTTGAGACACTTGTTTATGAGCTGGCCCAAGTCGGGCGCTTCAAGTGCTTCGAGGCGACCCGACCGGTCTTTGCTTGGAAAGCCATAGGGGTTGTCTGCACGAGTGACAAAGGCGCGATAGGTGCCACCGTTCTCGTCCTTGATCGGGGCCAAGGTAATGACCTCATCGAGCACACCAGGCAACTCAAGCCCTGTCTTGCTGCCTTCGAGCTGGAGCTGAAAACTGCGGCGACCGATGTCGTCTGTTTTCTCCTCCAAGATCGCTACGAAGATCACGTGCTTGTCACGAACGTGCTGCAAGTGAGTGAGCGCGGCGATCATTTCTTGACCCAAGAGTCCATAAGCACCACGGCTGTCGGGCTTGCCCGTTTTCTCGCTGAATGCTTGCGGTTGTGTCTTGCACCATGCAAAGCAAAGGCGTGAGAGCACCGTCAGGCTGTCAACGAAGTAGTAGTCATACTTAGACAGTTGGGTCGGGTCGCCGTATTTCTCACACACATGATCAAAGTGAGCTTGTGAGAAGGTTTGGTCTTTAGTCGCCGTAGGCATGGGTCCAGCCAGAAACACCACGAGATCGCGAAACTCCTGCCACGTACGTGGACGCACCGTGTCCCCGGTCCATGACTTGACGGACAGGTCACCCGCCTCGAGGTCAACGAACAAGGTTGATTTAGCGGGAAGCGTGTGGAGTTGGCTGGTTTTACCGATACCGGGAATACCGACCAAGCAGATCTTGGCGCTGTGTTTTTCGCGCAGGCGCTCTTCTGCGGAGATGATGGGTAAAGACATCACTGCACCTCCACGCCGTTGAACTCGACCTTGATCGAGGGCTTGCCGCCTTTCACCGTGCGGGCATCCAAGAACTGCTCTTTCATGTTCGTGGGCCATGCGGTGAAGCGTTTCTCAGAGACTGAGAGCTCCACATCGATGTACTCGGACAGTGGCTCGCCTGCGGCAACGATGCGCTCAGCGATGGCTTTGAGCTTTTCCTGGTCCCAGCTCACGCGCTTTGGCAAGTCGTAGCTCACAGAGAGCGGACCGTCGTTGAAGTGGGTAGACCCAAAGTCGCGACCGGACTCTTGCAATGCACTGCGACCTTGGCCACCAAAACGCAACTCCATAGCGGCGTCGAGCTTTTGGCGGTTTTCCTTGGCCCACTTGAGCAAGTCATCCAGGTTGGTGGTGGCCTCAACCAGCTTGGCGTGAGGTAGAGCGGCCAGTTGATTGACCGACATTTCCGCAATTTCTGCGGGATAGACCATGAGGTTTGACATCTTTCAGGCCTCCGCGCTTGCAATGCGTGAATGAGGGTTGGCGTACAAGCACTCGTGCTCGTAGGCCTCGACGTCTTCGATTCGGTACATGACCTTGCCACCGATCTTGAGATAGACCGGGCCAACGCCCTCACCGCGATAGCGTTCAATGGTGTGTACGGACTTGTTCCAGCGGGTTGCTAGTTCCTGCTGTGTCAGGTGCCGTGACCTGGTAGCTTCAGTCTGCATTTGCAGCTCCTTTGAGAGTTAATAACCACCGGCTGACAACGCTTGCGTATGCATTGCTTACCGATGAATTGATGGTCTCGAAAGGGGTTGCTCTAGGCGTTACTCAGATTCCTCAGAGTCGTTACTCAAATGCAAATGGAGGGTCTAGAAATGAAAAAAAATCCGGTAGACGCTGGTCAAACCGGATTCATTGAGGGGAAATGGTCAGCATTACAGCCAGTTGTCCAGCAATGAGCCTAAATAGGCCTTAGGGAGCATGAGCCCAGCATCTGGAAGATCGCGATATTGATCAAGCTTCACGCAGCCATTTGGTTTTAATTAACGTAAGGCTAGGCGCTGGGATGGCTCCCCACTTAGGAACTTCGATACCTAGATCTACAGGTCCAAGAAAAAGCGCCACATTCCATCCCCTTGCGTGCAGCGTGCTGCCATATGCAATCCCATCTACTTTGCCACCTGTGAATGGGTAATCACGAAAGAACTCTGTCACGACCTGTGCTGGTAGGTAATCGATATGAACTCGCTTATCTCTAGGAACCGGAGTCATGATGTCATCTGCAAAATCATGCAGGAATCTGAGTGAAAGAGCGTGCTCACGATTTGCGTCCGAAAACATTCCTGGTACATCTGGCAACTGCCGTAAATCCAAGATACGAAGTGGTCGATTGACTTGCAAAAGACCAACTCTAGATTCAGTAGATCTTGTCTCTTTCAAAGCAGTGAGTGCAGAGGAAGCCAAATAAAGCAGCGGTATTCCCGGTGGATTCATTCGGTTACTTTGAAGAGCATGCTCGATTGGTGGAGGGCCAAAGTCAGCCATCGTCGACTTGCCTCGCTTGAGCAGGTCGATCCGTGCACGCCAAAGCTTAGTCCCAACAGGTAGGACTTTTATCAACCCGATTCCATCGCTGATCCGTGCTATTTGGTCTAGTAGAGAAGCAGGCGTATACGAATCATGGTCATCTGTTCCCGTTGAATGAAAAAAGAATCGCCGCTTGTGCTTAACGGTATAACAAAATTGCTGCCAACTACTTCTTAGAGCAGCATCGGTGTCTAGGGATAACCAATCAAACTCACACCAGGGTTCATCATGCATTGAGCTTGCAATTTCAGAGAACAGACTGCCATCATCTCTAGGAAGTGACAAGTCAATTTCGTCAAGCATCTCCCATGAATCCCAGTGCCGTCCTATGTAGCCACCTTCTGCGGTTTGATATGGCAATTGGTCTACTGCTCGACCATAGTAGCGCCCGATTCCGTCTTCGATGCGCTCTACAACCTCATCAAAGCTCAAAGTTGGAGAATCAAATTTGCCACATGCATCACACCCTCGTGAGCCGTTTGCTGAACGAATCCATCTTCGTAAGTCAGCATCCCCAAAGCAAGATGAGCAAATGCGTTCAATGGCCATTGAAATAGCTCCAGATAAACAAGCAGTTCAGATCACAAATTTTGAAAATCTAAAAACCTAAAAAAAGACCAGCACGAAGCTGGTCTCAAAGTCTAAGGGAGTGTCACTTCTCGTTCCAGCAGTGACAGCCAAAGTTTAAACCTTGCCTGTGTTCCGATGGTTCAGCAAAACCACCCAAGCTGGTCAGTCGTAGAACTCTTTATCCGGATCGACCGTTAGGAGATAGGTTCCATCGCCTTTCTGATTTTGAACAAAAGCATAGTAAACGTCCTCATTACGCTGGAATACCTTGACGGGGCTGAACCTCTGATTTTGTGACTCGCAAGCTTCCCGCAGATCTTCTCGCGTCATCTCGTGATCTCGATCATCAAACAACGCTTGCAGCAATCGGATTTGCATTTTTTCGAGAACGAACTTCTCACCTTCGACATAAGCCACACCGTCGCTGAGAAACCTCAGCGTAGTGCGCGGCCTGCTCTCATCAAGCACTTGTGTTCCACGCTGCTTCAGACGGTCATCAAAGATGTGAAACGTACTTTTGCTAATGCGTCCAATCATCGGCAATGAACGGACGTCAACTTGTGCCAGCGTGTGGCTCGAATCCAAGGGGGCAGTCGAGCTTGTCAGCACAGTACATGTCTCAATCGATTTATCTGCCAGCAACTGCTGCTTCAAGCGCTCAGCAACACGAGAGGATCGAAGCCGACGGGCAAAGTACCAAGTCGTGGGCTTTCCTCGCCCTCGTTGGGTTGTCCCAAGTTTCCAGATGTTGTCTTTTTCGATTTCTACGAAGCCTTGCTTCGACAACTCCAGTCCATTGAGCAAGGTAGGCAGAAATCGACTAATTTCAACCTTGTGCGTTTGAATATGTGAACGGTCTGCAGTTACTTCCAAACACTCAGGGCATCGCAAGATGATCTGATCTTGATTGGTATCACGAACGTATTTGGCTTGTTCCATCTCGCACTCAGGGCACTTAACCCAAGTGCGCGAACGTCCCATAACAAGCATGCGTTCGGTGAGCAGGCACGATCCGGCCTTATTGGGGTATCGCAACAGGGCGTGGCCATTGATTTCGCCAGACTCCATTTCAAGGAGTTGGCAAAACAACCCTGTCGCATCGATTTGGGCTTGGCTCATTCAACCATCTCCAACTCTTGTGCGCTCAAGTCGTGGGAATCAATGATCTCCAACGCTTCGAGCACAGCTTTTGCGATAGGCTGGTTGCGCTCAGACAGGTTTTTAACAGTTGACGAACCAGATGCATGAATGCCGAAACTGAAGTGACTGACCTTGCCTTTGGCATCAGGGGTCAGATAGACGATGACCGTTGCCCCATCAAGGTCGTATTCCATTTCGAAGTTGGCCTCACACTTCAAACGCTTGAGCGCAACCTGAATGGCATCTGCGTCATCCATGGCTGGTGTTGCCTCGATTTGAATACCAACAGATGGGTCTACGCGCGGAGAGAATTTCGCACGGCGCAGTCGCACCTTTTGAATTCCGTAGTGGCTCCAATCCACCGTTGGTTCTAGCAACCCATCGCGAAGTGCATTGAGATGAAAGCGCTTCTTCTCGATTTCTTCGGGTTCAATTTTTTGCCCAACTACGTGCTCACCAAAAAGCTGCAAGATTGCCGCATGGCTCTTGGCTCCACCCTTGGCAACGGTTTCCACAATGCCAGTTTCTGGGTGATAAACAATGGCAGTCTCAAGCGCAACCCGTGTCGTCAGGCGAGAAAACTGGTTGTCTTCAAAGTGGGCAAATGCCGTGACAGGCCCTTGGACGTAGATAGTCAACTGGATGCTGCCATCCTTAGCGCGTTCACTCAGCTCAATGTGTGAAGACTGACCACCACCATTTTTTTGATAGTGCTCAGCTACCTTTTCGGCAAAGAACTCCAGTGCCTCGCGGTCTTTGGCCGGATCTAAGCCAGGAGGAATGCTGTGCTTCTTCCAATACTTACCATTGGTCTTAGCTTGGAATGCGATGAAGTGCTCAGCATCACGAAACGCTTTGTCCCTAAATGCCAGCATCCAAAGGGCGACCTCTTTGGGCTCCCTTGTGTTGATGACATCCATTGCCTGCGGGTCGCTGTTGCAAATCTGTCGAAACTCATTAACCGCAAATGTATTGGACATTGCGTGTGCCCGCTTGAGGTCTTCTTGCCAATAGTAGAGGTCCGTCGCAATTGACTTCCTCAACTTGGCATCCATGACTTCAGTTTTGAGCTTTTGCTCAAGTTCTTGAACGCGATCACAGATACGCGCATACAGCGAGTCTGACATGTCGGTCCAGTCCATGTTGATCCATGAACCAACGACATGCTGCTCAGTAAACTCGCGCAGCGATGTGGTTGAAATGTGTCGCAAAAAAAGACGGGCGTTAAAAACAATCATTTGTCTACTCCATTACTTTGGAAAAAGTCATACCCTGGCGCGTGAACGCCATAAATTTTTTGTGTTGTGTTGTCGTGTACTTGTTTGGGGTCGAGACTTAGTTTCGGTATTTCCTAACTAAGCCTACGAGCACCCCTTCAACTTGAAGCTTTCCCTCGGGATAAATCATGGGAAGCCTCAAGTTGTGTGGCTTGAGTGCGTATCTACCGCCCTCTTTTACGAGCTCTTTTAAAGTGAACTCGTTGTCGACGTTGGCGATGACAAAAGCTCCCACCTTGGCGCTGTTTGTCTTCTCAACTACGGCAAGGTCTCCGTCATGAATACCCGCCTCAATCATTGAGTCACCCTTGATGGGGATGACAAACGTCTCGTTGGGCTTTTTAACCAAGAACTCGTCGAACAAAAGCGGCTGGCTCTCAACATCAATGGCAGTGACTGGCACGCCAGCAGGTACTGACGTCTCAATCATGTTTCTCTCAAAAAAACGTCTGCCCGGAATCCAAGCATCGTCATCTACCGTGCGCTCAATAAACCCCTCATCAGCCAGTCGCCCCATGAGCTTTACGGCAGCCGAGCGGGACGAAAACCCCAGAAGGGATGCAATGCGCTGAAGGCTGGGAATTCGCCTGTTACTGGCGAAATAGTCCCTCAGAGATTGCAGGTGCTCGTCATCTCGATTGGGTTTACTCATGGTTCAAATTGGGGGCATGGTGTTGATTTCGACACCATTTTAGAGAACAAATCGACACCATGCAAATGGCTCGATTTTTGGGGCTTAGGACGTCAAATTAGTCCGAAAACTGCGCCAAATAAGCGGTCTTTTTGCAACACCCAGATACGGCGCACCCGCAGGCGGTAGGCATCTTTCAACAATATTGCCCGAGACAGGTAGGGGGCGGGAATTCAAAAATTCTCCCCTTCTCCACAACACCTGTCAACCCATGATTGAAGTCACCTACAACGTCTTGGACCCCGCTCAGATGACCGAGCGTGAGCGCCAGCAAGAGGTTGCCCAAATCCTCGCCTACGGCATTGTTCGCTTATGCAATCAAGCCTCAAAAGAAGTTGAAAAAAAGAAGCAGATTCAACTTGCTATGCCTGGCGAAAAGAGCGTTCATACGCTTCCCAAAAACGCACTCCTAAGAGCTGCACAACTGCTGAGGAAAAGCAATGGCAACAACAAAGCAATCAAAACCAATGAAACAACCTGAACAAAGCGTATTGGCTCAAGTGACCAATCTTCAAAACCTCTCAATCAAGGAGCTACACGACATGTGGCAACGGCTCTATGGAACAGCCGCGACCACCTCACGCAATCGCTCTTACCTGCAAACGCGCCTCGCTTACCGGATTCAAGAATTGGAGTTCGCCAAGACCAACCCAACCCTGCTTGCAAGCAATCAGTCTCGGATTGACAGCATGATTGAACACCTAAAGCCTTTGGCCAAGGTTCGCAGAAAGAAGGTTCCCTATAAGCTTCTCCCCGGCACACGCCTTGAGCGAGATTTCCAGGGCAAGACACATGTTGTGTGTGTGCAATCTGATGGCACATTCGAATACATGGGGCGCCCATTTGCGAACCTCACCGCCATCTCGCATCAGATCACTGGCCAAAAATGGTCAGGCCCATCCTTTTTTGGTCTGACCCGCAAGAACCCAGCAGTTGTGGAGGAGCGCGGTTAATGGCACGAGTCGAAGAAGCCACGCGCCAGCGCATTCGCTGTGCGGTGTACACACGTAAATCAACAGAGGAAGGACTTGAACAAGACTACAACTCGATCGATGCACAAAAGGATGCTGGGCACGCCTACATCACCAGCCAGCGCCACGAGGGTTGGATCCCTGTGGCTGCTGACTATGACGACCCCGCCTTCTCCGGGGGCAACATGGAGCGACCAGGACTTAAGCGCTTGATGCAAGACATCGAGGCAAAGCTGATTGATGTTGTGGTGGTCTACAAGATTGACCGCCTCACGCGCAGCCTTGCAGACTTTTCAAAGATGGTGGAAGTATTTGAGGCCCATGACGTTTCATTTGTTTCGGTCACTCAGCAGTTCAACACAACCACCTCAATGGGGCGTTTGATGCTTAACGTCTTGTTGTCCTTTGCACAGTTCGAGCGCGAGGTAACAGGCGAACGTATCCGCGACAAGATCGGCGCATCCAAGAAAAAAGGCATGTGGATGGGTGGTGTACCTCCACTGGGCTACGACGTGGTCGACAGAAAATTGGTAGTCAACGAGGGCGAAGCAGCCTTGGTACGCAGGCTCTTTAGTGACTACAACCGTTGCAGCTCAATAACGATGATGATTGATCACATGCGTGATGAGGGCATTCGAACCAAAACCTGGACAACCCAAACTGGGGCTCAACGTGTTGGCAAGCTCATCGACAAAGGCTACGTCTACAAGTTACTCAACAACCCGACGTACTATGGGATGGTGCACTTCAAAGGTACGTCCTATCGCGGCGAACACACGCCAATCATCACGCAGTTGATGTGGGAGAAAACACAAGCCAAGCTGGCAAGCTCCACGAGAGGTTGCAAAAAGGGTCAACGCAAGGGCGTTAACACTGCACTGCTGAAAGGTCTGATTTATTCATCAGATGGTTCAGCCATGTCTCCAGTTGGAAAACCCAAGCCGGGCACACACCGAAAGTACAGCTACTACCGATCCGTTACAGATCAGAAGGTTAAAGCTCGCGCATCAGGCTTACCCATGATTCCTGCCGAAGCAATCGAAGGTGCTGTCATGGAGCAGGTCCGGAAAATTCTGCGCTCGAACGAGATGTCTGCTGATGTGTTCAAGGCGGTTCAAGAGCTAGATAACCCTTTGACGTCCCATTTAGATGAATATCAAACTACCAATCTGATGGCTTCGGTCGAGAAAGTTTGGGAGGCGCTCTATCCAGCAGAGCAACACCGCATCTTGCATTTACTTATTAAGAAGGTGGTTGTGTACCCCACACGACTTGATGTTTCATTTCACCCATCCGGCATTGCCAACCTTGTGATCGAGGTAGCCCAAAAACCATTAGAGGAACAAACCGCATGAAATTCACCAGCCTTGAACACTCGAGCGAGTCGGCAATTTTTCGCGAGGAGGATGGAACCATCACGATTTCCATTCCGATCCAAATTCGTAAATACAGCGGACGCCAGCAAATCGTGATGCCAACAAACATTTCGTACAACGATTTCAAAGAAAAACAGGCCTTGACGGTTTTACAAACGGCTCTTGCTCGAGCTAGGCGTTGGCAAAAGATGCTGGACTCGGGGCAATACAGCAGCATGCGAGAAATTGCAGCAGCTGAGGATGTTGATACTGGCTACGTCAGTCGAATCATGTTTATGAACCGTTTGTCACCTGAGATCGTCCGAAAAATTCTCGATGATGACATTGAGTCGAATTTCTCTTTCAATGACATCTACAGAGAGATTCCTGTCCTATGGCCTGAACAGAGAAAACTGATTAACACTGTTACGGCACTTCACTAAATTAGATGATGAATGCCCGCTTCCTGCGGGCTTTTTTCATTTTTGAACAGCAACGACAATATTCGCATGAGCAAGGAAGAAGTAAACAAAATAAATAGCGATGGTCTTCGCTACAAAAGCAAAGCTGGTGGATCGCCATTTGGAGGCTCCAGTCCAACAAGCACCATGAGCTGCTATAAATGTGGACCACATAAACCAAGAGCACTCGGGACCTTTAAACGTCTACTCAACCAAAGCATGTTCATGTGCAGCGATTGCAAACCACCACCTAAAGCTGTTTAATTCTTTCTTTTCATACTCTGAATTTCTATGACCACCTTTGCAAATCAACTGAAATCTGAAATCGCTCGTATCGCAAAGAAAGAAGTGCGAGCTGAAACGCAGCAGTTGAAAAAAGTATCTGCTCAGTACCGTTCTGACATAGCAGCATTGAAGCGCCACATCGCTGCGCTTGAAGCGACTGTGAAAAAGCTTAACAAGGCTCAGCCCAAGCCTGTCCTTAAAGTTGAAAAGGAATCAGCCACCGCCCTCCGTTTCCGCGCTGGTGGTTTTGCCACACTCCGCAAGAAACTTGGACTTTCTGCTGAGCAAATGGGCATGCTGATCAACGTTTCAGCTCAATCCGTTTATCACTGGGAAGCCGAGAAGTCACGCCCACGTGCAAGCCAACTCCCCGCGATTGCTGCTGCCCGTAAGCTGACCAAGAAAGAAGCTTGGGCCAAGCTAGGCCTCTAATTCGACATGCGTGAGCGTCACAACGTTTATGTCATTGAGCTAGACAAGGACGTACTTTATGAGGCCAAGTTCAAGAAGGCCAATCCTGACTATGTGACAGGCAAGCCTTGCGTCTATGTTGGAATGACGGGGCACGACCCAGACACTCGCTTTGATCAACACAAAGCGGGTATCAAATCAAACAAGTACGCCATGAAGTACGGCATCAGACTGATGCCTGAAATTTACGAAAAGCTCAACCCAATGCCCTATGGGGATGCGCAGTACATGGAAGTAGATCTAGCTATCAGACTACAAAAGCTAGGCTACGGCGTTTGGCAAAACTAGCGTGCATTCTGTACTAGAGAGCTGCACCGTGAATGAGCGGCTTCGGCTTTCGTTGCTGTCGCCAAGAATCGTAGAAAACATTCTGAATGGTGTTCAACCAGAAGGCTTGACCATGCAGTGGCTGACGAGGAATAGTTTTCCTGCTGACTGGAGCAAGCAAGATCAGTTATTTCAATGTATTCAAACGGCTTTAGCCTTATGAATAAACCAAAAAGTTTAAAGTTGACAGTAGCATGATTGACAAATATTTTGCTCCTGATTATCACTTAACCCATCAAGAGAAGACATTTACAACAATTTTCTGTGCGTTCCACCAATGTGCCCTGAAGCGCTTTTTGATCTCGAAATCGCTCGACGAGGACGTGCAGATAACTCAGCAAGAATGCCACATTGGTTTGTTTCCCGTGCTTCAATGCAAGTTTCTCGCAATTCTTTGAGTTGACGCTCAAGTGTGCGTAACTCTTTGATCCTTGCCGCAACGTGCGCCATATGTGTATCTATCAGTTCATTCACACCAGCGCAGTCACCTTGCGGTGCGTCCTTGAAAGTCAGTAAGGTTCGAATTTCGTTCAGTGTCATATCCAGACTTCTGCAGTTTCGGATAAAAGACAGCCGAGCCGCATGTTCGGGGCCATAAATTCGATAGTTACCTTCCGAGCGCTGCGGTGAAGGCAGCAACCCTTCTCGCTCGTAATATCGAATCGTCTCCACCTGTGTTTGGGTAGATTTAGCTAGTTCACCGATCTTCATGTGGCATCTTTCAGAACTGATTTGAAGATCAAATTTTACGCACTTGACTCTGTAGTGACTATAGGGTTTCTAATTGACCCAATAAGGAGTAAGAGTCATGTCAGTCAAAGCGCCAGTACAACAAACTAAAACTCAATCAGCCTGCGAATGCGGGACGACTTGTGCTTCAACGCCTGTCACTTTTGAGCACCCCAGTGCAGCTGGTTTAACTAACGATGATCAGCGTTTTCGCATTGCCAATATGGACTGCGCTTCTGAGGAGTCAGAAATTCGTCAAGCGTTGGTAGCGATTCAAGGCATTCGAAGTTTGCGCTTCGATCTGACTGCTCGCGAATTGACGATTGCCGCTGATCCACAAGTTGTTGCCGAATCTATCGATGCCATTCGCAGAGTGGGTTTTAAACCAGAGCCTTTGATCAACGAGCGTGATAAAGCAAATTCAAAAGGCGCTGCCTCTCATAGATTTTGGAACTCATGGGGCAAGTTGATTTGTGCTTTGATCCTGTCTTTAGCCGCCGAGGGTTTGGCTTTTGCGTTGCCAGATGACTTGACTTCAAAGGGACTAGGCATGGCACTTGCCGCCTGTGCGATCGCCTTGGCGGGCTTCTCGGTCTACGGCAAAGGCCTATCTGCTTTGGTTCGAGGGCGCTTGAATATGAACGCACTCATGACCGTCGCCGTCACAGGTGCCTTTCTGATCGGGCAATGGCCAGAGGCCGCTATGGTGATGGCACTGTATGCCATTGCTGAAGCGATTGAGGCCCGAGCAGTAGACCGTGCTCGCAACGCCATCAAAAGCCTGCTGGTACTTGCTCCAGAACACGCCGAAGTTCTGCAAGCTGATGGGCAGTGGGTGCAGTACCCTGTGAAGACCATTGAAATAGGCGCAACTGTGCGTGTGCGTCCGGGCGAACGCATCGCCCTAGATGGCGTCGTCAAATCAGGTAGCAGTGCTGTCAATCAAGCCCCTGTAACTGGTGAAAGCTTGCCAGTCGATAAGACTGCTGGTGATGAAGTCTATGCAGGCACCATCAATCAATCAGGATCGCTAGAAATTCGCGTCACGTCACTGGCTTCGGACAGTACCTTAACCCGCATCATTCACGCAGTCGAGCAAGCGCAAGCATCACGTGCCCCAACCCAACGTTTTGTGGATAAATTCGCAACTATTTACACCCCAGCCGTCTTTGTTCTAGCGGTTGCTGTTGCTGTACTGATGCCTTGGCTTGCAGACTGGTCTTGGATTCAAGCGCTCTACAAAGCCCTCGTGCTTTTGGTCATTGCTTGTCCTTGCGCCTTGGTCATATCCACCCCAGTCACGGTCGTCAGTGGTTTAGCTGCAGGGGCACGTCGTGGCATTTTGATCAAGGGAGGTGTTTATCTTGAAGAAGCAAGAAGCATCAAGGTGGTAGCCCTAGACAAAACAGGAACCATCACACAAGGCAAACCGAAATTAGTGGCGTTTGAACCCATCGATACAAGCTTGGATTTTGCAAGTATTGAAAGCATTGCCAAAAGTCTTGCTGCTCGGTCAGACCATCCCGTGTCCAAAGCCATTGCCGAAGGTCTCACAGCAGACCTAAGAGATGTCACTGAATTTCAAGCAGTTGCAGGTCGTGGTGTACAAGGTGTCATTGAAGCACACCCCTATGCGTTGGCCAATCATCGTTGGATCGAAGAGCGCCAACAATGCTCTGTCGAACTTGAGAGTCGCCTCAAAGTTCACGAAGAAGCAGGAAGAACCGTCACCATTTTGACCAATGCCAATCGTGTGATGGCTTTGTGTGTTGTGGCCGACACCATCAAACCTTCGTCCACACAAGCTGTGTCGGAGTTGAAGTCCATGGGCGTGACCCCTGTGATGTTGACGGGGGACAACATTGCCACTGCGCAAACTGTGGCAGCACAAGCTGGTATTGATGAAGTTAGAGGCAACCTGCTGCCAGAAGACAAACTAGATGCGATTACTGAGCTTCAACAGCGATTTGGCGTCACGGCCATGACAGGTGACGGCATCAATGATGCACCTGCCTTGGCAAAAGCCAATATTGGTTTTGCCATGGGAGGCGCTGGCTCGCACACCGCAATGGAGGCGGCAGATGTGGTGGTGATGAATGATGACCTGCGCCGTCTGCCAGAAACCATTCGATTATCCAAACGAACTCATGCTGTGCTCTGGCAAAACATCAGCTTGGCGCTCGGGATCAAGGCCGTATTTTTAGCGCTGGCGATTTTTAGCGATGCAACCATGTGGATGGCAGTGTTTGCCGACATGGGGGCTAGTCTGCTGGTTGTCTGCAATGGAATGAGGCTATTGAGACTGCGAGGTTGAGTGAATTGAGAGAATTATGTTCAGTTAGTTGAATTTAGTCCTACACACTGACGAAAATTCACTAACTTCAGACTAAATGAGGGAACTTTAAAAAAAACCTCGTCTTACCTTCTTGGGAAGTTACTGTGGCTATTCCTCCATGCGCCTCAACGATCGCTCTTGTAATCGATAAGCCTAATCCCGCACCATCAGAATCAGGATGAGCGCGAGCGGGATCAGCACGATAAAAACGATCGAATAAACGAGGAAGATCTGCAGAGTCGATCTCTTGACCAGTGTTCTGAACCAGAACCTCTGTGCTTGAATCCATATCAACTACATGCACTTCCACCTCGCCGCCTACCGGAGTGTGTCGTAGTGCATTTGAAAGCAGGTTACTTACTGCACGACGAAACATCAAACGATCTCCGAGAATGAACCCATCCCCTAGTGCTTTAAGAGAAATATGCTTCTCCTCGGCTACAGCCTCATAAAATTCGCATAAAGCAAGAATCTCCTGTCCAGCCGAAAATTTTTCCTTATTAGGCAAGTCAACGCCGCGCTCCGTTTTGGCTAGGAATAGCATATCAGACACCATACGCCCCAAGCGCTGCAACTCTTCCGCGTTTGAAGCGAGGATGTCACGATAGGTACAAGCATCGCGCTTTGTTGAAAGCGTCACCTGTGTTTGCGTTAGCAGGTTACTGATTGGCGTACGTAATTCATGGGCCAGATCTGAGGCAAACTCTGATAGACGTCGAAAATCATTTTCCAATCTATCCAACATCTGATTCAGCTCTCTAGCCAGATCAGCCATCTCAATTGGAACAGCACCTACAGGCATACGCTCTGCCAGTTGCTGACCTGTAACTGCCGCAGCTCGAGATCTCATGGCGCGAAGTGGGGCCATTCCCTGATGAGCAGCAACCCAACCGAGCAAGCCACTGATAAGCGTCGCAAATAAAGCATAAACAGCAAGACTTCGACGAAGTTCATTCAAAAATTCTTGGTGATGCTCTGCATCAATTGCCAAAGAAGCTAAGAAATTTTCTGCTTGACTGTATTTGGCTGTTGCTTGGAAAGTAATGACATGAAATTCGCTACTTCCGTTTCTTAACGTGTGTAGTCCATGATCTTTTTTCTCGTTCAAAGGAACAGAAGAATTTTCAGAAAATGAAAAATCTTTAGATTTAAAAAGTATTTTGCCCGCAGAATTTTTAATCGAAACAAGCAGGCCATGATGATGACTTAGCGACTCACCGAGTCGCCACTGAGCGTCTTCAGCCGAATTGGAATTAGCCAAAATATCTTCAATAAGATGTTTCTTGTCCTCGAGTGCAATGCGATCAAGGTCTAAAAAGTGTCTGTCCGCTGACGCCATGAAAATCCACCCAAGCCCCAATACAACAGAAGCGGCAACCAACGTAAAAAAGATGGTCAAGCGACTCGTAAGCGAGAGGTTGCGAAACATTTAAAAAACCTCCGGTGCTTCTAGTACATAGCCCATACCTCGAACCGTCTGGATCAGCTTAACGTCTTGTCCTTCGTCGATTTTCACTCGCAATCGACGCATGGCAACTTCGATCACATTGGTGTCGCTGTCAAAGTTCATGTCCCACACTTGTGAGGCAATCAGCGATCTTGGCAACACCTCGCCTTGCCTACGCATCAACAATTCCAACAATCCAAATTCTTTCGCGGTGAGATCAATCCGCTTGCCCGCTCGTGCAACTCGTCGACGCAGCAGATCCAACTCTAAATCAGCCACCTTTAAAACCGTGGTTTCAGAGCCGTTGCGTCCTCTGCGGAGAATAGTGCGCACTCGTGCAAGCAATTCTGCAAATGAAAACGGTTTGACAAGGTAGTCATCAGCACCAAGCTCCAAACCCTTGACCCTGTCTTCAACCTGATCACGTGCAGTCAAGAACATCGCTGGCATTTCCAGACCGCGTTGGCGCATATTTTTCAATACCTCCCAACCATTCAAACCTGGAAGCATCACATCCAAAATGACCAGCTCGTATTCACCTTGCTCCGCTAAATGCAAGCCGTCTACGCCAGTCTGAGCCAAATCGACAACGAATCCAGCTTCATGCAAACCTTGACGAAGGTATTCACCTGTTTTAGGTTCGTCTTCTACGATCAGAATTTTCACGACTTTCCTTTTTTTTCGCTCGTTGCACTCTAGTGTGACAAATTTTCAGAACCTGACACAAAGATAACAAATATGTAATCTAGCGGACGGAATATTGTCAGGCGTACATCTACACAATTACAGCCTGGAAACCAATGGATGACCAAAAGGCGCACATGCAACAACAATCTAACCTACTCAAAGCAACCATATTCGGTAGTTTGGCATTCTTGTCAGTAAGCGCTATTGCGCAAGAGGCACAGCCAAGCAAGCCTGAGACTACTAACATAAGCTTGCCGACGAAACTGCAATACAAATCGGCGATCAGCGGCTATCAAGTTTATGCTGATCAAGAGGTCCTACCATGGCGCGAGGCTAACGATCGCGTGGGACGGATTGGAGGATGGCGCGCTTACGCCAAGGAAATAGCCACTAGCCAATCCGATTCAGAAGCAACCAAATCACAAGACCCGCACGCAGCTCGCCATGGGGGCGAAAAATGATGAAGCGTGTCACATACCTTTCACATATCAGGCTGCCACTGTCAATCATCGCAGCGGCAATATTGGCTGGTTGTGCGAGCGTCAGCTTCGAACAAAACGTTGGACGAGTCAATGAAGAAGTCGCTGGATTTGCCGAAGGTAAGCTGACACTGGCACGTACAAATGAGGAGCGTACTCAGCGTGCTCAGGCTGCCGCGACGCTACTGAAAGCGCCCGTGGGACAAAAGGAAGCCGTCCAGTTGGCTTTGGTAAACAGCCCTGCATTGCAAGGCCTACTGGCTCAAGGATGGGCCGAGTCGG
>Ga0228701_1000376_pt1 | contig 38858 bp, 37 predicted proteins | sample McNCre117_Aug_MG_2_FD_178017 | JGI IMG/M metagenome (GOLD analysis project Ga0228701, IMG submission 178017) | Freshwater microbial communities from McNutts Creek, Athens, Georgia, United States - 11-17_Aug_MG | ecosystem: Environmental > Aquatic > Freshwater > Creek | place: USA: Georgia... | reverse complement strand
CACGGCGCCTGCGCCCTGGATGCTGCGACCGACCAAAAGACCGGTCAGATCGGTGGCCGCTGCCGCCCAGAAACTGCCCAGCGCAAAAATCAACAAGCCCAGCACGATCACGCGCTTGCGGCCAAAGCGGTCCGACGCCATGCCAAACGGCAATTGCAACAGGCCCTGCGTCAGGCCATAAATACCCATGGCCAGGCCCAGCAAGGCCGGGTCGTCACCGCCGGGGTATTTGCGCGCTTCCAGCGCAAACACCGGCAGCACCAGGAACAAGCCCAGCATGCGCAGGGCAAAAATCGAGGCCAGCGATGCGCTGGCGCGACGCTCCAAAGGCGTCATGGCCGTAGCGGCCACCGTGGAGGCATCAGAAGCTGGAGTGGGTAGGGTCACGCGAACAAGCCAAGCGGGTCGAAAGACGACATTGTCCCTGATTGCCTGGACAAGCCCGCACAGCTTTCGAGATGGACCAATTCACGGGGCAACAAAAATCACCATCAATAAATTCTAAAATACACAATATCAATAAAATTGAGAATATCCAATGTCACGCCCATGGTTCTATGTTGTTGCTGCCGGAGCGCTGCTCATGGCTTTGGTCAGCTGCGGAGGAGGCAGCAAAGACCCCGTCACCGGGATCACGGCCACCAACTTCAAATACGGTCAATTGGCAACATTGACATTGACCGGCAATGCGCTGGACAACGGCATCAAGCTGAGCAGCGACAAATGCATTGCCATCACCCTGGGGCCTCTTGAGTCGGCCTCCATCCGCCAGGCCACCTGCATCGTGACCGCCACAGGGCCGATCCAGTTCACGGTCAAAAGCAATGCGGACTATGAGATTTACACCACCACGATCCACTCACCAGAGCCGGTCACCGGCATCGCGACAAGCCCTCTGAAATATTCGCAAACAGCCACCCTGACCTTATCGGGCGACCCACAAATTGCATCCCTCAAACTTGCTGCCGACAAGTGCAGCAACATCGTGCTGGATCCCGTCAGCTCAGCCGCCACACGCACAGCACGCTGCACGGTCACAGGCACAGGTGATTTGAAATTCACCGTGACCAACACCTCTGGTGGAACCACTTTTTACACACAAACAGTTTCTGTGCCCGAGCCTCAAGTGACCTTTGTCACCACCCTAGGCACGGTGGTGATGGAACTCAACCCGACGGCAGCGCCGATCACGGCCAAGAACTTCTTGAGTTACGTGAACCAGAGTCCTTCGTTCTACAAAGACACCATCTTCCACCGCGTCATTGCTGGTTTCATGGCACAAGGGGGCGGCTTCACTACAGGTCTGGCGCAAAAAACAGGGCTGTCCCCGGCCATCACACTGGAGTCGCAAAACGGCTTGTTGAACGTACGGGGCTCTGTCGCGATGGCTCGCACAACTGTGGCCAACTCCGCCACATCGCAATTTTTTGTGAACCTGGTCGATAACGCTTTCCTGAATTACGCCAGCCCCAGCAGTCCCGGTTATGCCGTTTTTGGCAAAGTCGTCTCCGGCATGGATGTGATCGACCTGATGGCCACCCAAGCCACTCAGACTGTTGGGACCAACCAAAACGTGCCGGTGACCGACATCACCATCACCTCCGCCACCCAAACCCAGTAAACCCCAGGCCTATCGGGCCGGGCATGGCCACACCGAAACCCACCATCCTTGATAATGGTGGGTTTTGTTTTTGTGGCTCCACCTTGAACTCTGATCGCCAAGACACCTATCTGGCTGCGGCCTTGCGGCAAACGCACATCAGCGTGCGGGGTGCGCGCACGCACAACCTGAAAAACATCGATCTCGACATCCCACGCAACCAGCTGGTGGTGATCACCGGGCTGTCGGGTTCTGGCAAGTCGAGCCTGGCCTTTGACACGCTGTACGCCGAAGGCCAGCGCCGTTATGTGGAGAGCCTGTCGGCCTATGCGCGACAGTTTTTGCAGCTGATGGACAAGCCCGATGTGGACCTGATTGAAGGCCTGTCACCCGCCATCAGCATTGAGCAAAAAGCCACCAGCCACAACCCGCGCTCCACCGTGGGCACGGTGACCGAGATCCACGACTACCTGCGCCTGCTGTACGCCCGCGCAGGCACGCCGTATTGCCCCGACCACAACCTGCCGCTGCAGGCACAGACCGTGAGCCAGATGGTGGACACCGTGCTGGCCCTGCCCGAAGACACCAAGCTCATGATCCTGGCGCCCATTGCGCGTGAGAAAAAAGGCGAGTTCGAAAAAGTGTTTGAGCAGATGCAGGCCCTGGGCTATGTGCGCTTTCGCATCAATGGCCAAACGGTGGAGGTTGAAGACCTGCCCACGCTCAAGAAAACCGAAAAGCACAACATCGACGTGGTGGTCGACCGCATCAAAGTTCGATCCGAAGAGGACGCCAAGGCGAGAGATGCCCTGCGCCAGCGCCTGGCCGAGAGCTTTGAAGCCGCGCTGCAACTGGCCGAGCACCGCGCTGTGGCACTGGAGATGGACACCGGCACCGAACACCTGTTCAACGCCAAGTTCTCCTGCCCGGTGTGCCATTACTCGATCAGCGAGCTGGAGCCTCGCCTGTTTTCGTTCAACTCGCCCATGGGTGCTTGCCCGACCTGCGACGGCATCGGCGCCATGGAATTTTTCGACCCCGAGCGGGTGGTGGCCTTCCCTTCGCTGAGTTTGGCCAGCGGCGCCATCAAGGGCTGGGACCGGCGCAACGGCTTTTACTTCAGCATGCTCGAAAGCCTGGCCAAGCATTACCAGTTCGACATCGAAGCGCCGTTTGAAAAACTCGCACCCGCGCACCAGCAGGTCTTGCTGCACGGCTCGGGCGAGGAAGAAATCAAATTCAGCTACACCATGGAATCCGGTGCCTCGCAGGGCAAGAAGGTCAGCAAGAAGCATCCGTTTGAGGGGATCATTCCCAACATGACGCGGCGCTACCGCGAGACCGATTCGTCGGTCGTACGCGAAGACCTGGCCCGCTACCGCAGCACGCAACCTTGCACCAGCTGCCACGGCACGCGCCTCAAACGCGAGGCGCGCCATGTGCGCATTGGCGAGGGCGCGCAAGCCCGCGCCATTTACGAGATCAGCCACATCACGCTGGGTGAATCGCAAACGTATTTCCAGAGCCTGAAGCTGCACGGCGCCAAAGCCGACATCGCCGACAAGGTGGTGCGCGAAATCGCTTCGCGCCTGAAGTTCCTCAACGACGTGGGCCTGAATTATTTGAGCCTGGACCGCAGCGCCGACACGCTGTCGGGTGGCGAAGCCCAGCGCATCCGCCTGGCCAGCCAGATCGGCTCGGGCCTCACCGGTGTGATGTATGTGCTGGACGAACCCAGCATCGGCCTGCACCAGCGCGACAACGACCGCCTGATCAGCACACTGCAACACCTGCGCGACATCGGCAACAGCGTGTTGGTGGTCGAGCACGATGAAGACATGATCCGCGTGGCCGACCACGTCATCGACATGGGGCCAGGCGCGGGCGTGCACGGCGGGCGCGTGATGGCGCAGGGCACTTGCGCCGACATCCTGGCCGCACCCGAATCGGTCACGGGCCAATACATGTCAGGCCGCCAAAAGATCGAGATCCCCAAGCGCCACAAGGCGGGCAAGGACTTCATCGAAATCGTGGGCGCATCGGGCAACAACCTGAAAAACGTGAACGTGAAGTTCCCGGTCGGGCTGCTGACCTGCGTGACCGGCGTGTCGGGCTCGGGCAAATCCACCTTGGTCAACGACACGCTCTACACCGCTGCGGCGCACCAGATTCACCGCGCCCACGACGAAGCCGCAGCCCACGAAGCCATCTTGGGGCTTGAGCACTTCGACAAAGTCATCAACGTGGACCAGTCGCCGATTGGCCGCACCCCGCGCAGCAACCCCGCCACTTACACGGGCCTCTTTACCCACATCCGCGAGCTGATGGCCGAGGTGCCCGCCGCACGCGAGCGCGGCTACGGCCCAGGGCGTTTCAGCTTCAACGTGACCGGGGGCCGCTGCGAAGCCTGTCAGGGCGACGGCATGGTGAAAGTGGAAATGCACTTTTTGCCCGATGTGTACGTGCCCTGCGACGTGTGCCACGGCATGCGCTACAACCGCGAAACGCTGGAAGTGCAATACAAGGGCCAAAACATCGCGCAGATCCTGAACATGACGGTGGAAGCCGCGCACCAGTTCTTCAGCGCCGTGCCCAACATCGCCCGCAAACTGCAAACACTGCTGGATGTGGGCCTGACCTACATCCGCCTTGGGCAAAGCGCGACCACCCTGTCAGGCGGCGAAGCCCAGCGCGTCAAGCTCGCTCTCGAACTGTCCAAACGCGACACAGGCCGCACGCTCTACATCCTGGACGAACCCACCACCGGCCTGCACTTTGCCGACATTGATCTGCTGCTCAAAGTGCTGCACCAGCTGCGCGACGCGGGCAACACCATCGTCATCATCGAGCACAACCTCGATGTGATCAAAACAGCAGACTGGCTGATCGACATGGGGCCGGAAGGCGGGGCGGGCGGCGGCACGGTGCTGGGCGAAGGCACGCCCGAGCAACTGGCGAAAAACAAGGCCAGTTTCACCGGCCACTACTTGGCGCGCTTGCTCTGACGATTGCCCCCTTCTTCACTTCCCCTTGAAAGCTTTGATCGTCCATGAAAACCGTTGTCCGTGCTTTTTTCAGAACCGTGCGCATCGTACTTGGTCCCGTCATGTTGCTCAAAGAGCGCCTGACCCGACCAAGCGGCGTCAAACGCGCACCCGAGGCACAAGCCAGCGTTGATCTGCAATGCCAAAGCCTGGCGCTCTACCAATTCAACACCTGTCCTTTTTGCATCAAGGTGCGACAGGAAATGCGCCGCCTGTCGCTGCCCATTGAAAAGCGCGACGCACAGCACAACACGGCCAACCGCGAACAACTGCTGCAAGGCAGCGGAGCGACCAAAGTACCGTGTCTCCAAATCACCGAAACCAACGGCCAAACCCGTTGGCTGCAAGATTCAGGCGCCATCATCGCCTACCTGCGAGAGCGCTTTTCGGCACCCGCAGCATAAGGAACGGCACCCTTTGTGCACACGGGCCAGCCACGGTGGCGTGGTTTGGCCCCATCAGAAATGCGATCATTTGATGCGCGTCAACGAACGCCAATGCGCACTTCATCCGACGTTCATATTCCCCTTGCACAATGGCGTTTTCAGGGAACAAAAATGAACACACCACGCACCCATTACGACATCTTGAGCCGCGCATTCCACTGGCTCACGGCCATCGCCGTGATCGCCGCCTTCATCCTCGGGCCTGAGCACTTTGGCCGTGCCATGCGCCAGGGCCTTGACCCGGCCACACGTTGGGACATCGTGGTGCACGAATCGCTGGGCGTGTTGGTGATGGCGCTGACTTTACTTCGCCTGCTGTGGGTGGCGGTGCGGCCTGCCCAACCTCAATTTGACATGCCCGGCTGGATGCACAAGACCGCCAAAGCCACGCATGGTCTGCTGTGGTTGATGCTGCTGGCTGTGCCGGTGAGCGCCTTTTTGGCCCTGGGCAGCGAAGGCCACCCTCTGACCTTGTTGGGCGGTATCCGTGTGAACGAGATGCCGGTCATCGCGCAATCCTCACTGGCCCATCTGGCCGACTGGGGTGATGTGCACGGCCTGCTGGGCGACATGATCTTGTGGCTGTCGGGCCTGCATGCCGTAGCGGCCATTTACCACCACATCGTGCTCAAAGACGGCGTGCTGCTGTCCATGCTGCGTCCGCGCCGCTGAACCTCGCCACCGTGGAAACCGAACTCAAACTCAGCCTTCAAGCGCCAGACCTGCCGCACCTGCTGGCCCATCCGCTGCTTTTGGCGCCCAGCAGCAGGCAACGCCTGCTCAACACCTATTTCGACACGCCCGAGCTGGCCCTGCAGCAAGCCCGCATGGCGGTGCGTGAACGTTTGGCTGGTGAGCAATGGCTGCTGACCGTCAAAACCGCAGGCCAAAGCACCGCAGGCCTGTCGCGCCGCCAGGAATGGGAAGGCCCCACCACACCGGGCGCCTTGCAGTTCGACACGCTGGTGGATGACGCCACTCTGAGCCAGACACTGATGGCCCTGCGCCCCCAACTGCAAGCCATGTTCTGCACCGACTTTGAACGGCAGCGTTGGGTCGTCGCACACAGTGGCGCGCAGATCGAAGTCGCCCTCGACCAAGGCCGCATCCACGTGCCCGGCACCGACCTGAGCGAGCCCTTGCTGGAGTTGGAACTCGAACTTTTGAATGGCCCCGAAGATGCCTTGATGACGCTGGCCGCTGTGCTGCGCCAGACACCTCAAGGTCCGATCCCGCTCACCCCCAGCGATGCGAGCAAGGCACAGCGCGGTCAGGCGCTCTGGCGGCAAAAGTGAAAACACGCAGTTGAGCGCATACGCAGCGACCGCCCTCTGGTTGCTTTAGGTGATACCCCAACAGTGGGCCTTGGTGGACAAAATGCTCTTCTTCAGGAGCGCCCATGACCACCCAGCACATCGCACTGCCCACCGCCCAACCCTTTGACGTCGGCCTGTGCCCCGAACGCACGGAGCGCCTGATGGACGTGCTGCGGCGCGAGGTGGCCAGCGGCAAGCTGCCAGGCGCGGTGGCCATGGTCGCCCGGCGCGGAAAGATCGCCTTGTTCGAAGCCGTGGGCCAGCAAGACCCCGCAACGGGCACCCCCATGCAGACCGACAGCATTTTTCGCATCTATTCGATGACCAAGCCGGTGGTGTCCGTGGCGGTGATGATGCTGGTCGAGCGCGGCCAGTTGCTGCTGAGTGACCCGGTCAGCCGCTGGCTGCCTGAATACGCGAATCAACAAGTGGCCACCGCCAATGCCCTGGAGCCCGTCCAGCAAGAGGCCACGGTGCAGGATCTGCTGCGCCACACGGCCGGGCTGACTTATGAATTTCTGGGTGACTCAGCGGTGCAGCGGCAGTACGCACAAGTGAAGATCGCCTCACGTGATCGCAGCAACGCCGAGTTTTCGCAAACGCTGGCGGGCGTGCCGCTGCAGTTCCAACCCGGCAGCATGTGGGGCTACAGCCGCGCCACCGATGTGCTGGGACGCTTGGTGGAAGTGGTCAGCGGGCAAAGCCTGGGTGCATTCCTGCAAGCTGAAATCTTTGACCCACTGGGCATGGTGGACACCGGCTTTGCCGTGCCGCCTGAGCAGCACCACCGCATTGCCGAGCCCTTTGCACACGACCCCGACGGTGGCGTGCCGATGAAGGTGCTCGACCCCCGGCAAGTGCCCGCCATGGAAGGCGGTGGCGGCGGCCTTATGTCCACCGCCATGGACTACAGCCGTTTCTTGCAGTGCCTGCGCAACCGGGGCGAGCTCGATGGTGTGCGCCTGCTGGGCCCGCACACGGTGGACTTCATGACCGCCGACCACCTGGGCGACATCCCGGTCGATGGCACGCTGCTGCCGCCGGGCCATGGCTTTGGCTTGGGCTTTGCGGTGCGCACCCATCTGGGCCTGTCGCCCGTGCCTGGGTCTGTGGGGCTGTATTACTGGGGCGGCATCGCGGGCACCACCTTCTTTGTGGACCCGGCACTCGACATGGTTGCGATGCTGATGATCCAGGCGCCCAACCAAAGAGATTACTATCGCCCCTTGTTCCGCGACCTCGTGTACGCGGCGCTGCTGTAAAAAACTCAAAACACTGGAGACAAAACCATGCCCCAACCCGGCCTCATGATGAACCGCCCACTGCTCATTTCGGGCATCCTTGAACATGGCGCTGCGCAGTTCGGCGATCAGGAAATCGTTTCGCGCGAGACGCATGGCCCGCTGCACCGCTACAGCTATGCCGATGCGGCCAAGCGCGCGCGTCAGCTGGCCAACGCGCTGGCACACATGGGCCTCAAGGCGGGCAGCGCGGTCGGCTCGATCGCCTGGAACAACCACCGCCACTTGGAAGCCTATTACGCGGTCTCGGGCAGCGGCATGGTCATGCACACCTGCAACCCACGCCTGCACCCCCAGCAGCTGATCTATGTGATCAACCACGCCGAAGACGAAGTGGTTTTGTTTGACGCCACCTTCGCGCCGCTGGTCAAAGGCATTGCCGCGCATTGCCCCAAGGTCCGAGCCTGGGTGTGCCTGGCCGATGCAGCCAACACGCCCGCCATCGACGGTGTGAGCGTGATGAACTACGAGGGCCTGATCACGGGTCACAGCGACACCTTCGACTGGCCTGATTTCGACGAGACCACAGGTGCTGCACTGTGCTACACCTCGGGCACCACAGGCAACCCCAAGGGCGTGCTGTACACGCACCGCGCCATCGTGCTCAACGCCACCACCGCCTGCATGCCCGATGTGCTGGGCCTGTCCACACAAGAGACCATCTTGCCCGTGGTGCCCATGTTCCACATCAACGCCTGGTGCATCCCCTACGCCGCACTCATCGCGGGCACCAAGCTGGTCTTGCCTGGCCCCAAACTCGACGGGCCCAGCCTGTTTGAGCTGATGGACACCGAGCAGGTCACCATCAGCGCAGGCGTGCCCACCATCTGGATGGGCTTGATCCAGCACGTCGAACAAAACAACTTGCGCTTTGCCCACATGAAGCGCACCTGCGTGGGCGGTTCGGCCATGCCCATGGCGCTGATCGCCAAATTCATGGACAGCTATGGCGTGGAAGTGCGCCACGGCTGGGGCATGACCGAAACCACCGCCGTGGCCACCATGAGCAACCTGAGCCGGGCTGACCGCCAAAAGCCCGCCGCCGAGCAGCATGCCATCGTGGCCAAGCAAGGCAAAACGGTGTCGGGCATCGAGATCAAAGTGGTCGATGAAAACGGCCACACCTTGCCCCGCGACGGCACCTCACAAGGCGAGCTGATGGTGCGCGGCCAGTGGATCGTGGAGCGCTATTTCAAGGCCGAACGTACGGCCTTGGTGGACGGCTGGTTCCCCACGGGCGACATCGCCACCATCGATGCGCAGGGCACCATGCAGATCCGCGACCGCACCAAGGACGTGATCAAGACCGGCGGCGAATGGATCAGCTCGATTGACCTGGAAAACGCCGCCATCGGTCACCCCGCCGTGGCCATGGCTGCCGTCATCGGTGTCAAGCACCCCAAGTGGGACGAGCGCCCACTGCTGTTCATCGTGCGCAAGCCAGGGCAGAGCGTGGAGAAGCAAGAGGTTCTCGACTTCCTGGCCACCAAGGTCGCCAAATGGTGGGTGCCCGACGACGTGGTCTTCCTCGAATCGCTGCCCGTGGGCGGCACCGGCAAGGTACAAAAGAACGACTTGCGCAAGGACTACGGCGGCGTGTTCAGCTGATCACACCTTGGCGCTTGGCCGCTCGTTCATCCGATCGCGCCAAGCCTGCAAGGCGCTCATGCCTTCGTCGCCGGGCACAAACTTCATCAAGCCCCGAGCAAACTCCAGCGCACAAAACGCGGTGATGTCGGCGATGGTGAAACGCTCACCAGCGATCCAAGGCTGGCTTTGCAGGCTCTGGTCAAACCAGCGGGCGACTTCGCGCACCTTCTCGGCCTGCGAGCGGCCAAACTCGGGAAACTGCGGTTTTTCCAAAGCCGCCAAGCCCGGGTGGCTGTGGCGGATCGCGTTGGCGATGCCGCCCAGCAAATACAACTCCACGTGCCGGTCGGCCATCTCAATGAAGCCGCGCTCATCGCCGTCCACGCCCATCAGATTGGGCTCGGGGTAACGGCCTTCGAGCAAGGTGCAGATCGCCCGGGTCTCGGTGATCACGCGTCCGTCGTCCAGCTCCAGCGCAGGTACTTTGGCCAGCGGGCTTTTGGCCAGGTATTCGGGCTTGCGATGCTCACCACCGTTCAGGTCCATGTTGACCATCTCGATGCCGGTGATGTTTTTCTCGACCAGGAACATCAGCACCCGGCGGGGGCTTGGAGCACGGTGGGCGGTGTAGAGCTTCATGACGCATCCTTTTTGTTTTGTCCCATCTCGACCATCTTGCGGGCTTCTTCTGAAAACTTTTTGGCTGCTTCGTCGCCGTCTTTGTTCAGGTTGATGCGGGAAGGCGGCGCTTCGATGCCGCGCTGCACCGCCGGGCGCTGGCGGATCGCATCGAGCCAGCGCTGCAAATGCGGCAAGTCATCCACCTCCACGCCCGACCAGCGGTGCGTGCGCACCCAGGCCCAGTTGGCGATGTCGGCAATCGAGTAATCACCGGCCAGGTATTCGTGGTCCTTGAGGTGGCCGTCGAGCACCGTGAACAACCGCTTGCTCTCGCCTTGGTAACGGTCGATCGCGGGCTGGATTTTTTCGGGAAAGTAGCGAAAGAACACATTGGCCTGTCCCATCATCGGCCCAATGCCGCCCATCTGGAACATCAGCCACTGCAGCACACGCGAGCGGCCCTTGGCGTCCGTGGGCATGAGCTGGCCGGTTTTTTCGGCCAGGTAAATCAGGCATGCGCCTGATTCAAACACTGCAAAGTCATCGGCCTCGCGGTCCACGATGGCGGGGATGCGGCCATTGGGGCAGATGGCCAAAAAGTCGGGCAATTTCTGCTCGCCCTTGGACAGGTCCAGCACCTTAAGCGTGTAGGGCAATGCCAACTCTTCAAGCGCGATGGAGACTTTGTGCCCGTTGGGCGTTGCGGCGGTGTAGAGGTCGATCATGGATCGGAGGCTAGCAGCCGTGCACAGGAGGAGCTGGCGCGCAGATGACAGCCAGTCACAGGGCGGACAGCGCGGGGCAGTCGCAGCCTTTCCAATAGGGCCATGACCGATTGCTCCACCATTTTGCAAAGACGCACAGCCCATGAACTTTGACATCCCACCCGAGATTGCGGCGCTGCGCGAGCGCACCCGCCAATTCATCGCCGAGCAGGTGATCCCCCTCGAAAGCGATCCACGCCATGGCGCGCACGGCCCTTCTGAAGAACTGCGTCGCGAGCTGGTGGCCCGTGCGCGTGCCGCAGGCCTGCTGACGCCCCATGCCTCGGTCGAGATGGGCGGGCTGGGCCTGAGCCACATCGCCAAAGCGGTGATGTTTGAAGAAGCCGGTTACTCCAACCTGGGACCGACCGCGCTCAACATCCATGCGCCCGACGAAGGCAACATCCACCTCATGGAAGAAGTGGCCACCCCGGCGCAAAAGGAGCGCTGGCTGCGCCCGCAGGTGGCGGGCCTGACCCGGTCGTGCTTTGCCATGACCGAACCCGATCCGGGTGCGGGCGCTGACCCATCCATGCTCAACACCACCGCCGTGCGCGATGGCGACGATTACCTGATCAGCGGCCGCAAGTGGTTCATCACCGGGGCCGACGGCGCGGACTACGCCATCGTCATGGCCCGCATGGAGGACGGCTCGGCCACCATGTTCCTGACCGACATGGACCGCCCCGAAATCCGCCTGGAGCGCAACATGGACGCGATGGACAACTGCTTCACGGGCGGCCACGGCGTGCTGTGCTTTGACAACTTGCGCATCCCCGCCAGCGACGTGCTGGGTGAAGTGGGCAAAGGCTTTCGTTACGCGCAAGTGCGTTTGGCGCCTGCAAGGCTGACGCACTGCATGCGCTGGCTGGGCCAGGCCCGACGTGCGCACGACATCGCTGTGGATTACGCGAGCCGTCGCAAAGCTTTTGGCAAACCCCTGGCCGAGCACGAAGGCGTGGGCTTCATGCTGGCCGACAACGACATCGACCTGCACACCGCCCGCCTGCACATCTGGCACACAGCCTGGTTGCTCGATCAGGGGCAAAAGTGCAACTTCGAATCCAGCCGCGCCAAGGTTGCCTGCTCAGAAGCCGAATGGCGTGTGGTGGACCGCTGCGTGCAAATCCTGGGGGGTCAAGGCGTCACAGCCGAAACGCCGGTGATGCGCATCTTCATGGACATGCGTGCCTTTCGCATCTACGACGGCCCAAGCGAAGTTCATCGCTGGAGCATGGCACGCAAGATCGTGCACCAGGCGCAACAGGCAGCTCAGGGTTGATGCGTCACTTCAACGCCCGCTTTACAGCGGGCGACGCCGGGCAAAACGCACCACGGTCACGCCCGCACGGGCCTGCCGCACCGAAGGCATGACCAGCACGCAGTCGTCATAAGGCGTGGTCACCGGCTCGCCGTCGTTGTCGCCAATCACCGTGCCAGCGCGCTCAATGACTTCCAGCCCCTGAAAAGGCTGGTTGAAACGGAAGTTTTCGCTGCGCGCGACCACCGGCCCGGTGACATCAAGCGCCCACTGTGCAGGCGCATCGACTTGACGCCAACCCGGCAAAAGACTGGACACTTGTTGCGCGGTGAGTGTGCCCGCTGCTTGCAAAAAACGCGCGCACATGTCGTGCGCCACCGTGCGGCTAGACAAATCGCCATGAAAGCCACACTCAATGAGCAAAGACCGGGTCTCGGGTGCCTGTTCATCGGGCAAACCAAAACGACCAAAGTCGCGCATGCGAACACCATCCTTGTGCCCCGCATCCACCACGATGTGCTGCGGGTTGCCCAACGCGCGGGCCAGCGCCTGGTTGCGCGGCTGCACACCGGTGAGCAACAAGGGCGCCGCACGCTCATGCATGGAATGCAAATCCAGCAACCAGTCGGCCTGCGCCACAAACGGGGCCAGCTCGGCTGCACGGCGGCGCTCTTGCGTGTTCGCTTGCGCGATGCGCTCTGGCATCCACTGACGGTTGAAGTCTTCGTCCACAAAGCGCGAAGCATCGTGGTTGTGCGCATCAAAGCGGTCGAAAGCGGCCAGATTGCCAAACACCAGCGTCAGCTGCCCTTGCGCAGGACGAACACCGGCCTTGAGCAAGCCCAGCAAGGCCCAAGCACCGCACAACTCGTTGCCATGAACCAGCGCGCTGACCATGACATGACGGCCCGGCAAGCCCGAATCAAATTGCCAGACACCCGGTGTGCCGGTGTTGCCCGCACGCCAAGCCCCGATGTCAGGACAAGGCAGTTCAAAGTTCAAAGCGGTCATGAGGGGCTCGGTCATTTATTCGCGGATTTTCGCGAAATCCACAATCTTCTGGTACTTGGCCGTTTCGTCGGCCAGGTACTTGTTCATGTCGACATTCAAGGGCGCAATGGCGGACCCGGAGTCTTCGAGCTTCTTGCGCAAATCAGCGGACTGGAGCGAATCGGCCAGCGCTTTTTGCAATTTGGCCAAGACAGGCGCAGGCAACTTGGCCGGACCCATCAAGGCAAACCAGGAACTGATGTCGATGTGCTTGAGTTTGGGATGCTCGGCCAGTGCGGGCACATCGGGTGTGACGTGTGAACGCTTTTTCTCGGTGGTGCCCAGGGCCACCACTTTGCCAGCCTTGATTTGGGGCAGTCCACTGGACAGCACATACACGCCAAATTCGATGTTGTTGCCCAGCAGATCGTTGGTCAACGGCGCCACGCCACGGTAGGGGATGTGGGTCATGAAAATGCCCGCTTCCTCTTTGATCATTTCGCCCGCCAGGTGCAGCGCCGTGCCCACCCCCGAGCTGCCATAGCTGAAGCGGCCCGGATTGGTTTTGGCCAAACTCAAAAATTGGTCCGTCGTCTTGACACCGGTTTTGGCCGATGCCACCAGCACCATGGGCTGCGAAGCGATCAAGCCGATTGGCGTGAAATCTTTCAAGGTGTATTTCACGGAAGCCGACACCAGCCGGCTGATGGCGATTTCGTTGTTCGCACCCACCAGCAAGGTGTAGCCATCGGGCGTGGCATTGGCCACTTTTTGTGCACCGATCGCACCGCCTGCACCGCCAATGTTTTCCACCACCACCGACACACCCAGCTTTTTGGCCAGCTCGGCCGCCACCACGCGACCGTTCAGGTCGGTGCTGCCACCGGGCGGATAACCGACCACGATGGTGATGGGTTTGTTCGGGTAGTCTGCTTGCGCGTGCGCCACACCCACCAGCGCGAGTGAGGCCAGAGCAGCCACGCCCGCGAAGCGATAAAGAGAAGTGAGTTTCATGAAGCGGGCTTTCAAAGGGATCCAGCACGAGCGGCTTGAAGCGTGTCCCGCGTTTGCATCGCCACCTTGCGGGCAGCCGCTGCAAAGTCTTCGCCGCTCGATGCGTAGAGCACCGCACGCGATGAGTTGACAATGATCGGGCCGGCGCTGGAGCCATCGGGGTTGGCGCGCCAGCCGGCCTTGACGGTGGCCACGGCGTCGCCGCCTTGTGCGCCCACGCCAGGAATCAGCAGAGGCACGGTGGGGGCCAGTTCACGCACGCGTTCGATCTCGGCGGGGTAGGTGGCGCCCACCACCAGACCGAGCTGGCCATTCAAGTTCCAGGGGCCTTGGGCCAGACGTGCGACATGCTCGTACAACAGGGGCTGACCGTCGACCGAAGCCAGGCGCTGGTTTTGCAAGTCGTCACCCCCGGGGTTGGAGGTGCGGCACAGCAGGAATGCACCTTTGTCGTGGTATTTCAAATAGGGGGCCACCGAGTCCCAGCCCATGAAGGGCGACAGGGTCACGGCGTCGGCGCCGTAGCGCTCGAAGGCCTCGATGGCGTATTGCTCGGCGGTCGAGCCGATGTCGCCGCGCTTGGCGTCCAGGATGATCGGCACATGGGGCGCCACGCGGCGCATGTGCTCCATCAGGCGCTCCAGCTGGCCTTCGGCGCGGTGGGCGGCAAAGTAGGCAATTTGCGGTTTGAAGCTGTTCACCAGATCGGCGGTGGCATCGACGATGGCGGCGCAAAAATCGTAAATCTTGTTCGAGTCGCCTTTGATGCGGTCCGGGAACTTGGTGGGCTCAGGGTCCAGGCCCACACAAAGCATGGAGCCGTTTTGGCGCTCGGCGGTGCGCAACATGTCGAGGAAGGTCATGCGCCCATTTTAAAGGCGAGGGCTAAGATGCCGGTCATGCACAAGCTCTCACCGCGTCAATGGACTGTTCTGGTCCTGCTCACCCTCGTTTGGGGCGTCAACTGGCCCATCATGAAAATCGGCGTCACCGGCTTTCCGCCACTGACCTTTCGCACCATTTGCATGTGGCTGGGCACGCCGGTGCTGGGCCTGGTGCTGTTGGCCCAGGGCGTACCGTTTCGCATTGAGCGCAAGCATTGGCGCGAGCTGCTCACGCTGGCCACCTTCAACATGTTTTTCTGGCACGGCCTGATCATCGTGGCGGTGCAGTCGCTGTCCAGCGGACGGGCAGCCATTTTGGGTTACACCATGCCCATGTTTTCTGCGGTGCTGGGCGCACTGGTGTTCGGCGACCGCCTGGCCAAACGGGCCTGGGGCGGGGTGGCGGCCGCATCGCTGGGGGTGGTTTTGCTGCTGTGGCATGAAATCTCCAACCTGAGCGGCAAACCGGTGGGCGTGTTGCTGGCTTTGGGGGCAGCCAGCACCTGGGCGCTGGGCACACAGTTGCTGCGGCGCACCCGCATGCCCGTACCCACACTGGCCATCTCTTTCTGGATGGCGGCCATGACCACGGTGGTGATGAGCGCGCTGGCCATCTTGCTCGAGCGTGATCAGTGGCATGCGCCGTCTGAGCTCACCTGGGGCTCGATCGTCTTCAATGCCTTGCTGGTCTTTGGTTTTGCGCAAGCGGCCTGGTTTTATCTGGCGCGCAGCCTGCCGCCCGTGGCCTCCACGCTGAGCGTGATGCTGATCCCGGTGCTGGGGGTCTTCAGTGGCGCCGTGTTGCTGGGCGAAGTGCTGCACTGGCAAGACTGGGCCGCTGTGGGCTTGATGATGGTGTCGATCGCGGCTGTGCTGTGGCCGAAAAAGACCGCTTGACCTCCCGTTCAGCAGGCACCCCTCAGCCCTGAACCGTCTTGAGCGCCAGCACCAGATCGGCCCAGGCCTTGGCCTTGTCGGCGGGGTTGCGCAGCAAATAAGCGGGGTGGTACGTCACCACCACCGGCACGCCCTGGTAGGTGTGGACTTGGCCACGCAGCTTGCCGATGGGCTCGGTCGTTTGCAGCACCGATTGCACGGCAAAACGGCCCATGAGCAAGATGATTTGGGGCTGCACCAAAGCCACCTGCCGCGCCAGATAAGGCGCACACGTGGCCAGCTCTTGCGGCGTGGGGTTGTGGTTGCCCGGTGGTCGGCACTTGATGGCGTTGGCGATGTAGACACCGCCTTCGCCCTGGGCCTGTCGGCTCAGGCCCACCGCCTTGAGCATGTTGTCGAGCAATTGACCCGACTGGCCCACAAAGGGTTCGCCTTGCAGGTCTTCTTGCTCGCCTGGCGCTTCGCCAATGACCATCCATTGGGCCTGCTGGTCGCCCACACCAAAGACAGATTTTTTGCGCTGAGCACACAGGTCGCAGGCCTGGCAAGCGGCAGCTGTTTCTTGCAGCGTGGTCCAGTCCATGCGGTCCACACCGTCGGCCAGCGGCCGGGTGGTCAACACCGGCACCGGTACTGCCGCAGGTCGAACTGACGCAGCTTGCGGGGGCTTTGGCGCCACCGCAGGGGCTGCGGCGGTGGATGCCGTCATGGGCGCCGTCGCTCCTGCCGACAGGGGTGCCACCGTGGACGCCACGGCAGGGGCCGCTTCGGGCGCTGGCGCAGCAGGCATGGCCTGGGCCGCAGGCTCGGCCGGGGTGGATGGCCACCACACGCGCACACCCATCTCGGCCAGCATGGCGCGTTGGCGGTCGTCCAGGTCAAATCGGGTGGGGTCGCTCATCAGTCAATCCGGTTCACAGCTTCAAACTCATCACCACCGCGTGTTCACGCTGCTGGCGGTCTGCAGGATAGTAATCCTTGCGCAGGCCTACGCGGACAAAACCGTAGCGCTCATACACCTGCAAGGCGCGGGCATTGCTCTGGCGCACCTCCAGCCACAGCGTTTGCGCGCCCACATTGCGCGAGATCAGCGACAAGGCGTCCAGCATCATGTGGCCCCAACCCTCGCCTTGGTGCGCAGGCGCCACGGTGATGTTGAGCAAATGCATTTCTTCCACGCCGTGCATGGCCAGAAAGTAGCCCAGCAGTTCGTCGCCGAGCCACAGGCATTGGGCATCGAACAGCGGGTTCAATGAATCCCGGAAATTGCCGCGCGACCAAGGGTGGCTGTAGGCCACCTGCTCGATGGCCATGACCGCATCGAGGTTCTCGGGCGTCATGGTGCGCAAGATCACGGCGTTGCGGATGGCTTCGGTCGGCTGCGTGCGGCCTGAGGGCATGACGGCGCTCATGGGGTTTCAGCGGCCTTGGTCTGTGCCGCTTGGGCTTTCATGGCTTCGCGCTCGGCGGTGGTGTTGGCCACTTTATCGCGGATGTACAGGGGCATGGCCTGATCGGCGGGTACGGCCAGGCCTTGGGCCCAGAGGCTTGGTGCCAGGCGCAGCAAAGCCGCCGCTGTGGGCAAAGCCTGGCAACGATCGCCCGGCATGGCCAGACGGGGGCCATAGGCTTCAAACACATTGCCCGCCAGCAGCGGGCTGCTGGGGGCCTGCACTTTTTCGGGCGCACTGACCTGCAAGGCCGACACACCCTGCCAGGACCGGCTGTCCGATGACCATTGGTAAGCGGCGCTGTAGACCTCGTCCATGCGCGCGTCCAGCATGGCCAGCACCGACAGATCGGCATCGGCCGCACCACCTTGCACACGCTGCCAACGCGCCTCTTCGGCCACGGCCAGCAAGGTGTCCACCGGCAGCACCGGAATGTCGGCACCAAACGCCAGGCCTTGCGCCACTGCGCAGGCCGTGCGCAAACCGGTGAAGGAGCCAGGGCCCCGGCCAAACACAATGGCGGTGAGCGAGGCCAAGGGCATGTCCGCCTCGGCCAGCATGCTCAGCACGGCAGGGATCAGCCCACTGGACGACTGCGCGCCACCGGGCAAGGTCCGCGTCCAGACACGGTCGCCCCGGGCGACGGCCAAGGACAACACATCGGTGCTGGTGTCAAACGCCAGCCAGCGCAAGGCTTGGGTATCGGCGCTCATGCCTTGACTCCTTGTGGTGCCGCAGGCGGGGCCTGGCGCACACCAAACAAAATACCGCCCGTGACCAGCGCCAGCCCGGCCAGCAAATTCCAGTGCATGGGCTCATTCAAGAACCAGACCGCACCCAAGGCCGACAAGCCCGGCACCAGAGCAGTGATCATGGTCGAGCGCACGGGGCCGAAGTGCCGCACCATCTGCGTGAAGGTGATGCCCGAGATCACCACCGAGCCGCCGCCCTGAAAACCCGCCTGGAACAGGATCTCGGACCAGGGCACCTGCGGCAAATGCGTGGGCAGCACACCCGTGCAGGTCAACAGCGCATAGGCGGGCACAAAGGCCACCAACGCAAACGCTGTGATGGCCATGGTGGCTCGCACCGCATCCAGGCCATAACGGCGCACAGTGACGCTGTAGGCGGACCAGCAAAAAGCCGCACTCATGAACAGGAGATCGCCCTTCCAGACATCGCCGCCATCGAAAGCCCGCAGCAAGCTCACGCCACCCACCAACAAGTCGCCCAGCACAATGAAGCCCAGGCCAAGCACGCGGCTGCCCGGAATTTTTTCGCGCAGCACCACCCAGGCCAGCAAGGTGGTCCACAAGGGCAAGCTGCCCGGCATCAGGACCGAGGCATGGGCTGCAGGCGCAAAAAAGAAGCCGCTGTAAGCCAGCACGGCATAGAGCAAGCCACCGAACAAGCCCGCTTGCAATGTGATGGCCAAAGGCAAAGGCGACAGACCGCCCAGCGAGCCCACCTTTTGACCCGCTTGCCGAGCAGGCCGCATGAGCCACCAGGCCCAGGGCAAAAGCACGGCGCTGGCACCCAAAATACGCGCCAGCGCCATGTCCAGAGGCAGCAAGCCCCGAGCCACGGACGCCCGCGAAACGACGATAAAGCCCGTCCAGATGAGCACCGTGATGACCGCCGAGGCCAAGCCCACGGTTTTTGAAGAAAATCGCATGGCCCGAATGATACGGCCCCCAAGGGACGCCGTCGGAATGCTCAATCCTTCTGTTACGTCGCGCGGCGCCAAGACCACCTGGCTTCAATGGTCGATCACAACCGCTATCGGCGCACCACCAGCATGGACCCGCCAATCACCCCCAGCAGGCCGATGCCATGCCATACCGTGACAGGTTCGGAAAAAAACAATGCACCAAACAAGACGCCAAAAATGGGAACCCACGAAATAAAACTGGCAGTACGCCCCACGCCAATGGTGAAGATGCCGCGTGACCAAACCACCGATCCAATCCCGGTCGCGAAGACTGCCGAAAAGCCCGCCAAGGACCATTGCCACAGATTCATGCCTTGAACATGGTCAACGGGCGCATCGACGGATGCGATCACATGCAGGCACAGCATCAAGGCCCCGACAACATGAACCACCAAACTGACCGACAGCGGTGAAGAATTGAGCGTCAGCCGTTGAATGCACAGACCGCCCAAGGCGAACCCCATCACGGAACAAAATATCCAGACATCGCCCCATGCAGCTGAAGTCACCGCTGCGTGGGGTCGGTTCAGAATCACCGCAGCAATGCCTGCCAATGCCAACGCCATCCCGATGAGTTGACGCATGAAAATGGGCCGTCGAAAGGCCAGCGCCTCCAAGCTCAATGAAACCATCGGCCCCAAGGCCATCACCAGGGCGGCATTGGTTGCAGATGTCTTGGCCAAGCCTGCAGCAAATAAAATTTGCTGGCCGTAGACCAGAAAAAAAGCTGCGACGACAAGAAGCCACCACTCACGCGGTGTCCAATGCGTCAGAGAACGGCCCCAGCGCCAAGCCATCACGGCCAACACCAAAGAAGCGATGACCATCCTGACGGCTGCCACCAAAAGAATGTCCAGGGTTTCCGTCAGTCCTTTGACGGCTGAAAGGTTGACACCCCAGACCATCATGGTCACGAAAAGCGCCAAGTGCACCTGCTTCGTTTTCGACAAAGATGTGGCAAACACTCAGTGGCTTTCGTGACAACAGGCCATCAAACAACGACAAAAGGCTCGGCCAGGAAGGTCGTGATTTCATCAATGAACGTCGTTGCATGCTGCATGGTCTTGACGCCCTGAGGAGAGGCGAAAGCGGCATTGAGGGTCTCCGTGTTTTCAAACCAGAGTTCCACAATGCCATCGATCGGCAAGCCCTCGTAACCGACGACATGTCCTTTGGGCGATTCGCGGTGGGTAATCAGGTTTTGACGGTAACCCAATACGCCTGGCAATGTCTTGACCAGCGCAGAGTGGACAACGCGCCATTCGTGCGCAAAAACCTCAGGCGTGACATCCGCACGACGGCGCAAAAAAGACATGCGCTTGAGAGCGGCTCCCGGTGGTGGGGGTTTGATCACCTCCAAAGGCTCGGCAGTGACAATACGCAAATGACCGATGAAATGGTTTTCGTCTTCGATGAGCTTTGCGCCAAGCGCTGCCGAAAAAGCATCGCTCATTCGCGTCGAATCATCAAACCAGAGTTGCGATATGCCATCGACTGACTCGGGACCGCGTTTGTAACTGATACCACGTTGTGCTGTATCTGTGACATGGTTTTGCTGATACGCCAACAACCCGGGCAATTGGGATGCGAGCTTCGAATGCTCTTCACGCCAATAGGCCCGAAATTGCTCAGTTGACCAATCCGGGTGTTTGTTCAAAAGGCCCATGCGAACTTGCATCATTTGTCTCCTGTCATGACGGGGTGAGGTGGATGTGAGCGATCGCTCAAGCTTCGAGTTGAAGCCACATCTGACGGTCACGCTCAGCCGTCCAGATGCGGGGGTCGGGGTATTGCGTGGCTTCGTCGTACGCACGGGTCACATCAAAGGGCATGCAATGGTTGAAGATCACCCAATGGCCGTACTTGGGTTGCAGCTTGGCGAAGGTCTCTTCATAGACCTGGCGCAAATCTTTTCCGGCCCCGGCCCCCTCGCTGACCGACGCATACAAGTCACGCACGAACTCCTGAGTGCCGCGCAGGCCGGCTTGAACCTGTTGTGCATTTGTCAAAGCCGGACCGCGTCCGGGCACCAACTTCTCAGGGTGAAGCGCCGCGATGTTTTCAAGTGTTTTTGGCCAATCCTTGAAGTAAGCATCACCGGCGTAGGGCGTTGCATCGAACTCCACCAAGTCGCCGCTGAAAAGCACTTTTTCAGCGGGAAGCCAAGCGACGATATCGCCCTTGGTATGGCCACGGCCCAACTGGAGGAGTTGCACTTCCACCTTGCCCAGCCAAACGGTCATCTTGCCAACGAAGGTCATGGTCGGCCATGTCAAACCCTCCGGCACACTTTCCACGTTGCGGAACAAACGGGGGAATCGCCCGATTTCGCTGTCCTTGTCGAACTGCCCACGCTCCACAATCATGTCGTAGGCATCCTGGCTCGAAATGATTTGCTCGCCGCCTTCGGCCATGTAGGCCGATGCACCCAGTACACGCACCGCATGGTAATGGCTGAGGACCACATATTTGATGGGCTTGTCGGTCACTTCGCGAATGCGCCGAATCACATCCTGGGCCATCACAGGGGTGGCCTGCGTGTCCAGCACCATCACGGCATCGTCGCCAATGATGATGCCCGTGTTCGGATCACCTTCTGCGGTATAGGCGTAGGTGTGTTCCGATAAGCGCTCGAACGTGATTTTTTTCTCTTCAAGATCGGCTGCAGAAGCAAACGTTTTGGTCGAACTCATGGTATTTGAACCTCAGGGGGTAAGTTGGGGAAAAAGGCTGTCGAGAAAGGTTTGGCGTTTTTCCAACCAGACCTTGTGGCGAATGTGCCAATCGGCAAAGCCGGGATCACGTTCAAGCGTCCATTGCGCATGCAGTGGCCAGTAGGGGTCAAACAGCGCTTCGCGCCCAATGGCCACCAGGTCCGCGCTGCCGGAGGTCAGGATTTCTTCGGCTTGATGGGCATCAATGATCATCCCGACAGCTTGTGTGATGACGTTCGTCTCGGATTTGATGCGCCTTGCAAAAGGGACTTGAAACCCCAGCCCGCGCGCTACAGGCAAGGCATTGGTCTGCTCCGTCAAACCGCCAGAAGAACAATCGATCACATCAACGCCAACAGCTTGAAGTCGGCGCACCAATTGAATGCTGTCCTCTTCTCTCCAACCGTCAACGGCACCATCGACAACCGAAAGGCGGCACCACAAGGGCTTTTCCTTGGGCCACACAGCACGTACACGCGACGCCAGATCAACCGCCAGCTTCATGCGCCCTTCGCGGTTGACGCCGTATGCGTCGGTGCGCTTGTTGGAAACAGGAGACAGAAAGCTGGTCACCAGATAGCCATGACCAAAGTGCAGCTCTACCGTGTCAAACCCTGCTGCATCGGCCCTTCGCGCTGCCGACTCGAACTCGCCAATCACCTGCTCAATGTCAGCAATCGACATCGCATGCGGTGTCGACCAGCCAGGCCCCGCAGGTATGGGGCTGGGGCCAATGCGTGCCCATCGCGGATCAGCTTCCACCATCTGCTCGGGGGTCAGTGCCTGACCGCCATCCCACAAGGCTTTGCTGCCAGCTTTGCGGCCAGCATGCCCCAATTGAACACCAATGGCCGAGCCGGATTGGTGCACGAAATCCACCACCTCGCGCCATGGCTGGATGTGCGCGTCCTCCCACAATCCTGCGTCATCTTTTCCGATGCGCCCCACGGGCGAGACCGCCGTGCTTTCCGTGATGATCAGACCTGCACCACCGAGTGCAAATTTCCCCAGATGAACCAAGTGCCAATGATTGGCAAAACCACCTGGTGCAGCGTGCTGCATCATCGGGGCGATCACGATGCGGTTCTTGAGTACGAGCGAACGAATCCGCAGCGGCTGAAACAGCGCTGTCACCATGGCATGTCTCCGATCAGTGTGAGCCGAGATAGGCTGCTCGCACTGCTGGATCTTTCAGCAATTGAGCACCCGTTCCCTCAAGGATGATGCGTCCCGTTTCCAAAACGTACGCCCTGTCAGCGACCGCCAATGCCTGGTTCGCCATTTGTTCAACCAGCAGGATCGTCAAGCCTGCATCGCGCAAAGCCCTGATGGACTTGAAGATGTCCACAATGATCAGTGGCGCCAGCCCGAGCGATGGCTCGTCCAACAACAACAACTTCGGCTCACTCATCAACGCACGAGAAATGGCAAGCATTTGCTGCTCTCCACCGGACAGGGTTCCTGCCAACTGGTGGGCACGCTCACGCAATCTCGGGAATCGTTGGTATTCGAGCTCGACAAGACGCTGCACGCGCTCACCGTCCTCTTTGATGGAATACGCACCGAGAAGCAAGTTCTCGTAAACGGTTTGATCGGCGAAAACGCCGCGCCCTTCCGGAGAAAGGGCGACACCCAAACCCACTCTTTGGTGAGGAGGAACGTGGGTGATATCGACGCCATTGATCAGCACCTTGCCAGCGGCCAAAGGCTCCAGACCCACAATGCCCTTGAGCAAGGTACTTTTTCCGGCACCGTTGGCACCAATGATGGTGACAACCTCTCCGGCATTGACCTCAAGGCTGACACCTTTGACAGCCTGGATGGCCCCATAAGACAGTTCAACGGATTCAAGCTTTAACACAACGGGCCTTTCACGCAGATGCTGCTTCGACTGCCTCGGTCCCGAGGTAAGCCTCCACAACTTTCGGATTTTTTTGCACCTGGGAAGGCGTGCCTTCTGCGATCTTGATGCCGTAGTCCAGCACGATGACGTGGTCAGAAACGCGCATCACCAAATCCATGTGGTGTTCCACCATCAGGATGGAAAGCCCCATGCGACTGATACGGATCAGCAAATCACCCAACTCTGCTGTCTCTTGGGGATTCAAGCCCGCAGCAGGTTCATCCAACAACAACAACTCGGGATCGGTTGCCAATGCACGCGCCAACTCCACGCGACGCTGCAACCCATAGGCCAAACTGCCTGCCGGCACCAACGCCAGATGTGAAAGTCCAACCAACTGCAAAAGCGCCAAAGAGCGTTCTTTCGCGGCGGCCTCTTGTCGGCGTGCACTGGGCAATGCAAACATCGAAGTGAAAAAGCCATTGGTCATGCGGGTGTGTCGACCCAGCATGACGTTGTCCAACACCGTCAGATCGCCAAACAGCCGGAGGTTCTGGAATGTACGGCCCATGCCCATGACACAAATGGCGTGGGCTGGTTTGCCAACGACGCTTTGACTATCAAATGCGATGGAGCCCGAATCTGGCGGAACAATGCCTGTCAGCATGTTGATCATGGTGCTTTTGCCCGCGCCATTGGGGCCAATCAGGGCATGCACATGTCCTCGCTTCAATTCAAACGAAACATTCTGCGCAGGCTTGACGCCGCCATAGGCTTTCGAAACTTTCTCAACCAGCAGCAGCTTGCTTGCCCCACCCTTTGAAAGAACAAGTTCTGATGCGCCTGAACTTTCAGGACCATCGGCTTTGTTCGCCAGATTTTTTGAGCGAAACAGCTGATTGACAACCCCCATGACCCCCCCCGGCATCACATAAAGGGCAAACAGCAGCAAAGCGCCATAAACGAAGTGCTGCACGGAAGGCCAGCTTGAGAGGCCCGCCTCAATCAATGTCAGGCTGATGGCGCCCACCAAAGGTCCGTATATCGATCCGACACCGCCAAACAGCACCAGCAGCAAAATGAAAATGGACAGGTGAAAGTTGATGAAGTCCGAATTGATGTACTGGTTTTGCTGAGCTACAAGGGCACCGGCAAGGCCACACGTCACTGCCGCAACAACAAACGCCGTCACTTTGCCACGGTAGACACGCACACCCACCGAAGAAGCGGCAATCTCATCGGCCTGCAAAGACAGCCAGGCACGTCCAAGCCGACCGGAAACCAGGTTTCGGATCAGGATGTGTGCGACAGCACTCAATCCGAGCGCAAACCAGACCCATTGGTGCATCGTGAACGGCTGGTCATTCCATGTCAGAGGACGAATGCCAAAAAGCCCCTGGGCTCCACCGAACACCTCCGACCATTCCGTGACCAATTTTTCCACCACGATGCCAAAAGCCAGCGTCACCATCGCCAGATATGGGCCTTTGACCCTGAGTGATGGCAAAGCGATCAAAACGCCACACACCCCGGAAATCACGCCGCCCAATGCCAAGGCGAGCCAGGGATCGATCTGGGTTTTGATGGTCAAGAGCGCCACCGCATAAGCGCCCGCGGCAAACAAGCCTGCCTGGCCCAGCGACTTCTGACCGGCATAACCCACGAGTATGTTCATCCCTGATCCACACAGGTAATAAACACACATCATGAAAGCGATTCGCAAATAATAGTCATTGGCGACGCCACCTGCGATCGTCGCCAATGCAGCAACGACGACAGCCACAAGCAAGAAATGTTTCAGGCCGTTCATACTTTTTCCACCGTGCTGGTCCCAAAAAGTCCGTTAGGACGGAAGGCCAGAACCAAGATGACCAATCCAAAAATGGCCACTTCACGCCACTGTGCGGACCACAGATTCACGAAGGACTCCAACACACCCAGGATGAAGCCACCCATGACGCATCCGCGTGCATTGCTGAGTCCGCCGACCATCGCCGCTGAAAAGCCTTTCAGACCCACAGCAAGTCCCATGAATAACGAAGCCTGTGCGATGGGTGCCAGCAAGAAACCCGAGAGTCCGGCCATGGCAGAGCTGATGACAAAAGCCCCCACCATGACCCTGTTCACGTTGATGCCCATCAAGCTGGCCACACTTTGATTTTGGGCCACGGCACGCATGGCTTTGCCCATCATGGATTTACGCATGACATGGTCAAACACGACCATGATCACCACGGAAACACCGAGCATGAGGATTTCTTGTGGTCGTATACCGAGCCCCAAGAATCTGATCACATCGTCACCGACAGGACTCGGAACGACGACAGGTTTTGGCCCCCAGATGGCCAAGCCCACGCTCTGGAGAATCACGCCAAAGCCAAGGGTGCTCATGACCCAAGCCATGCCGGGGCGTTTTGCAAATGGCCGAACGCCGAGAACAAACAACAGCCAGCCAATCAAACCCATCACAGCCAGACTGCCCAGCAAGGCCCCCAGTTGGGCCATTGTTCCGGGATCGGCACCACCAAAAGAAGTGGACGTTGGCAGTTTGCCAACGGCAAAGAAAAGAACACTCATCCCGATGAATGCACCAGCAGATACAAATTCGCCATGAGAAAAGTTCAGCGTCTTGGTCGTTGTGAACGTCACACTGAAACCGAGAGCGACAAGCGAATAGGCGCTCCCCACCGCCAACCCACTGATCAGTGCTTGCAATATTGATTCCATCGAGATCCCCTGTGAAGCCCAAGACAGGTCGAGACCGAAGCCTCGCCCTGTCTTATTCATGCATTAGCGCTTGTAATCGCCAACCGACATCGATTTGATGATGTTGTCTGTGTAGCCGACGAGCTGATCGTTGTTCCATTTCACAAAACTCAAATCACTGGCCGTCAAGGCTTCGTGGTCAATTTTGCTGAATGGTTTGTTGTAAGTTTTCATCATGCCATTCACAGCGGCATTCAGATTTTCCAGAGCATCTTTCATTTTGGCGCCATCTGTGCCACCCGATTGCTTGATCGCTTCGGCCACCAGCAACACGGCGTCATAGCCATGAATCACAAACGGAAAGGCGCTCGGTGCGGCCAGTTTCGAAGCCGTACGCTCATACAGCTTCTTCTGAGCTGGTGTTGATGGGCTCACCATCGTGCGCATGAAGATCGGCTTGCCCGCCAGGTTCTTGCCTGCGGCGTCAAAGAAAGTGATGTTGTCTGCAGCCCACGATGTCAAAACCATCGGGAAATAGTTGATCTTTTCCATGCTGCGCATGAGTTGACCAATCGGGGTGCCTTGCGCCCAGAGCAAGATCGTATCGACGCCTGCTGCTTTCATTTTGTTGAGCTGAGAGGTCATGTCGGTATCGGCAACACCAAATTTTTCGGTGGCGACGGCAGACATGCCATGCAGCTTGAGGATTTCCTCCAGATCTTTCAGACCGCCTTGGCCGTATCCGGTGGTTTCACCCATCAAACCAATGGTTTTTTTAGGAAGCTTGGAGGCATAAGTCACCAGGGCTGCAACTTGTTCGCGATCCACCATCGACACACGGAACATGTAGTTGTCAGCACCGGGGCTCATCGGCTTGGTGATGTCGGTGCCTGAACCAATCATGCCCATGGACACGATTTTTTTCTGATTGGGGATATGGCGCCATGCCAAAGCATTGCCCGAGTTGGTAGGACCAAACACCGCAACGACTTTTTCGTTGTCAATCAGGTCACTCATGTTTTGAATCGACTTGGGTGGTTGCGATTGATCGTCCCGAACAACCAATGTGAGCTTTCGACCCAAGACACCGCCGGCAGCATTGATGTCTGCAATGGCGGCTTCAATGCCAATGACACCCGCTTTGCCGCTTTGAGCAGAAGGAGATGCCGAGAGGTCACCGTTGAAGCCAAGTTTGATGTCCTGAGCATAGGACACAACAGCTGCGCTGAGCGTGGCTGCAACAGCAGTGCGTTTGAGGATTTTTGCAAGGTTCATGGTTGTCTCCTGACTTTGGTTATTGGCCTTTCGGCCGGGGAATTTTCGCTGCGCGAAACTTTTGAAGTTTTTCTCAGGCCAAAAAGCCGCCATCCACGGCCAAGGTCACGCCTGTCACATAACTGGCCATTTCTGAAGCCAGAAAAACAACCGGACCGACCAACTCCTCCGCTTGACCGACCCGCGCCATGGGTGTGCGCATCATGAATTTTTCAAGCCGCTCTGGCGCCTCTCGGGTATGGGATGTCATGGGGGTTTCAATCACCCCAGGGGCAATCGCATTGACTCTCACGCCATCTTTGGCCAACTCCACGGCCAGTGCTTGTGTCAGCTGTTTGACGGCGCCTTTCGACGGGGAGTAACCCACTACGTTGGGGATGCCCACGGAAGACGCAATGGACGCCACATTGATGATGACGCCTTTGGTTGTTCGCAATGCCTTCAACCATGCGCTGGTCGGATGGAATGTGCCCATCACATTGACATCCAGCGTGCGCGCCAAGTTGACAGCGACGTTAGGACTGTCCAGTCCTTCACGAACGATGATCCCGGCGTTGTTGATCAAGATGTCAATGTTGCCGACATCCTTCGTCACCGTCTCAGCCAAGGCATTGCATTGATCCGCCACGGTGACATTCAATTCATATGCAACGGCTTTTGCACCCGATTGCAAAATTTCTTGTGCAACGGCCTGAGCGTTTTTCTCAACCATATCGGTCACGATCACGGTGGCGCCAGCCTTGGCCAAGCCTTTGGCAATGGCGCGCCCATTTCCCTGGCCCGCCCCGGTCACCAGTGCAATCTTTCCAGACAGCACTTGCGGTGCCATATTCGCTGTAATTTCCATTTCGGTCTTTCGATCGTTGAAGTGTCAGTCCATGCTCAGAACATTGCGCTCAAGTTCACTGCTGAAACGGATCAACTCTGGCTTTTTGCGAGGGTCTGTCCCACCACATAACCAAATGTCAGCGCTGGCCCCAGCGTGATACCGGCACCGGGATAGTTGCCACCCATGATGCTGGCCGCATCGTTGCCCACGGCATACAGACCCTTCACGGGTTGGTGGTCTTTGGTCAGGACTTGGCATGCAGCATCTGTCGCCAGGCCTGCGAACGTGCCAATTTCACCCACCACAATCTTGATGGCGTAGAACGGACCTTGCTGAATCGGAGCCATGCATGGATTGGGCTTGACCATCGAGTCCCCTTGGTAACGGTTGTAGGCCGTGCTGCCTTTTCCGAATTGGGTGTCCACACCGGTGACGGCATCGCGGTTGAAGGTTTCAACTTCTTCCTTCAATGCGGCAGCAGGGATCTGGATGACGCTGGCCAATTCTTCAAGGCTGTTGCCACGCTTCAAGTAACCACTTTTCAGGTGTTTCCCGATCGGCAAGGGGAATGGTGCAACGGCACCCATGCCGTATTCACGCAAATGCGCATGGTCACAAACAATCCAGCAAGTCACCTCACCAGTGCCCTTGCAGGCTTTGACCAAATTCTGAACAAAGTCGTGGTACGACAAGGCTTCGTTGCCGAATCGGCGACCATTGCGGGTCACCGCAATCACCCCAGGCTTGGCGCGGTCAATGAAGTGAGGCATGACACCTTCACTACCGTCACTGCGCTTGGACACAGAAGTCGGGCACCATGCTGCGGCATTGGGAATCGTGGGATCCACCCAGCCACCGACAGTTTCTGCCAGTCGCAAACCATCGCCGGTGTTCAGTGGGGGAGACGGTGTGAAGTGCTCACGCCCAGTAGGCGCATGCGGAAACAGCTGCTTGCGGCGTTCAATGTCGAAAGGGAATCCGCCGCAAGCCAGAACGACACCACGTCGAACCCGAATGTCGACCGGAACACCCTCTTGAATCACGGTGGCCCCCACCACGCGGTCTCCATCGACAATGAGTTTCTTGACCGGCGAAGACAACCACACCGGGATGTCCGAGTCCATCGCTGCTTTGGCCAACCGACCGGCAAGGGCATTGCCGTTTGTCAAAGTCATGCCACGTCCGTGTCGCACCACATCCAGAAAGTGCCCCGCAAATCGCTTGGTGACATACCAAAAGGACTCCAGTGACTTGAAGGCCCTCAGAAAATGCCACAACTCTTTCCCCGAACCAAGCATCATCCCGAAAACCGTCAATTCCGGTACGGGTGGCGCCAACTGCTTCACACGTGGACCCAGTTCCCGTGCATCAAACGGCCGAGTCACCATGGAACGGCCCCCAGGCAGCCCACCGGGGGCTTCTGCGTGGTAGTCCGGAAACACGGGAGGCATGTCGAACTGGACACAAGTTTTGCTTGTGAAAAAGTCGATCGCCTTGGGGCCGTTTTCAATGAACGCATCCACACGCGCACCATCAAAGTGCGTTGTGGCTTCATGTTCCAAATATTTTCTGGCGGCCCCCTCTGGCTCTTGAATCCCTTGCTCTGTCGCGAGCCGTGTGCCGGGAATCCAGAGCCAACCACCTGAACGCGCAGTTGTACCGCCATAAACCGAGGCCTTCTCGACGACAAGCACCTTCAAGCCTTCATGGGCAGCCGTCACAGCAGCCGACATCCCCGAAGCTCCGGTACCAACCACCAGAACGTCAAATTCAGTTTCTTGCATCGCCATCTCCACTTTTGTCATTGATTCACTACCAATTTGGTTGATCGTTAGTTTATGACGAACGCATTGATTAATGGTTAATGGTTTACCCCTATCTAACGAAGTTGCTAAAATCTAACGACCGGAGAACCCCATGACCAAAGAAATTGACACCGATTCCAACGACTCCAGCGGCGAAAAGGAACGAAGAGGCATTCAATCCATTGAGGTTGGGGGACAGCTGTTGCTTGCACTGGGTGCGCATGGTCGCCCAATGCCACTGCGCGACTTGGCACGTGCCGCCAACATGCTCCCCGGCAAAGCGCATCCTTATCTGGTCAGCTACACCAAGCTCGGTCTTGTGAATCAGGAACCGTCCAGCGGCTACTACTGGCTTGGGCCTACCGCCATGCAACTGGGCCTGGTCAGCCTTCGGATGCTGAACCCTGTGCGCGAAGCCATCCCTTTCGCAGAAGACCTCGCCAGAGCAACAGGACACAGCGTGGCTTTGTCTGTATGGGGCAACCAAGGCCCCACCATCGTGTATCTGTTCGATGCGATTTACCCACTGCACGTCAACCTGCGAACAGGTACCGTCATGTCGCTGGCAGGCACCGCAACGGGCAGACTGTTTGCGGCTTATCTGCCTGCCAAGCTCATCGAGGAATCCATGGCAGAGGACAATCTGCGCCTTGGACCTGATATTGCCAAACCCATTGATCCCAAAATCGTGCAGTCGATGCTTGCAGAGGTTCGCGAACACGGTACATCTCGCTCCGTTGACAATCCAACGCCAGGCGTGTGCTCCTTTGCTGCGCCTGTATTTGACTACTCCGGAAATATCGCTCTGGGCATCACGCTCATGGGACGCTCGTCATCGTTTGACCACAGTTGGGATGGCAGTCAGGCGCGCGCCGCCAAAGCCTGTGCCATTGAAGTATCCAAGCGCCTGGGTCATCAGAATTACACGCCGAACTGAGCTGGAACACGCCACATGAAGCAACGCCAATAGACTTTGTTTTGAGTTTTTTGTCTTTGCCACGCTGGTCAGATCACCCTTAGACTCCTGCGATGATCTTTGACCGGTTATCGCTTCTGTTCCATCGCAACTCCTCTCAAGGCCCACTTGTGCATCGCAACACCAGCGCAGCCACGCTGACTCTGTATGCCTTGTGTCTTACCGTTGGGAGCGCTGCCATTGCACGGCCTGGCTTGTCGGATTCACCGGCAAACAGCCAAGTCTCCAGTCACCCCCTGCCCACCACCGTTATTCAAGCCTTACGCCAGGCGAATGTGCCGCCCTCGGCCATCAGCGTTCAGGTCACGCCGCTGGGCGGCGCCACCCCACGCTTGGCGCACCGGGCGCAGGTGTCGTCCAACCCCGCCTCGGTGATGAAGCTGATCACCACCTATGCCGGGCTGTCCCTGCTGGGGCCGGACTTCACCTGGCGCAACCGCGTCTACGCCGATGGGCCGATCAAAGACGGCGTGCTGCAAGGCAACCTGATCGTGCGCGGCAGCGGCGACCCCAAGCTGGTGATCGAGCGGCTGCAAGACCTGATGGCCCAGCTGAGCGCTTTGGGTCTGCGCGACGTCCGAGGCGACATCGTGCTGGACCGCAGCGTGTTCGAGATCACGCCGCGCACCGAAGCATTCGACGACGAGCCCCTGCGCCCCTACAACGTCAGCCCCGATGGCTTGCTGCTGAACTTCAAGGCACTGATCTACACCTTCACCCCCGATGCCGCCACTGGCCAGGTGAACGTGCGCGTGGAGCCGCCTTTGGCCGGTTTCGATGCGCCGCGCAGCGTGCCCATGGGCAACGGCCCCTGCCAGGACTGGCGCAGCCAGCTGCGAGCCGACTTCTCTCAGGCCCAGCAGGTGCGCTTTGCGGGCAGCTACCCGGCCAGCTGTGGCGAGCGGCCCTGGCCTGTGGCTTACGCCTCGCCGGAGGTGTACGGCAGCAAACTGATCCAGGCTGTATGGCTGGCCAGTGGCAAGCAGCTGGGTGGCCAGGTGCGCTACGGCAGTCTGCCCGCCAAAGCCCGCTTGCTGCTGGAGGCGCCCTCGCTGCCGCTGGCAGAGGTGATCGCCGACATCAACAAGTTCTCCAACAACGTGATGGCGCAGCAATTGTTTTTGACCCTGTCGAGCGAGCTGGGGGCACCGGGGCGTTTTGAGGCCTCGCGCCTGCGGGTCTTGCAGTGGTGGCACACGCAGTTTCCGGGACAGATCGAGCCGGTGCTGGACAACGGCTCGGGCTTGTCCCGCAGCGAGCGCAGCAGCGCCCAAGCCCTGACGGCCTTGCTGCAAGCGGCCAGCAGCGGACCGCATGCCGCAGCGTTCCAGAATTCCTTGTCCTTGGCGGGGGTGGACGGCACCAGCGCCCGCCTGCGCGAACGCAACCCCAACTCGCCGGTGATCGGTCAGGCTTGGCTCAAAACGGGCTCCTTGCGCGATGTGGCCTCGGTGGCCGGTTATGTGCAAGGCCAAAGCGGTCAGCGTTACGCGGTGGTGGCCATCATCAACCACCCCAACGCCAGCCAGGCCCGGCCCGCGCTGGACCAGTTGCTGGAATGGACGGTACGTGACGCGAACAACACCGACATGCCCCGCACCGTGGCCAAACGCCAGCGACAATGACGCCATGAACCTGATCGACTGGGTCGGCTCCCTGGCCGCCATCCTGACCACCGCCAGCTTTGTGCCGCAAGCCTGGCACACCTTCCGCACACGCGATGTGAGCGGCATCTCTTTGGGCATGTACAGCCTGTTCACCATCGGCGTGGCGCTGTGGTTGGTCTATGGCGTGCTGATGGTGGCCTGGCCCATCATCATCGCCAACGTCATCACCACCAGCCTGGCGCTGATGATTCTGGTGATGAAACTGCGTTACCGCTGAAGCTGAAGCGACCTCAAGCGGCGGCCCGCTGCAAGCGGTCGCGCACGCCTTCCCACTCAGGGGTGCCTGGCGGCAGCTGCACCCAGATTTGCTGCACTCCGCGCGCATCCAGATCGCGCAAGACGCTGAACAAATCGTGTGCGGCTTGCTCGGCGCCTGCAGGCTGGGCACGCCAGACCACACCGGCTCCGGCGTCAGGGCGCTGGGCTGACCACACACCCAGGTTGTTGGCGTGCGGGCCGAGGGCTAGGAGCTTGGCGTTGATGTCTTGCGCCGACATCAAACGCACTTTGGCGCGGGGCGCGTAGTGCGATTCGAGCGTGCCTGAGGCGCGTGGTGCAGGTTGAGCCACGGCGTCTTTGTCCAGCACGGCGCGGCCGCAAACGGCCTCGATTTGGGGACGGGTGATGTGCCCCGGGCGCAGCAAGACCGGTTCGCCACGCGTGCAGTCGATGATGGTGGACTCGATGCCCACCGGGCACTCGCCACCGTCCAGGATCAACAGGTCTGGGCCCAATTCGGACTGCACGTGCGCGGCGGTGGTCGGGCTCACGCGGCCAAAGCGGTTGGCGCTGGGTGCTGACACGCCGTGCACGCCCAAGGCCGCACACGCTTGCAAAAGCTGCTGAGCCACCGGGTGCGACGGGCAACGCAAACCGATCGAGTCCTGCCTACCGGCCGAGGCCGTGGCCACGCCACTTTGGCGCGGCAAGATCAAGGTCAAAGGGCCGGGCCAGAAGGCCTCGATCAAGGCTTGCGCAAAGTCGGGCACCTGCGCCGCAAACATCGGCACTTGCGCGGCGCTGGCCACATGCACGATCAACGGGTGGTCGGATGGCCGGCCTTTGGCAGCGTAGATTTTGGCCACGGCCGCGTCGTCGGTGGCGTTGGCCGCCAGGCCATACACCGTCTCGGTGGGCAGGCCCACCAGCTGGCCGTCGCGCAAAGCCTGCGCAGCTTGCGCGATCGCGCGGTCGTCCGGCTTCAAGATCATCGGGACCTCAGAACGCTTCGATGCCGAGCAAGGCCGCGGCTTGCAAGGCGGTGGCGCGCACGGCTTCTGGCGTGGCGCCGGTGATGTTCAGGTGGCCCATCTTGCGACCAGGGCGGGCCGACAGCTTGCCGTACAGGTGCAAATGCGTGCCGGGCAGGGCCAGCACCTGCTCCCAAGCCGGTGCGCCGCCTTCGGGCCAGAGATCGCCCAACAGATTGAGCATGATGGCCGGGGAATGCTGGCGCGGCTGCGTGAGCGGCAAGCCCGCCAGCGTGCGCACTTGCAGCTCAAACTGCGACTGATCGCAGGCGTTCATCGTGTAGTGGCCGCTGTTGTGCGGGCGGGGCGCCATTTCGTTGACGACCAGCTGGCCGCCTTCGAGGATGAAAAATTCCACGCAGAGCACGCCCACGTAGTGGATGCCTTCGGCAATGGCACGGGTGGCGGCCACGGCCTGCGCGGCCAGGTCGGCAGGCACAGCGCCTTCATTCACGGTGGTCACCGCCAGAATGCCTTCGCGGTGCAGGTTCAGCTGCACCGGGAAATTCACGATCTGCCCATCGGCCCCACGCGCCACGATGACCGAGCATTCGGCTTTGAGGGGCAGCATTTTTTCGAGCACACAGGGCACGTTCTTGAGCTGGTCCCAAGCGGCAGCCAATTCCTCACGGGTCTTGACGCGGATCTGGCCTTTGCCGTCGTAGCCCATGCGGGCGGTCTTGAGGATGCCTGGCAACAAATCGTCACCCACAGCCGCCAGTTGCGCAGGCGTGGCAATCACGGCATGCGGCGCGACCGGCACACCGCAGCGCACAAAGTGGGCTTTCTCGGCCGCACGGTCTTGCGCAATGGCCACGGCGTCGGCGCTCGGAGCCACCGGGCGGTGTGCACCCAGCGTGACCAACGCCGGTGCGGGCACGTTTTCAAATTCGGTGGTGATGGCGGCGCAGCGCTGCATCAGTTGGGCCAGGCCCTGCTCGTCCAGGTAATCGGTCTGGATGTGGTGGTGGCTCACCAGCCCGGCGGGGCTGGCCACATCGGGGTCGAGCACGGCGGTGAAATAACCCATGGCCTGGGCCGCGTGCACGAACATGCGACCCAGCTGGCCACCGCCCATCACGCCCAGGGTGGCTGGCTGGCCGTTGACAACCGAGCCGGGCAACAGGGGTTTGCTCATGCGGCCCCCACAGGTGGCAGGGTCATGGCGCGGGCCATGGCCGTCTGCTCGGCGCGGAAGGCTTCCAGCTTGGCGCGCAGGGCAGGATCGTTGTTGGCCAGCATGGCCACGGCAAACAAGGCGGCATTGGCCGCACCGGCTGCGCCAATCGCAAACGTGGCCACCGGCACGCCCTTGGGCATTTGCACGATGCTGTGCAGCGAATCCACGCCCGACAAGGCCTTGGTCTGCACCGGCACACCCAGCACCGGCACCACGGTCTTGGCCGCGATCATGCCGGGCAAGTGGGCCGCGCCGCCCGCGCCCGCGATGATGGCTTGCAAGCCACGCGCAGCGGCGGTCTGTGCGTAGTCAAACATGTCGTCGGGCATGCGGTGGGCCGAAACCACTCGGGCGTCGTGAGGGATGCCAAACTGTTGGAGAATCTGGACTGCGTGCTGCATGGTGTCCCAGTCGGAGCTGGAACCCATGACGACGCCGATGAGCGCTTGAGTCATTGGGTGCTTTTCGTGATCAATGTTGGATTTTAAGGTTTCACACCCATGTGGGTATGAAACACAACCCGGAACACTGCCCGCCATGATGGACGTCACCCTGCAAAATTTTGAAACCGAGGTCATTGAGGCCTCCATGACCACGCCTGTGCTGGTGGACTTCTGGGCCCCTTGGTGCGGCCCCTGCAAATCGCTGGGTCCGGTGCTCGAAAAGCTCGAACAAGCCTACGAAGGCCGCTTCAAACTCGTCAAGGTCAACTCCGACGACGAGCAGCAACTGGCCCAGGCCTTTGGCATCCGCAGCATTCCGACCTGCGTCTTGCTGATGGAAGGCAAGCCCGTGGACGGTTTCATGGGCGCTCAGCCCGAGGGCCAGATCCAACAGTTCCTCGACAAACACCTGCCCGCAGCCGAAACAGGGCAAGCGCAGGCCGTGGCCGATGAGGCCCAGCAACACCTGCAAGCAGGCGACGAACACAGCGCCCGCGCCGCGCTGGAGCAAGCCCTGGCCACCGACCCGGGCAACGACGACGCCCGTTTTGATTTGGTCAAGCTGTTGATCGGCCTGGGCGAGCTGGCCGAAGCCGCCGCCTTGCTGGCCCCGGCCATGAGCCGCATCCCGGTGCCGCTGCGCTTTGAGGCGCAAACCCAATGGCTCAATGCGCTGGAATTCGTGACCACCGACCCGCGTGGCCAGTGGGAACTGGCCAAGTTCGACGAACTCATTGGTCAAAACAAACGCAACTTTGAAACCCGCTTTGCCAAAAGCCGCCTCTTGATCGCTGTGGGCGAATGGGAAGCGGCCATGGACGAGCTGCTCGAAATCATCATGCGCGACAAAAAGTGGGACGACGAAGCCCCGCGCAAGACCTTTGTCGCCCTGCTGGAGCTGATGACCCCGCAAAAACCTAAAGCCCAAGATGGCACCGGCAAATCGGCAGGCGGCATCGAGTTGATGGGCAAGTCAGCGGTCGAAGAAGACCCGCTGGTGACGCTGATCGGCAACTACCGGCGCAAGCTGAGCATGGCGCTCAACTGAAGCACGCGCCTTGGGGCAGGCATCAGCGCGAAGGGCCTGCCTGCCGCTCGATGGCCATGCGCATCTGCCCCAGCAGACCCACTGCCATCAGCACCTCACCAACAACAAACATGGGGCCCACCAGCAGGCCCACGATGTCGTCCACAAAGGCGGGTTTGCGGCCTTCCCAGTAGTGGCCCACAAACTGGATGATCCAGCCGACCACGAAGATGGCCAGGCCCAGCTGCCAAGCCACCAGGCCCACTTGCGCAGCCATGGGCGCCAGCCAATGCGCCAAGGCGATCAACAAGCCGTTGACCGCCACCGTGGCCAAGCCCAGCAGGAAATTGCCGCGCGACAGGTACCACAGGCTGGTCAGTCCCCACACCAGCCAGGCGGGCGTGAGCAGGCGGTCGGCCACCACCCATTCGGGCTGGGTCAGCATGATGCCAATCGCCATGAAGATGAGGGGCACCCCCACCAGATGGGTGGCGATGTTGCGGCGGTCGCGGTGGTAATGGGCGTACTGAACCATCAGTGCGGAGGCGGGTCGAAAAAAACTCATCGCGTTTCTCTTTCTGGTTGCCCAACAGCCCGTGTCGGCCACGGGCATGCCCATTTAAACGACCAAGGACCGCACGGTCAAGCCATCAGGCGCTGCAAGGCTTCCTGGTATTTGGCGGCCGTTTTCTCGATCACCTCGCGGGGCAAGCGCGGCGCAGGCGCCGTTTTGTCCCAGAGCTGGCCGTTGACCTGGGCGGTCTCCAGCCAGTCGCGCAAGAACTGCTTGTCGTAGCTGGGCGGGTTGGCGCCTTCCACATAGCTGTCGGCAGGCCAGTAGCGCGACGAATCGGGCGTCAGCACCTCGTCCATCAGCACCAAGGTGCCATCGGTGTCCAGCCCGAATTCGAATTTGGTGTCAGCAATGATGATGCCCTTGGTGGCGGCGATGTCGCGCGCCGCCTTGTACAGCGCGATGCTGATGTCGCGGATGCGGCCCGCCAGATCGGCACCAATCATGGCCACCGTTTGTTCAAAAGTGATGTTTTCGTCGTGCTCACCCACGGCGGCTTTGGCAGCCGGGGTGTAGATGGGTTCGGGCAGCTTGCTGGCGTTTTTCAGGCCTTCGGGCAAGGGCACGCCGCAGACGGCGCGGGACTCCTGGTATTCCTTCCAGCCGCTGCCCGCCAGGTAGCCACGCACCACAGCCTCGACCGGGATGGGCTTCAAACGCTTGACCAACATGGAGCGGCCCTTGACTTGCGGCACTTCGGCTGCAGGGACCACGCTCTCGGGCGCATCGCCCGTCAGGTGGATCGGGCAGATGTTCAGGCCCTTGGGGCCGAGCTTGTCGAACCAGAACAGCGCCATTTGCGTGAGCAACTCGCCTTTGCCGGGGATGGGCTCACCCATGATGACGTCAAAAGCGCTGATGCGGTCCGAGGCCACCATCAGGATGCGGTCGTCGCCCACGGCGTAGTTGTCACGCACCTTGCCGCGCGCAAGCAAAGGCAGGGAAGTCAGGGCCGAAGTGTGGAGCGCAGAGGTCATGGCAATACAGTCAAAGCAACAGCAAAAAAGAAAAAGGCCCGTTGAACAGTCAACGGGCCATTCGGGTCAATTATCGCAGGCTCAGTTCACGAGCTGCGCCAGCTCGCCCTTGGCGTAGCGGGCGGCGACCACTTGCAGGGTTTCGCCCTTGATCTTGGGGGCTTGGCCTTCGCAGCCGAACTCCAGGTAGCGCTGCTTGCACAGCTGCTTGGCCGCTTCGCGGGCGGGCTTGAGCCATTCGCGGGCATCAAACTTGTCGGGGTTTTCAAACAAGAACTTGCGGCAAGCGGCGGTCATGGCCAAGCGGATGTCGGTGTCGATGTTGATCTTGCGCACGCCATGCTTGATGGCTTCCTGGATTTCCTCGACGGGCACGCCGTAGGTTTCCTTCATCTTGCCGCCGTATTGGTTGATCAAGGCCAAGAGCTCTTGCGGCACGCTGGACGAGCCGTGCATCACCAAGTGGGTGTTGGGGATGCGGGCATGGATTTCCTTGACGCGGTAAATCGCCAGGATGTCGCCCGTGGGCTTGCGGCTGAATTTGTAGGCGCCGTGGCTGGTGCCAATGGCAATGGCCAAAGCGTCCAGGCCCGTGGCTTTCACGAACTGGGCGGCTTCTTCGGGGTCGGTCAGCATCTGGCTGTGGTCCAGCTTGCCTTCGGCGCCGATGCCGTCTTCTTCACCGGCTTCGCCGGTTTCCAG